>JAEEGL012551497.1_pt1 | contig 13203 bp, 12 predicted proteins | sample 9134231 | NCBI WGS metagenome assembly JAEEGL01 (sample SAMN16246548, study PRJNA631951) | gut metagenome | biome: gut microbiome; feature: rumen; material: fiber-attached | host: Bos | place: Iran: Karaj | collected 2018-10
GCTGAAAATGCACGCTGAGGCAGGACGCCGAATGTGCATTGGTGACTATATATTCAAAAATCACTTTTTTAATTTCACTTAGCAAGTGGATTTGCGTGCAATTGTACTAAGTCTAGTTTGTGGAACTTTTCTTGAAACTAAGGCATGTCCGTCAGGGACAATACATTCCCTTCGAATTGTAAAATCGACGAACGCACACCCGATAGAAGCTCCCTTTTGGCATTAAGAAAATCTATAATCTTAGCTAAATTGTCAGCAGGTCCCCTAGGGCTGCAAGTAGGGCGGGCCGGGGCTGGTGCTTTTCGAGTTACTAAGAAACTATGAATAGTAAGGAAAAATAAATAATAGTACTTGAAAATAGGTGGTATTTAATGGTATTATCTTTTGAGCGTGTACAAATGTTTTTGTGCTAAAGACACTCTTGGAGGAATTATGGCAGAGAAAACTACCTATTTTGTTTTGAAAGAAAAGGCTGTACCGGAGGTATTGCTTAAGGTCGTTGCAGCTAAAAAACTTATTGACACAGGTAAGTGTAGTTCTGTACAAGAAGCTACTGAAATAGTAGGCATTAGCCGTAGTTCCTTTTACAAGTACAAGGATGACATTTTTCCTTTTCACGAGGATACTAGAGGAAAGACCATCAACATGGTTATTCAGCTAGAGGATGAGCCTGGTATATTATCTAGGGTTCTAGATGAGATGGCTCACTTCAATGTGAATATTCTTACTATTCATCAAAGTATCCCGGTAAACGGTGTCGCAACGCTTACCATTTCAGTTGATGTACTTGAGGATTCAGGAGATTTTTCTGATTTGGTCACAGCAATTGAAACTGTAAATGGAATTCACTACGTAAAAATTTTAGCAAGGGAGTGACACAATGAAAGTAGCAATCATGGGCTACGGAACAATCGGTTCCGGTGTAGCAAAAGTACTAGACACAAACAAGGATATCATCACAGAAAGACTCGGTGAATCTTTAGATATTAAATATATCCTGGATTTAAGAGATTTCCCAGGAGATCCACATGAAAGTTGTTTTGTTAAGGACTACAAGGCAATAGCCGACGACAAAGAGGTTAAGATAGTAGTTGAGACAATGGGTGGCGTTGAGCCTGCCTTTACATTTGTAAAGGCTATGCTTGAAGCAGGCAAATCTGTTACTACTTCAAACAAAGCCCTTGTGGCAGACAAAGGCGCAGAGCTTATGCAAATCGCAGAAGCTCACAATACCAACTTTGTATTTGAGGCAGCAGTAGGCGGCGGTATTCCAATCATCCGTACAATCACAGCTTGTCTTACAGGTGATGTAATCGAGGAAATCGACGCAATCTGCAACGGTACAACCAACTACATGCTTACAAATATGGAACAGTTTGGAAGCGACTACGACGAGATTCTTGCAGAAGCTCAGTCACTTGGATATGCAGAAAAGGACCCAACAGCCGATGTTGAGGGTCACGATAGCTGCAGAAAAATCGCTATCCTTACATCATTAATTTCTGGAAAGAATGTTGATTTCAACGACATCCCAACAGAGGGTATCAGCAAGATATCTTCAACAGATTTCAAATATGCAAAGGCTATGGGGTATAGCATCAAGCTTATTGCACGAAGCATCAAGTGCGGCAATACATACAGCTGTCGCGTCGCCCCATACTTAGTTAAGCCAGAGCAGATGCTTTATCATGTTTCAGGCGTTATGAATGCAGTTGCTGTTAGAGGCAACATGCTTGGCGAGTCTATGTACTACGGTGCAGGCGCAGGCGCTCTTCCTACAGCTTCAGCTGTTGTTGGCGATATGGTATTCTTGGCAAGAAATACTGAGAGAGCTGTCAAGATTGGTTGGGCTGATGAAAAACTTACATTAGCTAACCCTTCTGAACAGAAATTTAAATACTTTGTTAGAACATCCGCTCTTCAGTCAAATATTGAAAACGAATTTGGTGAGGTTGAATATTCCACATTAGATTTAGACGAAGAGGTTGGATTTATTACAGAAGAGATGACAGAATCAGAATTCAACGAGAGAAAAACAGCTCTTGGTGGCATCATTTCTGTTATCAGATTTTTTTAATGAGTTTTAAATAAACTCATTTATATAGTTAGTTATACGAAGGAGATATGTTATTTATGTACGTTACTTGCTTAGACCTAGAAGGTGTATTAGTACCAGAAATTTGGATTGCATTTGCAAAGGCTACAGGAATCCCTGAGCTTGAAAAGACAACAAGAGACGAGCCAGACTATGACAAGCTCATGCAATACAGAATAAACATTTTAAAGGAACACGGTCTTGGGCTCAAAGAAATCCAAGATACAATCGCAACAATCGATCCACTACCAGGAGCTAAAGAATTTTTAGATAAACTCAGAGCCAACGGACAGGTTATCATCATCAGTGATACATTCTCACAGTTCGCAGGCCCTCTTATGGCAAAGCTTGGTATGCCAACAATCTTCTGCAACGAATTAGTGGTTGCAGATAACGGAGAAATTACAGGCTACAAGATGCGCTGTGACAAGAGCAAGCTCACAACAGTCAGAGCACTTCAGTCTTGTGGCTTCGAGACAATCGCAAGCGGCGACAGCTTCAACGACCTCGCAATGATTGAGGCATCAAAGGCCGGATTCCTTTTCAGAAGCACAGACGCAATCAAAAAGGACTATCCACAGTACCCAGCATTCGAAGAGTACGATGACTTATTTAATGCCATCATGGAAGCCCAGAAATAGTTTGTAATTATTAATAGAAGAATGTTAAAAAAGTGGCCAATGATTCTGCCTTTATCAACAAGAATCATTGGCTATTTTTGTTTATTGAAAGAGTAATTTTTCTATTACATGAAAAAGTAGGTATAGGATGGTTCCAGATTTTCTTAGGAAAAACAGGAACCTATTTTTAACTGCAGAATTATAGTATAATAATTGCGACACCATATTTGTTTTGTAGTTAATTAGGAGGAACATGCGAATGATGAAAAGATATGTTTCGTTATTGATTGCTGCACTTCTAAGCTCGGCAACGCTCTTGGCATGCGGTGGTGGAGTGAAAACTGATGAGACAGTAGATAATGGACAGCAGGAGACTGTAGATGATACACAAGAAATAGAAAAGCAAGAGGTTGAAGAGTCTGAGGATGAAGAGACAGATGAGGATGAACATTCAGACGTAGAGTATGATAGCAAGTGGATTTTAGGAACTAAGCTAGAGAATCTTGATAAAGAAGAGACTGACCTTACAGAGCTTATTAGCGGCAATAAGGTTACTATGCTTAACTTCTGGGGAACCTACTGCGGTCCATGTATTGGTGAGATGTCTGGTCTTGAAAGGATATATAAGAATAATAAAGATAAGGGCTTTGGCATTGTTGGAATGACTGTAGACATCGTTGACATTGACGGAACCTATTTTGAGGAGGCTATTGAGGATGGTAAAAAAATAGTTAAGGAAACAGGCGTTACTTATCCTGTTTTAATTGTATCTAAGGAGATGAACGAAAGGTTTGAGTCGATGCAGTATGTACCTACAACATTTATCGTAGATTCTAAAGGTAATTTAATTGGCGAGCCAATTGTCGGTGCAAAAAGTTCTAAAGAGTGGCAGGAGATACTTGATAAGTATCTTGATTAATCACTGCTTTAACGAGGTGTTTATGAAAAACAAAAGATTTGTGACAGTCATTTTTATTGTCATATCCATTGTTTCATGTGTATACGGTGGTTTGACAGGAGAGATTCGGACTGTATATCAAAAGGCTAGCAACATTTGTACGGAGTGTATAGGAATTGGATAACAAACTTCGAAAACACGGTATTATTCGAAAAGCCATTCAGGCTATTTTTGGAATACTGACAAATGGAAATTTTAAAGGCTTTTTAACTGGAACTATTTACCAAGGCCCATTAAAGAGATTTTGCGTCCCAGGGATGAATTGCTATTCATGTCCTGGGGCTTTGGGCGCATGCCCTATAGGTGCTATGCAATCAGTGTTCGATGGGCGTAGAAGGAAGTTCGCTTTTTACGTTGTGGGATATTTGGCAGCAATTGGGCTATTCGTGGGAAGATTTATCTGCGGATGGCTCTGTCTTTTTGGACTAATTCAGGAGCTGCTGTACAAGATTCCAACACCTAAAATCAAGGTGCCAGAGAAGTTGGATAGGACTCTTAGATACTTTAAATATGTGTGCCTGTTGCTATTTGTATTTATTTTGCCATTTTTTTATAGAAGGCCCTTTGGAGCGGGAGAACCATTTTTCTGTAAATACATCTGTCCAGTAGGAACTCTTGAAGGAGGGCTTCCGCTGGTATTGTTGAACTCAGGATTGCGAGCTGCAGCTGGAGCATTGTTTAAATGGAAATTTGCCATTCTAATAATATGTATTTTGGTATCGATTTTTATCTATAGGCCATTCTGCAAATACCTATGTCCTCTTGGGGCATTTTATGGCTTATTCCAGAAGATAAGCTTACTAAGACTTTCCATAAATGAAGACGCCTGCATTGACTGCGGCGCCTGTAAAAATATATGTAAGATGAATGTAGACCCAGTCAAGAATCCTAACAGTGCAGAGTGCATTCGATGTGGAGAATGCGTAAAGGCTTGTCCAGAGCGTGCGTTGTATTTTTTCAAGAAAAAAGATTAGCCAACCACTTATAATTCCTAGACATAAGGGGGAAACATACAATTTTACTACTTCTGGCCAAACCAGAATATTTCTATATATAAATTTCATCAAATTAAGAAATCAGTGTAGGCGTAGCTGTTCCAATTTCAGTGGATACACTAGGAGCAGCTTCGACTGTACCAAAATAATCTGCAAAATTTCTAATAGCATTTCCGCAGAATAACTTTTTATATCTTGTTATTGAACCAATTAAATTAGCCATTTTTAATGTAGGTGTTGTAAAATATAGTTATATAGATGATAAGGAGAGGGAACTATGGCGAAATATGTTATGGCCCTTGATTCGGGGACAACAAGTAATAGGTGCATTTTATTTAATGAGAAGGGGCAGATGTGCTCGGTGGCTCAAAAGGAGTTTACCCAGTACTTCCCGCAGCCGGGCTGGGTAGAGCACGATGCAAACGAAATCTGGCAGACTCAGCTTTCTGTTGCAAGACTTGCCATGAAGCAGGTGGCAGCGACTGCCGCAGATATTACCGCAATCGGAATTACGAATCAACGAGAGACGGTAATTGTTTGGGACAGGGCAACTGGTCAGCCTATCAGCCATGCTATTGTTTGGCAGTGCAGACGTACGGCAGATTTTGCGGAGCAGATGAAGGGCAAGATACCAGGGATTGTTGAGAAGTTCCAAAGCAAGACAGGTCTTAAATTTGATCCATATTTTTCTGGTACAAAAATCCGATGGATTTTAGATAACGTAGAGGGCGCAAGGGAGCGAGCAGAAAAAGGTGAGCTCTGTTTTGGTACAGTAGATTCTTGGCTAATCTATAAGCTTACAAAGGGCAAGGTACACGTGACCGATTACTCTAACGCAAGCCGCACCTTACTGTTTAATATAAATACATTAGAGTGGGATGATGAGCTGTGTCAGATTCTGGATATTCCAAAGAGTATGCTGCCAGAAGCAAAGCCATCTAGTTACATCTACGGCGAATCTGACCCAGAGTTTTTCGGAGGAGCAATACGTATTTCCGGAGCAGCAGGCGATCAGCAGGCAGCTTTGTTTGGACAGACCTGCTTCGGTGAAGGAGATGCCAAGAATACATATGGTACCGGATGCTTTATGCTTATGAATACTGGGGAAAAGCCAATCTTCTCCAAGAACGATTTGCTTACAACAATCGCTTGGGGATTGGACGGCAAGGTTACATACGCCCTTGAGGGTTCAGTCTATGTTGCTGGTGCTGCAATTCAATGGCTTAGAGATGAGCTCAAGATTGTTGATTCATCACCAGATTCAGAATACTTTGCAACACGAGTAAAGGATACAAATGGTTGCTACGTTGTGCCTGCGTTTACAGGTCTTGGAGCACCATACTGGGATCCATATGCAAGAGGCGCAATTACAGGACTCACTCGTGGTGTTAATAAATATCATATCATCAGGGCAACGTTAGAATCGCTGGCTTATCAGACCTACGATGTACTTCACGCCATGGAGCTTGATTCAGGCAAGCATCTTACATCGTTAAAGGTTGATGGAGGGGCTTCCAACAACAATTTCTTGATGCAATTTCAATCAGATATTATCAATACCAATGTTCTGCGTCCGAGCTGCGTAGAGACGACTGCAATGGGGGCGGCTTACTTAGCGGGGCTCGCAGTAGGATATTGGAAGAGCAAAGAGAATGTCATCAAGAACTGGTCAGTAGATAAAGAGTTTATTCCAGAGATGTCCGATGAGGAAAGAACGGCGAGCCTGAAGGGGTGGGCAAAAGCCGTTGCTTCAACAAGAGGATGGGCAAAAGATTAACTGGCTCACAGCTTGAACATAAAAAGGGGATAGAATAAGTATATCTATTTAATACTATTTTAAATGAGGGGCAGGAGAAGAATATGATATATGATGTCATTATTATAGGGGCGGGAGTTTCAGGAAGCGCAATCGCAAGAGAACTATCTCGTTACCAAGCAAATGTTTGCGTTCTTGAAAAATGCGAAGATGTATGCGAGGGCACTTCAAAGGCAAATTCAGGAATCGTCCATGCGGGATACGATGCGCCCGCAGGTTCTTTGATGGCAAAGCTAAATGTCAGAGGCAACGAGATGATGGATGATTTCTGCCGCGATTTAGATATTCCATTCAAACGAAATGGTTCTATGGTTGTATGCATCCACAAGGAAGAGCTTTCTGGTTTGCAAGACCTGTACGATAGAGGAATTCAAAATGGAGTAAAGGGTCTCAAGATTCTTACTCGGAAAGAAGCATTAAAGATGGAGCCAAATCTATCGGACAATGTTGAGGGTGTCTTGTATGCTCCAACGGCAGGAATAATTTGCCCGTTCAAGCTCTGTATTGCAATGGCGGAGAACGCAAATGTAAACGGCGTAGAATTCAGATTCAATACCAAGGTAGAAGATATCAAAAAAGGTGAAGATGACTTATGGCATATTCGTACCAACAATGGAGAATGTGTTTCTAGATATGTTGTAAATGCAGCAGGAGTTTACTCTGGTCAAATCCACAACATGGTCTGTAAAGACGATGACAAAATCGAAATCACACCAAGGCGAGGTGATTATTGTCTGCTAGATAAAGAGGCTGGTAATCACGTCAGTCATACAATCTTCCCGCAGCCAACTAGCCTTGGCAAGGGGGTGCTTGTAACGCCTACTGTTCATGGCAATCTTTTGGTAGGACCAACGGCCGAAGACATAGATGATTACGAAGGTGTCAACACTACAGCGGATGGAATCAATGATTTGATAGCAAAGGCTAACGACCATGTTAAGAATCTGCCTATGCGAAAGGTTATCACATCTTTTGCGGGACTTCGCGCGCATGAGCCTCGCCATGAATTTATAATCGGCGAAGTAAAGGGTGCCAAGAACTTCATTGATTGCGCTGCTATAGAATCTCCAGGTCTTACTTCCAGTCCAGCTATTGGTGAGATGGTAGCAGGCATATTAAAGGATATGATGGGACTGAAGGCCAAATCCAATTGGATAGGAACAAGAAAGGATATCTTAAATCCATCAGACTTATCTATTGAAGATAGAAACGATTTAATCAAGAAAAATCCGGCGTATGGTAACATTATCTGCCGCTGCGAATCAATCTCCGAGGGAGAAATTATCGACTCAATCCATAGACCTTTGGGAGCTAGATCCCTAGATGGGGTCAAGAGGAGAACTCGCGCGGGAATGGGACGCTGTCAAGCTGGATTTTGTTCCCCAAAGACAATGGAAATCCTCCATAGAGAACTCGGTCTCAAGTACGAGGAAATCACAAAATGCGGTGGACGATCAAATATCGTCATTCAACGCACCAAGAATCAGAAGGGGGGCGAGTGCTAATGTTAAATTATGATATTGTCATCGTTGGCGGAGGACCGGCTGGTCTTGCAGCAGCTGTTGCAGCCAGAGATGCGGGCATAGATAAAATCCTCATCTTAGAAAGAGATAAGGAGCTTGGAGGAATTCTAAATCAGTGCATACACAATGGTTTTGGCCTCCACACCTTCAAGGAAGAATTGACAGGGCCAGAGTACGCCTATCGATTTATCGAAAAGGTTCTTGAAGCAAAGATTGAATATCGGCTAAACACAATGGTAATGGATATTTCTGCGGATAGAGTTGTGACAGCTATGAGCCGAGAAGATGGGATGTATCAAATCCAAGCGGGGGCAGTCATTCTAGCAATGGGATGTCGTGAGCGTCCAAGAGGAGCATTAAACATTCCTGGCTTTAGACCTGCTGGAATATTTTCAGCAGGCACAGCGCAGCGTTTAGTCAATATTGAGGGATACATGCCTGGACGAGAGGTTGTTATATTGGGCTCAGGCGATATAGGTCTAATTATGGCTCGTCGTATGACACTAGAAGGAGCCAAGGTCAAAGTGGTGGCAGAGCTCATGCCATATTCTGGCGGATTAAAGCGAAACATTGTCCAGTGCCTAGATGATTTTGGCATACCTCTTAAACTTTCCCATACTGTAGTGGACATAGAGGGTAAAGACCATCTTACTGCCGTAACCATCGCAGCAGTTGATGAAAAGAGCAAGCCAATTCCTGGAACAGAAGAAAGATACACCTGTGATACCTTGCTTTTATCATGCGGACTTATTCCAGAAAACGAGCTTTCAAGAAATGCCGGTGTAGAGATGAGCCCGATTACAAGCGGTCCAATTGTAAATGAATCATTGGAGACAAGTATTCCGGGAGTGTTTGCTTGTGGAAATGTTTTGCACGTTCACGATCTTGTAGACTACGTTTCAGAGGAAGCAACTCGTGCTGGCGAAAACGCTGCAAAATATGTCAAAGGGCAGCTTTCAGATGCTAAGTCAGATATTGAAATTACTGCCACAGACGGCGCAAGATACACAGTGCCATCGACAATAAACATTGACAGAATGGATGACAAGCTCACTCTTCGATTTAGAGTTGGCGCTGTTTACAAGGATTCCTTTGTCAGCGTTTATTTTGATGATGAACGAGTGATGCACAATAAAAAACGCATCATGGCACCGGGGGAGATGGAGCAGGTTATCTTGCTCAAAAACAAATTGACTGAAAAACCTGGCTTAAAGAAAATAACAGTAAAAATTGAATCAGAATAAAGGTATTTGAATAATCCTAAAACACTAAATGGAAAGCTTTTATTCGATTATTAAAATGTATAGGGGTCGTATAGAATGGAAAAAAGAGAATTGACATGTATAGGCTGCCCGATGGGTTGCCAAATAACAGTGGAGCTAGAGGGACAAGATGTGAAATCCATCACTGGAAACACCTGTAAGATTGGTGAAAACTATGCGAGAAACGAAGTCACTCATCCCGAGAGGACAGTCACATCGACGGCTGTTGTCCTTGGGGGCGACAAACCTCGAGTATCAGTCAAAACCAAAGCTAATATTCCAAAAGACAAAATTGCTGACGTTATGAAGGAAATCGATGCAGCAGTTGTGAATGCTCCAATCCGTATAGGCGATATAGTAGTTAAAAATGTTTGCGGCACCGGGGTCGACGTTGTCGCCACCCGAAACATCGAAGCAGACTGATGAGGGGTTCTTCTTGCATTTGTCCCCTATTATCTCCTATACTAATAGAGAATTTTATTATGTGAGTAAAAACAATATCACACACGTCCTTCTTACTTACATATATAGCATAGGAGAGTTTTATGAAAAAAAGAATCATAGGTCTAGATATCCTTCGTGATATAGGTGTAATCTTTGTTTTTTTATACCATTTCTTTGTGGAATATATAGTTACAGCCCAAGGCACCGATGGCGCCATGTTTGGCTATAACTATTTTTTTAATATCTTGGCGAGGCCAGCCAGTCTGTTTTTATTTGTGATATCTGGCTATGCGCTCATGTACAATCATGAAGATGAGCTTTCCCTAGGACAATATTACAAAAGAAGATTCAAAGGATTGTTCATTCCTTTTTATGTTGCCTATACACTTATGTTTGTAATTTGTTTTCTGGTGAACAACGAGGTGATAGGACGTACACTTCCTCTCAGCAGATTCCTACTTACAATTGCAGGTGTAGACGGCGTAGCACAGCTGGTGTGCGCTGACTTTTATCTGATAGGTGAATGGTTTATGGGATGCATCGTGGTTTGCTATCTACTGTTCCCTTTGTTAGCCAAACTACTCAAGAAATTCAAGTACATAACATTGATAGTCCTTTTGGGGTGGTACGTATTTACGTTATTAGTTTATAATCCATTCCCATTTACTCAGTTGATGAACCCTCTTTTTATCATCGTGTATTTCTACATCGGAATGTTTTTGCAGGTTCAGCTATCTGATGACAAGATTAATGGAAAGCTTCGCATTACCTGCGCAGTGCTATCAGTTATAATATTCGTATATTTTTGCTTGATAGGCTTCGTTCCAAGCCTAGAGTTTTTAAAGCTTACCCAAGAGCAAAACGAGCTTATTTACTTTGCCATCAGCATGACAATGTTGATAGCATTAAGAGATGTGGATATCTCTCCAGAAAAACGCGGCTATAGGTTGATAACATATATATCAGGAATCAGCTGGTTTGTAATTTTGCTCCACCACAGGATAATGATTTTATTCTACTCACATATGTCAGTGGCAGAATACAACCACCGTGATATTTTCACCTTGTTATTAGCATGTATCCTTATAACTTGGGCACTATCATTATTAGTAAGAGAACTGTCCAGCCGTATAAAGAGACTGATGTAAAACAAGTCATAAATAAAATTTTAAAAAGTGTTTATCATCGTGCCAAGCGATAAAATATAAGTTAGGAGTTTTACAACATGGATATTACTAGACAAATTGCTGAAGAGCTACAGGTTCGTCCAGTACAGGTAGATTCGGCAATCAAATTGTTGGATGAGGGCAACACAGTCCCATTTATTTCACGATACAGAAAGGAAGCTACTGGCGGACTCAACGACGAACAGCTTCGTGCCCTTTCTGAAAGATTAACGTATTTACGAAATCTTGAAGATAAGAAAGCAACCTGTCTTGCTTCAATTGAAGAGCAGGGACTTTTGACCGAAGAGCTTAAAAAAGCAATTCTTGAGGCAACAACACAGGTGGCAGTTGACGATTTATACAGACCATATCGTCCAAAGCGACGCACTCGTGCAACCATCGCCAAGGAAAAGGGCTTAGAGCCTCTTGCAAACATAATCATACTTCAGATGACTGATAAGTCACTTGCAGACGAAGCCAAATCTTTTATCAATCCAGAAAAGGAAGTAAACTCAGCCGAGGATGCAATCGCTGGAGCTTGCGACATAATTGCAGAAAGCATTTCCGACGATGCAAATTATCGAACTTGGATTCGTGAGAAGACTTTCAAGAGTGGACGAATTATATCAAAGGCAAAGGATGCAGAGGCTGAGTCTGTATATGAAAATTACTACGATTATGATGAAGCTATCGCAAAGCTTCCAGGACACAGAATCCTTGCCCTCAACCGAGGCGAAAAAGAAAAGATTCTTAAGGTTTCAATCGAGGCACCTGTAGATGACATCATCACATATCTTCAAAAGAAAATAATCAGCCGAGACAACAAGAACACTAACGATGCACTTGTTGCCACTATTGAGGATGCATATACAAGACTTATTGCACCATCAATTGAAAACGAAATAAGAAACAATCTTACAGAAATGGCAGAGGACGGAGCAATCAAGGTTTTCGGTAAGAATCTTACTCAGCTTCTTATGCAGCCTCCAATAGCAGGCAGAAATGTCCTTGGTTGGGATCCAGCCTTCAGGACAGGATGCAAGATTGCAGTAGTAGATGCTACAGGCAAGGTTTTAGATACAACGGTTGTGTATCCAACAGCACCTCAAAACAAGGTTGAGGAAACCAAAAAGGTCATCAAAAATCTTATAAAAAAATATAATGTATCGTTAATCTCCCTCGGCAATGGTACTGCTAGTCGCGAATCAGAGCAGATTATCGTAGAGATGTTAAAAGAAATACCTGAAAAGGTGGAATATATCATTGTAAATGAAGCGGGAGCATCTGTTTATTCAGCGAGCAAGCTAGCAACAGAAGAATTCCCTAACTTTGATGTAGGCCAGCGCTCGGCAACCTCGATGGCTCGTCGTCTTCAAGATCCACTAGCAGAGCTTGTAAAGATTGATCCAAAATCCGTGGGAGTCGGCCAGTATCAGCATGACATGAATCAAAAGAAGCTAGACGAAACCTTGGCAGGCGTAGTAGAAACCTGCGTTAATGCAGTAGGTGTTGATTTAAATACTGCATCAGCATCTCTTCTTGAGTATGTATCAGGTATCAACAAAACGCTCGCCAAAAATATCGTTACTTATCGTGAGGAAAATGGCAGATTCAATTCTCGCGCCGAGCTTAAAAAGGTTCCTAAGCTTGGGCCTAAGGCTTTTGAGCAGTGTGCAGGTTTCATGAGAATCACAGGAGGCAAGAATCCTCTTGATGCCACAGCAGTTCATCCGGAGAGCTACGACGCCGCAAAGTCTCTACTTGAAAAGCTAGGTTTTGATACCAAGGATATTGCAGCTGGTACATTAAAAGAAATCCACAAGAGCATCAAGGACATCAAGGCTTTATCCACAGAGCTTGGTGTTGGTGAGATGACCTTGGAGGATATCATCAAGGAGCTAGAAAAGCCGGGCAGAGATCCCCGCGAGGATATGCCAAAGCCAATCCTAAAGAGCGATGTACTAGAGATGAAAGACCTTAAGCCGGGAATGCAGCTGAAAGGTACAGTTAGAAACGTTATTGACTTTGGAGCATTCATCGATATAGGGGTACACCAAGATGGATTGGTTCACATATCCCAGATGACAGACCGTTACATCAAGCATCCGCTAGAGGTGGTGTCTGTCGGTGACATAGTGGACGTTCAGGTAATATCTGTTGATGAAAAGAAGGGACGCATCGCTCTAACCATGAAATTAGGCAAGAAAACTACTTAAAGGTTTTCGTAAATACATAAGTTTCAGAACCTTCAATTTGTGCTATCTTAACAAATAGTACTCAGTAGGGGTATAAAACGTTGACAATCGCCCTAATTAGCCATATAC
>JAEEGL012867005.1_pt1 | contig 13203 bp, 12 predicted proteins | sample 9134231 | NCBI WGS metagenome assembly JAEEGL01 (sample SAMN16246548, study PRJNA631951) | gut metagenome | biome: gut microbiome; feature: rumen; material: fiber-attached | host: Bos | place: Iran: Karaj | collected 2018-10
ACCACCAACGGCATGTTCATGACCCCGTGGGAAGCCCGATGGATGGCTTTAAGCGGGTCGGCGATATTGAAAGGAAAGAAGTAACTACTGTTATGAAGGAATACACGCCATTAAAGATGATTCGTGCTGGGCGTTATAAAGTTTGCTTTGCAGCACTGGTACCAGAATTACAACAGGAAGTGTTGCGGCGTATGGAAACGCTGATACTGGAGAATGCAGAATGGTGTGACCGTGGTAATTACGGGCATCTATGCAATATTCTTCCTACTATTGCTATTGACGAGGTGTTACAGGCGCACGGAAAGACGGCTGATGAAGCCATTGAGATTATCTCCTCTCACATGTGGGCGGCTCTCACACCGGAGACATACATAAAACTCTCTCGACTGCCGTTCTTCCTTACGGTTATGAGGAAGATCATCCCGCTGGGGTTCAAATACGGTTCAGGCGCAGGATGGAAATATGTATGGCATCCCGACGACCCAAAAGACCGCTATCATTTCGAGACGCTGGAGTGTTTGTATTGGCACATCTTCACGAAATATGGTGTCCTAGAGCGTTTTGGGCCGATGTTCTGCCGCAGCGACATCATCAACTATGGCAATTTGCACAATATAGATTTCATCCGCACACAGACTCTTTGTCAGGGTGGTGACAAATGCGATTTCTGCTTTGTCCGCCACGGAAAAGATGAAGTTTGGGAACGGACGAAAAGTATCTGATTAAACAATAATACCCATCAATGAGGATTTCACGATTGAAGGAATGGCCATTACTTTACAACTGATTAAAATATAGAAACATGGATTTGAAAATTGGTGATATTCAAGAAACAGCATTAATAACGTTGGCCATCCGTGCCAGCGAGACCGACCGTCCAAATGCCAGAATAAAAGACTATAAGGCAAAGGAAATCATCGACACATTGGGGGTCGATGTGAGCAAGTACGACCCATTCATGTCGCACGAAGGCGTGGTGGCGCGGACCATTATGTATAAGAACGAGCTGGAAAAACTTATCAGGCAATATCCTGATGCTTTGTGCATTAATCTGGGATGCGGCTTCGATGACAAGTTTGTGCAGGTCGACAACGGGAAAATCACTTGGTTTGATGTTGACTTGCCCGACATTCTAGCTGTTCGCCGAAAGATATACCAAGACCGTGACCGCTGTATAATGAAGGAAGGGAGCGCCCTTGAATCGGATTGGACAATGGATTTGCCCAAACGCACAACCACGATTGTGGTCATGGAAGGCGTGCTGGAATATTTTACAAAAGAACAAGTGACCACCTGTCTCAACATGTTGTGTAACTCGTTTGAACATGGTTATTTGCTTGCTGAACTTCATCACCCGATTATGGGCAAAAACTCGAAGCATCACGATGCTGTGAAGTACACGAATGCAGAGTTCCAATGGGGAACCAAATCAGGCAAGGAGTATCTTGACCTGGAGCCACGACTGACCATGGTTTCGGAACAAAGCTACAACGTAGAGATGCGGAAACACTCATTCCGAGCAAAACTTTTCGCATTTTTCCTGCCGTTCTTGAACAACCGGCTGGCTGTTTATAAATGGTAAATGGAACACATAACAACAAGGAAACAAAAGAATTAACTATAACATGTTCTGGGATAAAGTAGCATGGGTGTACGACTTTTTTGCCGATATATACAACGGCAAGACTCACAGGGAATTGTGTCGTGAAGTGGCAGGGGTGGTGTCTACAACGGATGACGTACTGGAATGCGCTTGTGGCACGGGTATGCTGACGGTACACATCGCTCCAGTATGCCATCGGATTGTAGCTACAGATTTCTCGCACAAGATGTTGCGTAAGGCGGAGAATAAATGCAGAAATTTCCCAAATGCCACATTCGAGTGGGCAAACATACAGAATCTGTCCTATCCCGACGGAAGCTTCGACAAAGTGGTTGCCGCCAACGTCATCCATCTGCTTGACGAGCCTTTGAAAGCTTTGTCGGAACTTGATAGAGTGTGCCGTCCTGGAGGAAAGCTAATCATTCCCACCTATATGAATCGTGAGCATAACGGAGGAAAGATCAGCGGTTTCGCCAAGGTCGTGGGTAAAGCTGGAGCCGACTTCAAACGCCAGTTCACGCTGTCCTCATACAGGAAGTTCTTCACCGATGCTGGATACGAGGATGTGAGTCTTACGATGGCGGAAGGCCGTGTGCCTTGTGCAATCGCAGTAATGACTAAACAAATCACATCAGGAGAATCGAGACCAAGCCCATCAGATTGCCGGCCATGTGTACGATAATGGCAAAAGCATGGTTGTCGTATTTCTCCTGATAGTAACCGGCAATAAGACCGAGTGCAAAAGTGAAGACCAGCATCCTGATCATGAACAAGGCCTCGACACCCGACACAAGTAAGATGAGGTGAGCCAAGCTGAAAGCGATGGCACTGACTAAAACAGGAAGGCTTATCCAGCGGCGGAAGAGCTTGAAGCCTTTGCCGGAGAAAGGCTTCAGGTAGTTCTGCAGGAAGCCACGGAACAAAAACTCTTCAGCGACGCTAGCAAGGATGAAGGTAAACAGAATAAACTGTAACGCCGACTCTTTGGCTACTGCCGGATGGGCGTTGGCCTTACCGGTCAGCACTATGGTCAGGAAGCCGATGGCGAGGTTAATGACTAAAGCGGCCAGGAAGCCAATGATGATGGGCTTCAGCACCTGCTTGAATTTGGGCATCGCGATGCGATAATTCACCTGCTTCCGCAAGGCGATAATTAGTATGACCGACAAGACAAGCATCAGCGCATGGGTCACAAACGAAGTGGGGATAATATCCGTCTCATATTTCAATGCTTGACCAAGCAGAATCGAAGCTGCGAATACTATGATGGTTAACGACAGTCCTATGAGTAAGCGTTTTGAGAGTGTGTCTTTTTCCATTTCCGTTAGAGGTTAGAAAAATGCGGCAAAAATAGAGTTTTTTGGATAAATCATCTCAAAAAAACACTAGCGCAATGGTTTCGTGACCTTTGCGGCAGGTTTTGTTTTTCGCATAGCGGGAAAAAGCGTACTTTTGCAGCCATGATAAACTGGATTATTCTTATCATCGCCGGCCTATGTGAAACGGGTTTCGCTTTCTGCCTCGGCAAGACCAAATTGGCGGTTGGCACGGAGTTTTGGCTTTGGATTACGGGCTTCGGCCTGCTCTATGTGTTGAGTGCCGTGCTTTTGGCGAAGGCCACACAAACCATCCCTATCGGTGTTGCCTATCCCGTCTGGACGGGCATCGGAGCCGTCGGGGCAGTGTTGTTGGGCATCTTCGTTTTTCATGAGCCGGCTACATTTTGGAGGGTGTTTTTTCTCAGCACGTTGATTCTTTCTATTGTTGGGCTTAAAATTGTAGGATAAACAACGATACTATGTGGCGAAACATTCTTTTTGTCGCTTAATTATGCTCGTAATCATGCTCATAGCAACCCTTGTTTTGGGAATCATAATCGCGGCCTTGCCTCATGTCGTTTGGCTGTTGGCTTGGCTGGTCGGAAAGGGTTTCCACTACACGATGCCTTATGCTCCTTTTGGATGGACGGCACTTGTGCTTGTCGCTGTGGTTTGGGCAATACTGGCTTGGGGATGCTTTGTGGGCCGATGGCGGTTGCAAATCACACGGATGGAGTTTTTTCATCCCGACATCCCAGAGGCGTTCGACGGCTACAAAATCGTTCACATATCTGACCTGCACCTCTCCACCTTCGACGACAATCCCAAGCAACTACAGCGTTTTGTGGACCACATCAACGCCCTTGAGCCCGACCTGATTTGCTTCACGGGCGACTTGGTTACCTTTGGTACATCGGAGGCGGAGCCTTTCACCACAACGCTGCGGCAGTTGCAGGCCAAAGACGGAACCATCAGCGTCCTCGGCAACCACGACTTCCTCATCTATAACCATAAGCTGGCTGATGAAACGATGCGTCAAAAAGAGGTAGAGAATGTTGCTCGATACGAGCGCGAACAGCTTGGTTGGCGACTATTACGTAACGAAAACATGGTCATCGAGCGTAGTGGAGAGAAACTGTCCGTCATAGGCGTGGACAACACCGTAGGCAAAGGTCAGGGATTCAGTACCATCAATCGTGGCGACCTGACGAAAGCCATGACTGGCACCAACGGCTTCCGCATCCTCCTCACACATGACCCCACTCATTGGAGTTCAGAGGTGCTGCCCGAAACGGACATTCCCCTGACACTCAGCGGCCACACCCATGCAGCTCAAATGCGGCTGTTTAGGTGGACACCCGCTTCATGGGTCTTCAAGGAAGCCTGGGGACGCTACGACAAGGGCGGACAGACCCTCAACGTAAACGCAGGCCTCGGCTGCACTTTGCCTGTCCGCCTCAATTGCCCTGCCGAGGTTACGCTAATCACATTACGCAGGCATTAATTTGTACCTTTGTAGTCTCAAAACAGAAACTTTTTTTCGCGGAGAGGAAATAATCATTTTTCGTTTTTTTGCTTTTGCGGACGATTTCGGTGAGCGTATTGTGTTTTTTCAATAATCTGTGCCTGTGATAGGAAAAGTGTGTATTTTTGTAGCCATTATTTATAAAAAGTCTATTGATGACCGAATCAGAAGCCATTCAAGCCCGCCACAGTGTGCGGAAATACCTCGACAAGCCCATCGAGGCGGAGAAAATCGAAGCGATACAAAAGTGCATTGACCTTTGCAACCGTGAAGGCGGTGTGCATTTCCAACTGGTGACCAACGAGCCCAAGGCCTTCCGCAACGGAGTAGATTGGCCGAAATACGGCAAGTTTGAGGGGGTAAACAACTATATCGCCATCATTGCGCCCAAAGGCAACGACGGCAGTGTAATGGCTGGCTACTATGGCGAGAAATTGGTGCTGCTCATCCAGACACTCGGCATGAACACTTGTTGGGTTGGAGGAACGTTCAAAAAGGTCAGAGATGTTTATACCATTGGAACTGGAGAAGAGTTGAAATGCGTCATCTCTCTCGGCTATGGCACGACGCAAGGTGTCCAACATCCGCAGAAGAAAACTTTCGCCGACGTGACCCAAGCCCAAGAGCCTATTCCGGAATGGTTCAAGAAAGGTGTGGATGCGGCGCTTCTTGCCCCGACTGCGGTCAATCAGCAGAAGTTCAGGTTCATGCTACATGACGGTAATCGCGTGGAAGCGCAGGCTAAATTTTCATTTATCGGCTATTCACACCTTGACCTCGGAATAGCGAAATATCATTTCCAACTTGCTGCCGGAAAGGAGAATTTCACATGGGCATGACTTTCTTAATAGAATCCCTTATCGCGTGCGCCTTGTTCACGCTGTTTGTTTTCCTGATGTCGCGAAACCCCATCAAGAGCATCTTCAACTACCCTCCCGCCATCATCGAGCGATGCAACCAACTGGGTTTGGTGGACGCGAGAAACCGGCCTGGTGGAACGGTCTTTTACGTCAAGAAGATTGTCGCCATGATGATTTTCGGCGTGTTGCTGGGTTTGCTAGTCAGATATGTCAACGGATGCACAACTTTCCTGTGTGGAGCGCTTACGGCCTATGCCCTCTGGGTGGTGGTGAATTGGTTCGATGCGTTAGTGCTCGACTGCCTCTGGTTCTGCCATGACAAACATTTTGTCATCCCCGGTACAGAGGATATGACCACTGCTTACCACGACTACTGTTTCCACATCAAAGGGGCACTTATCGGGATGCTTTTAGGCATACCTGCGGCGTTAGTAGCAGGAGGGATGGTGTGTATTTGAGGCAGCGCACATGGAATGTGAAATAAGGGAAGCCTCCGTCTATTTCACTATAAACGGAAACTTCCTATTGATGTTGTCGGCGAGGAACTGCGCCACGAGCTCAGTGGGGAACTGGGTGACGTTGAACACGAAATCGTAATTGCGAGCATCGTAACGCGACACGCCGGCGATAGTCTTCGTATAAGTGTCGCGGGCATCGTCAATTTTATCAATGCGCATACGGGCAGCGTCCTCGTCCAGAGCATACTTCTCCATAACGCGTTTCACGCGAGCTTTCCTGTCGGCGATGAAGAAAATCTTCATGGCGTAAGGGTTGTTTCTGAAGATATGGAATCCGGTGCGCCCGATGATGACGCACGATTCCTGTGCGGCCAGTTCGCGGAGGATTTGGGCCTCGGCAAGATAGATTTGCTGTGAGGTCACTTCACGGTCTTCCTGAGGTGTGTAGCCTCCCCCACCTGCGGCACCGAACTGTTGGTAGAATCGGCAGAAGTCGTTCCACCAGTTGGGTTTGGTGGCTTTGATGTGCTGCATTTCCTCAACGGTCAGGTTGAATTTAGACGTTAAGGTGTCAAGAATGGCCTTGTCGTAAACGTTGACGCCGAGCAGCTCGCCGAGCTTGTAGGCGATTTCCCTGCCACCCGAACCGAACTCACGGTTGATGGCAATAACGAATTTCGGTTTTTCCATCGTTGTTCGTTTTGATGGGACAAAAGTACAAAAAAGAATTGAATCAGCCTATTCTTTCACTAATGATTTGTAAGTCATTAAATTAATCCGATACTCCACACGGCTGTCGGTGAGTTCGTCACGGCTTTTCTTAAGCAGGGTCTGGGCTTCGAGAAAGTCGGAGAGAGCCACGAGGCCGGCTTCGTAATAGTCCTCCGTAATTTTCATGTTGGCTTCGGCATCCTTGAGCGCAGTTTGAGCCATACTGATGCGCAACCAACTCTGTTCGAGGTTGAACCAAGCCTGTTTCGTTTGCAGTTGCATCTTTTCAGTAAGGTCGCGACGAGTATTTTTGGCCACTTCAGTGTCGAGGTCGTGTTTCTTCAGCTTGAATGAGGTCTTATGCCAGTCGGTGATGGGAATTTGTAGCATGGCGAAGACCAGCGCATTGGGTTTTGAGTTCTCGAAAATCGTGTGGTAACTTGCGCTGCCGCCCACCATCAAAGAAGGCAAGGCCTCGCCGAGGGTCATTTTCTTTTTCAAGTCTTCTGCTTTCAGAGAAAGGTCGAGCAGGTGCGATTCGTTTCGATTGGCAACAGCGGTTTCTGCAACTTGAAAATAGGCTGAAGGCTCGGTTTCCAAGCCCAAGGTGTCGGTCAGCGTCATCGTTTGCCAGTCCGCGCCGATGTACTGCGCCAAGGCCATTTTCAGCAAAATGATGCCGTCGTTCAGTTTCTTGCGGTTGAGTTGGCTTTCGTTTTGCTTCACGCGCAGTTTGTATTGGTCGGTAGGCATGGCCAAACCAGCCTCGATGGCTCCCGACAAGTCCTTGTCCAAGGTGTCCAAAAGGCGGTCGAGTTGGTCCAAAGTGGCCACTTTTTCCTGCAAAGAGACGATTTGCCAATAGAGGGTTTCTGTCTGCAATCGCACCTCGTTCTCCTTCATTTTTGTCTGGGTTTCAGCAGCTTCTATGCCCAATTTGGCCAATTTGTTCCCGTTGCGGATGCGCCCTCCAGCATAAATCGGCTCGGTGACCATCGCATTGAGTATCACACCGTTTTGCACGAAGGAATATTCCTTCTCTAAACCCATGTTGGCACCGTATTCGGCGTATAGCGAGTAGAGGATTTGCCGCAGTTGGGCATTGTCAATGTCGTCAATGCCGAAGGAAATCATCGGGTTCAGGGCGTCGAAGGCTAAAGCTTGCGCAGCAATGGTGGGATAATACATCGTTTGGGCTTCTTTCTTTGTTGCCCTCGCCTTGTCAATTTCCAACTGTCTGTTTTTCAGTTCGATATTGTTCTCCAAGGCCATTTCGATGCAGTTTTGCACGGAAAAACGCACTTCGTCAGGTTTTTGCGCAAAGGCCGCGACTGACCACAACAGGCTTAATATGATGATACACTTTTTCATGACTTGCTTTTACTAAAAATCAACCAATACATCACGGGCATCACAGCCAAAATAATGACCATCGAGAGCACCACGCCGAAGCAGATGACCACGCCCATCGGCATCCAGAGGGGATTGCGGGTGATGATCATGGGCAAAACGCCGAGGGCTGTGGTGGCCGAGGTGAGGAAGATGGGCCTCATGCGGCGGCTGCCAGCCTTCATGGCGGCTTCCTTGGTGGGCAGACCCTCGTCGGTACGGAGGGTCTCGGCGTATTCATACATCACGATGCCGTTGCGGACGATGATACCGATGAGGCTGACGATGCCCAAGAGGGAAGTCATGCCGAAGTCGAGGCCGAAAAGCCACTCGCCGAAGAAGGCTCCAAACATACATAAACTGCTGGAACACAGGGTTAACAAGGCGAGATTAAGTTTTTTGAAATAGGCCACAAGGAAGGCCAACATCACGGCGATGGCAGCAAAAAGGCTTTTCAGCAGTTGCGGGATGACCATGGTGTTGAGCGACGACAGGCCACCGTATTCGATGCTCACGCTTTCGGGCATGTTGGGTCGCACCTCCATGTCGATGTAATGCTGCACTTTCTTCATGCTCGCGGTCTGCGACTTCCAGAATTTCATGTCGGCGGCCACGGTAATGGCATTCTTGCCGTTGTGGTGGACCAACTGCGCGGGATGCCAGTCGGGACTGATGTCGGCGACTTGTCGGAGCGGAACATTGGTGCCAGGCAACATCGTGGGAATCAGTTGGTTCTGAACAGTTTCGTAATCGTCAGGGTTGTAGTTTTGCTCCGCGTACAACTTGACGGGCAGACTGCGGTTGCCTTCCCAAACGGTGGTCAAAGGCTGTCCATTGAGGCTTCCGGCAAGGTCAAGGGAAAGGACGGTCTTGGTGATGCCCAATCGGGCGCACTCTTCGGGTTTCATGGTCACTTTCACCGACGGCAGAAACTCATCATAGTCGGTATGCACCCAGCGGAGTTCCTTGTCCAAGGTTAGCATATAGTCCTTGATTTGCCGCGCCACGGGTGCGGTTTCCGTGTAGTCGTCGCCGTAAACAAAGACCTCCACGGGCGTTGAAACCGCCTGATAATCAAGTTGGCGGAAGCGCACATGGGCCTCGGCAAAATAGTAGGAATACTTGTCGTCCATCTCCTTCAGCAGGTCTTCGGTGGCTTGTTTCGAGGTAGTATTCACAATGAGTTGTGACAGGTTATTGGCCGGGATGCTCGGCGCGTAAGTCACATGGAAACGCGGAGCGGTCTCGCCAATGAAAGCCGTCACGGAAGTGACACGCTTGTCGGTAAGCATCATCTTTTGCAAAGAATCACTGATGCGTGTGGTAGCTTCGAGGCTACTCCCTTCGGGCAGACGGATTTCCACGGCAAAGTTGTCGCGCTCAGCATTGGGCATCATCTGCACATTGAGGGCGAGGAACATAAAAACACCCAAAACGATGGAGCCGATGCCCATCCCGATAGTGAACAGTGGATGGTTGAAACAATGGCTTTGCAGTTTGTCGTAAAGTCCTTGCAGGAAAGCGAAAAACCGCATTTGGGCCTTCAGGAAACCGTTGTGTTTGGGTTTGTCGTCCGGCCTGATGAACATGATTTCCAACGAAGGGATGACGAGCATGGCGTAGGCCAACGAAGCCATCAGCGAGAAGGTGACGGTCCACGGGAAAAGTTGCACAAAGTCACCCAAAGGCCCAGTGATGATGCGCGTCATCGGGAAAAACATGGTGGCGATGGCACTTGTGGCGATGAGCATGGGCATAAACAACTCCTTTGCGCTGCTCACGGCGGCATCGAAGGGCTTGTAGCCTTGGCTCAACTTGTCGATGTAGCCGTCAATATTAATAATGGAATCGTCCACAATCATGCCAAGCACAACGATAAGCGCGGCCAATGTGACCGTATTCAACTCAATGCCAAAGAGATACATCAGGCCGATGCTCATGGCGGTGCAGACGGGCAATCCCGAACTAGCGATGAGTGCCGTGCGGAAGGGAAACAGCAGCAGCATGACCGCGATGACAACAATCATGGAGATGAGCAAGTCGCGGAGGAAGGCGCTGACCGATTTTTCAACCACCTTGGGCTGGTCGGTGATGCGGTACATTTTCACGCTGTCGGGCAGGGTCTTTCTGAACGCGGAAAGCACCTTTTCCACTTCCCTTCCGTAGGCCACGATGTTGAAGCCCTTGCGCATCTCGACGGAGATAATCAGGGCATCGTTTCCGTTGAAATTCACCACTTTGGAGGGCTTGGCCAAACGCCTTTCGACGGTGGCCACATCACGCAGGCGCACGGTGTTGCCTGCCGCGTCGGAGTAGATGATTTGCTCCTCCAATTCCTCTTCAGAAACCACGGGGTTCTCAATGTGCAGCGGCAGGTCGAAGTCGGTGGTTTCCATCGTGCCGGAAGTAGTAAGGAAACCTTGCGATGCGTATTGCAGCATCAACGTGTTCGGACTGATGCCGTAGAACGATAGTTTCTCCTTATCAACTGTGACCGCAATTTCCTCGATTTGTTCGCCCAACACGCGCACATTGCCTGTTTGGGGGATGTCGCGCAGGCGGCGGGTAAGGTCGTCGGTATAGCCACGCATCTCACGGTAGGTTTTATCGCTGGATTCCATGGCGATAAGCAACGAGGACGTTTCTCCGAAATCGTCAATCACGGCAATGGCCAACACGCCTGCCGGAAAACTCAATGTTTTGTTTTCGTTGATTTTGTTGCGGATTTTCGTCCATGCTTGGGCATAGTCGCTTTTGGTCATGTCAAGCATCACGTAGATGTAGCAGATGCCTTCCTTGGTCACGGAATAGGTTCTTTCGCGGTCCACTTCGGGCAAAGTAAAAAGCATTTCTTCAAGCGGTTTGGTCAGTTGCGCCTCCACCTCCTCGGAATTGGCACCCGGATACACGCCCGCCACGATACCTTGCGGATTGCTGAAGGCGGGAAACTCGTCCTTTTTCATCTCGACCAATGCATAGATGCCGAAAGCCACGATGATGGCCACAATCACCCAGACGATTTTCTGGTGCAGGATGCTTCCGCTGATGATACCCTTATTGACTTTTAGTTTGCTCATTAGTCGTCCTTTTTAATGCTGAATTATGAATGCTGAATGCTGAAATCGAAGATTCGACGCAGTCAATGAGGGCGAAGCCTCGCAACGCATTGCGATATTCATCATTCCACATTCTGCATTCCGCATTCCACTTTCATTCCTTCGCTTACTTTCGGATAACCTTCCACAATGACCTTGTCGCCGATTTGCAAGCCTTCGCTGACGATGACTCCCGTGCCGGAATAGCCCGAAAGCGTGATGTTCCGCCGCGTGGCGCGACCATCTTCCACCACCCAAACGAACTTGCCTTCCTGGTTGATTAACACCGCATTGGCCGGCACGACAATGCCCTTGCTGACATCGGCTTTCAATACCACTTTGCCAATCATGCCGGGGGTCAGTTCCTTGTCGGGCTGCTCAATGAGTACTTTGACGGGATAACTATGCGTGAGCAACGAGGCGGTCATGCTTTTCTCCATCACCTTGCCGTTCAGTCGTTTGTCGCCCAAGGCGGGAATGACGACCTCGGCGGTGTCGCCCACCTGCACCTTGGCGATTTCATTCTCTGGCACAGAGATTTTCACGGCCATGCCTTTCGTGTTGATGAGCCGCATGACGGGCTTCAAGGGCGCAATGTTCTCCCCAATTTCGGCGTTGAGGCCGCTGACCGTGCCGTCGAAGGGTGCCGTAATCGTGTTGTCCTCCAACATGGCATTGGCCAAATCCAAGGCGGACTGGGCTTTTTCGAGGTTGGCGACCATCTCGCGCCACTTGATTTCGGGGAGACTGCCGTTGTCGTACACTTTTTTCAGGCGGTCGTAAGCGTCTTGGGCTTGTTCGAGCGTGGCTTGTGCCGAGCGTTGGGTGCTTTCCATCTGCGGCGAGGCCACACGCGCCAAAACTTGGCCTTTGCGCACCTTACTGCCCTCTCTCACAAAGAGTTGCTGCAAAGTGCCGCCATACTTGAAGGCCATGTCTACCGACTGCCCTTCCTCCAAATAGCCCGGATAGGTGTTGCTGACAATACCGCTCACCTCGTCAATCACCTGAACGCCAACGGGAATGACACGCTCCTCGGCGGGACCGCCCAAGAGTTTTTCCTTCAATTGCTGTGGGTCGGAGTCGCCGCAGGCGGTCAGTAGCAGGAGAAGAAGCCATAGGATGTGTTTGGTTTTCATTTCAGTATTTTTTTGACGCGGGACTGCGGGACGCGAGACACGGGTAGAACCATTCTCCCGTGTCCCGAAGTCTCGTGGTCTCGTGTCTAATTAATTCCTCATTGCCGCCATGCGGATGTCGTCGCCGTAAATCTTAAAGTTGCGTTCGTTAGTTTCGGCCTCGCCATCATAAATCATGTTGATAATGAGCATGTTGTTCTCATACATCTGCCCCGAGGCTTGGACGCGCACCTCGTTCTTCAAAGTGATGGAGTCGCCGGTGAAAAGCAGGGTGTTTTTCGTGAAGTCGCAGAGGAAAATCTTGTTGTCCTGACAAAGGGCGCGGGTGACGATGACCTCGCCGCCCATGGTGTTCATCACCACGAGGACGCTGTCCTTGCCGTTATCCAAGTCGCTGATTTCCAACTGCCCGATTTCGTTGGGCAGACTGACGGTGAACGAGTCGCCCTTCTCGCCATCGGTCACAATTTCATCCAAAACGACGCTGCCCGAGGTCTTGAAACTGTAGTCGCCACGAAACAGCGGGGCGTTTTTCTTCTGGCAGGCGGCCAAGGCCATGAGGCAGCAAAGTGCTAATAATACTTTTTTCATTATTGAAGGTTTTAATTATTGTCTTTTTGTCGCTTGTCGTCATTGACTCCGTCGAATCTTCGATTTGCGAGGAGGAACCACGAAACAATCCAGCAAATTTTCCGTCTAGACTGCTTCGTGCCTCGCAGTGACGCGAAGCGAATCACCATTGCAAAAATAGCAAGAATCCCCGAAACGATGTCCAGGGATTCTTCGGTTTTTCAATAAGACGTGATTAATCGTGTCTATACAAGGTTCATTTCACCACCAATTTCTTGGTTGCGATGGCACCATTCTGCTCAATGATATTGACCAGATAGATGCCCTTGTTCCATTCAGTGGCATCGATGTTGACGGACTGGCCTTCGGCCTCGTGCACCTTCTGCCCGACGAGGTTAAAGACCTCCACTTTGGCCACATTCGCGCCTTCCACGGTGAACTGTCCTGTGGTGGGGTTGGGATAGAGTTTGGTTTCGGCGGAGAGTTCGGTGACGCTCAAAAGGTCTTCGTTGATAGCGACACTATAAGTGCAGT
>JAEEGL013427812.1_pt1 | contig 13203 bp, 14 predicted proteins | sample 9134231 | NCBI WGS metagenome assembly JAEEGL01 (sample SAMN16246548, study PRJNA631951) | gut metagenome | biome: gut microbiome; feature: rumen; material: fiber-attached | host: Bos | place: Iran: Karaj | collected 2018-10
ATGATAATGCAGTAACAAAAGCATATCAATTATGAATAATGTGACAGAATGTGAAAGATAATGAGTTTAGACCAAATGATTGAGTAACAAGAGCAGAATTTACAACATCATTATCAAGATTACTATATAAAACAGATGAGTGAGAATATAAATGAACAAGTAAATACTATATACCACATATAGTAAAACTATATAACGAATGAATAGTAAACAAGGCAGATCCAAAGATAAAAGAAAAAAGATGATATGTAATGACTATGCTTAAAAGAACTGTTGAATAGTAAAAAAGAGTCAGCTAACTGACTCTTTTTTATTTAATATATAAATTAGAAATCTTCATTCATTTTTACATAATATCCTTGATCATGTCCACATAATGGGCAAACCTTTGGAGGCTCTTTACCTTTTCGAACATAACCGCACTTTGTGCATGTCCAAAAAATTTCTTCCTCTCTTTTGAATACAAGGTCATCTTTTACTAAGTCGTGAAGCTTCTTGTATCTCTCTTCATGATGTTTTTCCGCAACCATTATAGCTTTAATTCTGGCTGCGAATTGAGGATATCATTCTTCTTCTGCAACTTTTGCAAATTCAGGATACATATCAGCCCATTCTTCATATTCTCCAGCTATTGCTGTTTCTAGGTTCATTTTAGTATCTCCAAATTTAATCATAGTAGTAGTTTCTACATCAATGTATGGCATCTCTACTCATTCTTTTTCTACAAATTCTTGCATCATCTTGAATAACCATTCTGCATGTTCTTTTTCTTGCTCGGCAGTCTCTAAGAATACGTTTGCTATTTGTAAGTATCATGCCTTTCTTGCTACACTTGCATAGATTGTATAACGATTCCTAGCTTGAGATTCTCATGCGAAAGCTTTAGCTAAGTTTGCTAATGTTTGTTTCATGATATAATAGATAATAATGAATAAAAATTATTTAGGTTGAATTATAGTAGGTTCATTTTTATGAAATTTTTCATTCCATTTAGCTTTAAGAATAGCTCTATATCTTCGAGAGAATTGGCAAATACTGAACAAACAAGAAGTTAATAGATAAAGTCCAACAGCTGAATTTAATCAATACACCATTAATCACATCATAAGACTCATTCCTATATTCATACCTCACATCATTTTACTCATATCAGGCATTGATGCTCCAGGAATTTTAGGCATAGATTTCTTAGTTTGAGTTATTTGAGTTAGTTGCATTTGTATATAATATAGTGCAGTAACTATAATTGTTAATATCCAGTTTTGACTGGTGAACAAATCTATTCCTAAGAACATATGATTAATACTTCATGCTTCTAAGTATTTTTGTCCAAATGAGTAGAAGAAACTATATAACCAATTTACATCTGAAGGAATTCATCCATTTTGAGCAATCATCCAAATAACTCTATATAGTCAGATGAATACAGGTATCTGAATTAACATAGTTAAACATCATTTGAATGGAGCTTTTCATTCATTCTTGAATAACTTCATAGTTTCCTCACTTAACTTTTGAGGATCATCCGCATATTTTTTTTGTAATTCTTCAACTTTAGGTTGAATATTACTCATTCATTGCGTCATGTTGTTAGATGCAGCAGATGATTTATACATTAATCATCTTACAAGTAATGTTAGTGCAACGATAGCAACCCAAAGTTGTCATCCTGAGATTGCTAAGAAAATTACTAAAATATTAAACACTGGACGATACAATATTTCATTCACCAATATATTCCAAATAGTTCCCATAACTTACATAAATAGAAATAAAATTTATTTTACTATATTTTTAAAACTTCATCTGTTTTTGCTTTTACTAAGTCATCAATTTTAGTATTCATTTTTTTAGTCAACTCATCAATATTGGATTCATTTGCTTTATGCTCATCTTCAGAAATCTCTTTTGCAGTAAATGATTTCTTAGTATCATTCATAGCATCTTGTCTAACTTTCCTTATATTTCATTTAGTTTCTTCTCACATGGCTTTAATATTCTTTGCTATTTGTTCTCTTCTTTCTTGTGTTAATTGAGGAACTTTTACCAATATATGAGAACCTTGATTATCTACTCATACTCATAAATCCGCCTCATAAATTGCATTTGCTATATGTTTTGCAGAAGATTTATCTCGAGGTTCAATCTTTATTGTTGAATGGTCTAAAGCTGTTATAAGAGCTATTCCATTCATTTTCATAGTTCAATAATCCGTTTCAACATTGAGATTCTCAACTAATCATGTAGTTGCTCTTCAAACTTGCATTCATTTAAATTCATTTTCTAAGTAAGCAATAGCCTTTTCCATCTGTTGCTGATAACTAGTTATGTCCATAATCTTTTTGATAATATAAAAGATATAAATTTGATTTTATCAAATAATTAATCTATAGGAAAAATTGTTTCGTTTGCAATATATTTTTTAATTTGGAAAACCGCCCTAGAATTACTAGAGCGGTCTTGACAGATTAACGGATTACTAGAGATGGTTCATCAGTTTCAGATGTTAGGAATCATCATGATTGGATAGACCATAATTTGTGATAGATTCAGTCTTTATTTTGTATCAAAACATTGTGGCTTCATTTTTCTACGATTTTTCAGTTATCCATTACTATAATTTTATCCATTTTTGATATAGTTGAAAGTCTGTGGGCAATCACAATACATGTTTTATTTCTCATTACTTCATCCATTGCATCCTGTATGTATTTTTCAGATTCAGAATCTAGGGAAGAAGTGGCTTCATCCATTACTAAAATATTTTTGTTTTCAAGTATAGCTCTAGCAATAGCGATTCTTTGTCTTTCTCATCATGAAAGTTTGATTCATCTTTCTCATACAAAGCTTTCATATCAATCTTTTAATCCTGAAATGAAATCGTGACATTTTGCCATCTTTGCGGCTAGAATTATTTCTTGTTCTGTCGCATTAGGTCTACCATATGCAATATTTTCTTTTATAGTTCTATGGAATAGAATTGGATCTTGAGGAACCATTGATAGCTGTTCTCTTAAAGAATCTTGAGTTACTTGTGAAATATCTTGTCAGTCGATTAAGATTTTTCATCACTGGATATCAAAGAATCTAAATAATAATTTGATAAGACTGGTTTTTCAGCTTCCAGATGCTCATACTATTGCTACTTTTTCTCATGGTTTTATGTTTAGATCTAGTCATTCGAATACTTTCTTTCATTCAATATAGCTGAATGTTACATTTTCAAAATCAATTCTTCCACTTCAGATTTTTATTTTTTTATTTGTATGGTCCTGAATCTCATGTGGAGTATTAAGTATTTCAAGCATTTCAGTAGACTCTCATAAAGCTCTACTCATTGATTTGAGTATATGTCTTACATTTGATAATTGATTAGAGATTTTCATTACGTACAATTGTACAAGGATTATCACAGAAGCAGGAACTAATCAAGCTCATCGTGCTTTTATAGCAAAATATATTGATCAGATTCCAAATATACATGTTATCATACTGCTTGCGAAATAAGTCCATTCTCATAACCTCCATTGTTTTCATCTGATATTCATCCATCAGGTTAGAGTCTCTTTAAATCTCTTGAATTCGTATGGTAATGATGAGAAAATTAATACATTAAAATTATTGATGATTGAATCTGATAATTCTCATGTGGTTTTTGAATTTCGTTCGTTTGCTTCTATTTCATATTTTTTAGTTATATTAAAGAATATGATTTGTAATGTGGTGTAGATTATCACAAAAACTAGGAATAATAGTCAAATTTTAAAATTTTCTCTCATCACTATGATTATAGTCATAGGTATAAATATAACCATATTTAATATCTGAAAGATGAATACATCGACTACAGTCTCGTATGATCAAGCTAATTTACTTATTTTCCTAATTAGTGATCATGTTAAATTATTTGAGAAAAATCTGTATGAATGTTTATGTATGTATTGAAAACATTCTTCATAAATATCTTTTGTTGCTTCATTTTCATATTTTATTATAGGGAATCAAACGAGCCTCCATGCTCAAATATTTGTTAAATCTAATATCAGAATGATAACTAAAAGATTCAAAAGCATCGTGACTAATTCTGATCTTTCTATTCATGTCATGGATACTATATCTACGAGTTTTGTTTGGTAGATTGGTGATATGATAGATACTCATGCAATTATTATGCTTCATATTAAACTTAAAATGATTAGCCATTTATATGGTTTACTTTTTTTGATAAAATATTTTACCACCATTCGTAGAGTTATCCTGTTTTCATTGTTCTTAGTCGTTGTCATGTGAATATATTAAAGGTTAAAAAATTGGGTTAAAAAAAGCTGCATATTTTCTTATGCAGCTTGATGTATTTATTTCTCAACAAAAAATTGCTTATACATCAAGCTTACAGTATAGAATAAAACAATATTGTCTAAATTGTTGCATTTTTACATTGATTTACAATTATGTAAAATAATATCCACTATGGAATACGAATTATAACTAATTTTGTGACAAAATAGAGGTATAGAAACATTTTTTATTTAAATGAGTAGAAGAAACTATATCTGAAGGAAGCTTGCAACATTATTTGTATAAAATTTTTCTTCTTGTTTTTTAATATTATTCTTATATATTAAACCAATAAGTTTTTGTTATGATTTTTATATCATTTAAATTATTCATATACAAAATGTCATCATTCTGGAAAAAAAATGCAAAATTTTGGGTAGATGTTCTTGATTTGGTTGTATTCTTAATATTGGTATTTTGAATAGTTCTTTTTATTAGACTCTTTATAGCTACACCATATACAGTTATATGATCTAGTATGGCCCCAAATTTTTATCAAAAAGATTGGATTATAGTTGAAAAAATTACTCAAAACTTTTGAACTTTTGAAAGAGGTGATGTAATCGTATTTGTAGCTCCATGAAAAACATCTCCTTACATAAAGAGAATTATTTGATTGCCATGAGAAACAGTATTATTTAAGGATGGTTCAGTATATATTTGTTCAAATAATATACCAAATGGTTCAGCTATAAAAGATTCAGAGTGAAATAGCTGTGAAATATTGCCAGAACCATATCTTCCAGAATGATTAAAAACTAATGCAACATGTTGAAAGGATGAATTTAAAGTACAATCATGATATTTTGTAATGTGAGATAATAGATGAAGAACTACAGATTCTTTGTGTTGTTTCTGAATTCAATGTTTTGAATGAGCAAATTATATTGTATGAGATAAGGATTTGATTGGTAAAGTTTGGATTAGATTATATCCTAAATACACAAAATTTTAGTAAAAAATATAATTAATTTTAATAATTAAAAGAAAAAGAACTCTTTTTCTTTTCTTGAAATTATTAAAACTTTATATATATTGAAATCGAACTAAGTAGTGCGAAATCGGGTATTGTATCAAATTTCCCACTCTGCTCCAGGGAGCCGGTATTACCTTTCATAGATTGGTACGAGCTACCCACTTTAACGACTTAGGGGGAGAGATCTATTCGATTACGGCTATTTGGTTCTATTTTTGTTAATAATATTAATTATGAAAAAGATTAATGAATCATTTATTTGTATAAATTGTGGTCAAGAGATTCCATTAGCATCAAAAACATGTAGAAATCATTGCCCATATTGTTTTACCTCTTTACACGTAGACTGAGAAATCCCATGAGATAGGTCATCTACATGTAAGTGAGTAATGTACCCAAGAGAATATAAAATAAAAGATTCTGATTATAAAATACTTTTTGTTTGCTCAAAATGTGGTAAAAAGCATCGAAACAAAAGAGCTCAAGATGATGAAATAGTAAATTTACCAGGTCTCATTAAAGACTATGAAAAATATTTTCAATAAATTACTATTCATCCAAAATCCACAATATTTTATCAAGATAGACACTATTAGTAGATCTATCATTATCTTCTTTTTTATAGGCATTTTCCTCTTCTCTAATTTGCTTCTTTATAAGATTAAGTTTTTCTCTCGAGTATCAAAGAGGATCTGTTACTCAATTAATCCAATCAATAAATGAAACATCTCGAGGTTTACAAGAGGATTGTTGGAATGTTCACGCTAATTCTCACATTGAACATAAACGTAATTGAGTTTCACAAGGTGCATCAGTGAATCAATTAGCATGCTTAAATGCTTGAACAAATTGTCAGTGCTCAACTTTTTCTCACCAAGGAGTAGTACAATTCCAATAAGGTCTAGTTGTTTGATCTACTTCTTCTTTCACTACTATATTATCTTCATTGTCTTCAAATTCTGTATGTCTCTTACTAGGTCTATCAAAAACAAATTCTCCTCAAATTTCTTCATCAATATTAACAGCTACATTACTAGTTTCTCTAGAATTTCATTCATCCCATATATTTCAAGCGTTTCAACTATTTCATTTATTTCAACCATTTCATACATATTGCTTAGTTTTACTATTGTCATCATACTCATTATTTCATCGTTGCTCAGTTTCATAATTACTATCCATACGACATCATTGTTGAATGTATTTTCATGATAATTTTCATTTCCAACAAAATCTTCTTTCAATATTACAAAGGCCAGGATTATTACCTATTTGTTCATATGCTAAAACACTATCTCAATGTGAAATCTTATATCACCAAGGAGTCATACAGCTAGCATAACTATCAATAATTTCTATTCATCATTTTCAATTAGTATTACTATCAGAATTTCAATTAGACATGCTTGAATTAGGGCTATTAGTTACACTTTGTTTTACATCTCCAAAAAATAAATCATTCCATGGAACTAAAATTGGGATTATCCATCAATCTTCAATATAAGAAAAAGTTTTGGCTGATAATAATCATTCATCTTCCTTATCATTAATTTTTTCAATAACTAAAGAAGAACTACCATCATCTCAAATATTTTCATTTACTGTATATAAACTATCATCATTAGTTCAAGAATCATAGTCTGAAACGTTAATAACTAATCCATCATTGTTTATGGAATCTCATTCAATATTCTCTTTAGATTCTAATCATAAATCACTAAGAATATCATCCATAGATACCTGATTATCTTTTATAGAATCTGCTCCATGGTTATCATCTTTTCAAATATCTTCAATATCTGGCAAATATACTCCATGAGTGTTATCTTCTCATTTTAAATCGTTTGGAATCTCATCATTAAATAGATAATCTCGAGAATTAGAGACTCAGTGTACATTGTCATTCATAACATATTCATTTCATTCATAATCATGGAAAACGTATAACATTTTAAGATGTTCTCAAGTGTCATAATCTAATAATGTAGCTGAAGGATGAATATTAAAAGCAATAACTAAACAACAAATTAATATTACGAAATCTATATATCATCTAAACTTCATTCAGATTAAATTTTTTTCTCTAATTTTTCTAATCTTAAATCAATTCATCCTTTTAATATTTAATAATATAAATAATCCCTTAAAATAATTATAAACACAAATGTAAAAAATGCAAATTTTACCAGTGATTTTTACTTGAATTTTTGATAAGAAAATCCTACAATAAAACACACATTTTATAATGTATAGTCATCATTATGAAACTATCTCTTTGAAAACTAAACTATGTCGTGTTTGCATTGGCATTTTTAATGCTTTATTTGCTACCAAACCAAACATTATCACATCAAGAAATTATAATAGAAAATCGTTGATGACATGCTATCAGAGTAATAAAAGTTATATTAGATTGAGAGCATTTTGTTGTATCTTCAGTAGCAGGGGAGTGATGAGAAACAATCCAATCATTAACAAAAAAAGTGTGATGAGTATCTTCAATTAATTGAGCTTTCTTTTGTCCGAAAGACTATTCAAATTGTGCTACAACATTTAGCTATTATGAAAGAATCTTTAAATGAGATGGTGCAAGTTATAGCCAATTTTGGCCAGATACAAGTATAAGATGAATATTCTGATTTACAAGAGATTGAAATCCACTGTTTGTGCAAAATAAAATAAGTGATTGAGATGTTGGATTGATTAGTAATATAAATTCTGATCGTATCTTTGATTTGTATTTTTGAATATCAAATTTTCCAGTGCTACTTATTAACTGAGATGATGTAACGGCTTGATCAAGTGAATATATAGATAGTAAGATGACATGAAGATGAAATAGAAACTTTATTTGTTCAACTCAAGATTGAAAAACTATTTATATGGGAGTAGTTGGAACAATGAACGTATGGAATATGGCTTCATATTTGAAGGAACAATTTTGATGTTATAATGCATTATTTCTTGATGCATGAGCAAGTTCTGCAATGGTTTATTCAGGTAAGGTGTTATCACAATGATCTAGAAAAATGATTACAGATGCGTTTGTGGTTGTAGATAGGGAAGCCTTTTTAGCATTAGAATGAAATCCAAGTGAAAAATATACTCCATATACACCAGATTATGAAATGACTGACTCTGATTGGAAACAAGTTAATAAATTAAATACCATAATTGATGCAATTTACAAAAAATATTGAAAGAATGAGTATAAAACTAAATTAATTTCACTGTTTAGAGATCTTGTAAGTAAAGATACTCTTTCTGATCAGAAAAAAGCCATATATAATAAAGTATTAATATATTTATTTACAATATGAGATTTATAAAAAATCCTGAATTACATAAGGTATAACTCAGGATTGATAATCTTTTTGAAATTTAATTATTTAGATTTTTTAACTACAACCTTCTTAACTGTTTTTTTAACAGTAGGTTTAGCTGCAGGTTTAGCAGTAGAAGAAACAACATCTTTTTTGCTTGAAAACTCCTTTTTACAATAACGAATCAAATCTCTAACTGTACGATCAAAGAATCCAGAAACTAATAAAAGTCCAAGAGTTAACAAAACAATTCCCCATAAAATTGTTTTTAACTTAATTAGAGCTCGTACAAGGAAAAAGATACCTATAATCATTGTAATTTTTTCTTCAGTTGTTGATCTTGTCCATCGATTTCCAATGTCTTCGGCAGTATCTTTTACGTCATCTGCAACTCTATCAAATTCTGCAGATACTTTTTCCATGTTTTTGTCGAAAGAAGATTTTGGCATATTTATGTTTTTAAAAAAAGTAAAACTAATTTCATAGTAGAAATTTATTAATAGTAGTCAAGAGAAAATTGAGAGCTATTAGTTTTATATTTACAAAATTCATCATCTTTCAAGTTCATTAACCTTAGAAATATCTATATCTTCCTTAATTTCAATTTTTTGCTTTCATTTTTCTTGTTTTGATTTAGCAATAACTATTTCAGTTTGATCATGTCTATTGTAATTAACCTGGAATTTTTTTGGTTCATCTAGAAAAATATCTTTTATTTTTTTTGCAATAAATGCTAGTAAATTGAGTTCTGATACATTAAAGAAAGCAATAACAACAAAAATGAAAAAGATAATTACTGCAAAAACTACTCAAGGTCATTTAGCTCAAGCATTACTACAAGCTGAAAATGTTCAAAGAGCAATAACAGCCCCAACAGCCAAAACAATTAATTGTATAAAATTAACAGAAAATCACATAATAGAAAAAGCTACTCAAGAAAAGAATCATTTTTTTATATGCTGTGGGAACATTACTTTCATAAATTCAAAGTATACAGAATATAAAATTCTGCATTAATTATATTCAAAATATAAAATATAGCAAATTTTTAGGCACAAAATTATATTCCTTCTGGTAACTTTGTAGCCTTTGAAGAAAGAGATATCTTAAAATTTATATGGCTAGAAATTATAATAAATACTATTCAACTTATAAACATCCAGAATGGTAAATGATTAATGAAATCATTTAAAAATCAAAATGATTGCATTACTGTACTTTTAATTTGAATCAAACTTTCTATTCAATCCGCACTTAATGCTATATGTGGACCAGTAATAAAACTAATAACTGTTATAGGAATGAGAATAATAAAATACAACTTTTCTGTGCTTGCACGAGTACTAAAAGAAACTTGAATTCTACCACATTTATAAATTAGAGCAACTAATCATGCATATAATAACAAAACTAGAATTAATTGACTAACAGATAAGAATTGAGCGTATTTTGCATAAGATATTCATATGAATGCAGAGTCAGGCGAACTCATTAACCGACTAACTATCTGTTGTATTAAATTTCAAAAAGAAAAACAAGTAACTCAAGCTAAATAATTTCAAATAATTACTTTTGCCATTTTATCTATTCACATCAAAACAACCCAAAAAATAATGGCAATATATCAAATAATAACTAAGTATCCAATCCAATCCATGTTATTTTTACGGAAATAAAATATTGATTTATCATTTCCATTTTGTACTATAATTTTTATCTAAAAATATGCAAATTATTTTAATATTTTTACGTCAAATAAAAAATATATGAAAGGAAAGATATTAAGTACAATCGCTCGAATTATGGCACTTTGATTATGCTTTTTATGATATTCTCTATTAAGGGCAAATGCAAAAGCCTCATTTTGATTGGAAGGTTGAACATTAAATGTTTTAACATCAATAGATGATGAATTTACGGCAAATAGTGTTCGATGTTGAACTTTTCAACTAATTCGAAATGATATAATAAACGAAATGATAAAAAAAGATGTTGAATTTAGCTCTCAACCACAAACAGTAAAAAATCTTAATAAACAAACATTTAAAAGTGATCAAATATCTCCAAACGTATATTATAATAATATGTGATTATACTCCTTAGATTTTAAAACAGAGTTAGAAGAAGGAGTTAAATCTAAATTTCAACAAGATATAAATCTTCCAGACTTTTTGTTGGAATGATGAATAGTTCCACAAGATGAAAATTATTATGAAGGTAAAAAAGAAAAGAAATACGGAATATATACAATATTGAAAAAAACAATTTCTCTAGATAAAATCTTTGAGAAATTAGATAAGTGAATATTCTTATGATATTCAGATATAGATTATTTCTGAATTAACTGTAATTCAAATAAGAAATATGATCAAGTTAAAATATTGTATTATAATTCAAATACAGATTTTGCAGTATCAATAAATACTAAATGATGAGATGAAATAATATATTCATTATGAACTAAATGAACTTCATTTTTGGATACATATTATAATATATTGATGAAAGAAAGAAATTATACAGAAGAACATGAATTCACAAAATTTGATTGTTTAAAAATACCAGACATCGATATAAAATTTCATAATCAGTTTCGTAAGTTGGAAAGACAAAAATTTAGAGATGTAGATAACCGGATTTATAGAATAGAAATGGCTATCCAAAATGTTGAAATTAATCTAGATAACCCTTCGTGATCAAATAATAGTAAATCTACAGAGAATGTAGACAGTGAAGAAGAATACAGATATCTCTACTTTGATAGACCATTTGTTGTATTTATAAAGGAAGCAGATAAAGATCTTCCTTATGCTGCCGCTCAAGTCTCAGATATAAAATTATTTCAATAATTAAGTTTTATATTCTTTCTTACAATTAATGTTTAATTCAAAACAAAAAAAATATTGATTTACATTGGCAGAGACGGTTATCGTTTGTACAATGTTCGCTTTTGTTGTAGTTTGAGTTGTTCTTGCAATAAATAGATCATTTGTCTTTCTAGATAATACAAGAATTATGGTAAGGGCTTCAAATTTTGCAAGAGAATGAATTGAAATGGTATATAATATGAGAGACACAAACCGAAAAAGAAATTCTTGAGAAAAAGATTTATATTGGAATAGTCGTTGAGAACGAAATTGTACAACAAATTCAGAGTGCTTTTTAAATCCATGAGTTTATGCGATTAAGGACGAAACTACGTCAGATTGAGATACTTACTTTTATGCCAAGAAATTAAATGTCCCTGCTAGTCAGGTAGATGTTTTCTATGAAGATAAATTCTTCAGTGATGAATATACTAGTATAATAGCAGATGCTAAACTTGAATTTACTTGAACGTATCAATATTATACATGAAATAGTATGGAGTACTGATCTTTAGAATCATTACTTAGTAATGGATGAGTACAATTTTATAGAGTGTTGCGTGTGTATGGTATTTACTGTAAAAATACAACTGATGTATCATTAGATTCATCTGCTTGTGCAGATAAAGCAAATCCAAAAGAATTACGCTTCTGTGTAAAAGTTTATTTCAGATCTAGATGAGCACAAGATGTTGAATTATGTAGCATAATGACAAATTTTGAAAAATAATTTAGTTAAACAGCGATTTTATTAGTATGCAGATTACGGGAATACAACAGACCACATTAGTTGATTATCCATGAAAAGTAGCAAGTATAGTTTTTACAGCGGGATGCCAGTTTCGTTGCCCGTTTTGTTATAATCCACAAGCAGTACTCCCTGAATTAATAGCTCGTTATAGTAATCAGCATATCCCAGAGGCTGCAATTTTTAATTTCTTACAACATAGAAAAGGCTTAATTGATTGAGTAAGTATTTGTTGATGAGAACCTACAGTTCAACCAGATTTATATCCATTTGCAGAAAAAATTAAAAAAATGTGATTTTGCGTAAAATTGGATACAAATTGACGTGATGCTAAAATAGTAAAAAAAATGGTAGAAGATTGAATATTGGATTATGTCGCAGTAGATTTGAAAGGTCCATTATCTAATTATGAAAAATGGTCATGAGTCTCAGAATTTTGAGATTTTTTGGAAAATTATAAAGAATTGCTAGATTTCTTAAAAACTTGAATAGTAGATTATGAATATCGTTCTACATTAATTAAGTGATTTCATGAAAAAGAAGATTTAGAAGAAATGTGAATGTATTTAAGATGAATAAAAGCTCGGTATTTACAGAATTATTTACCTGAAGAAACTTTAGATCCAAATTTTGTATGAGAACCTTTTACATGAGTAGAACTCCAAGAACTAAAAAAAATAGCAAGCCAATATGTTGTTTTTTGCTCAGTAAGGTGATAAATATTGAAATTTATTAGAGAAAAACTATATTATTAATCGTATACATGGGGGTGAATTTTGGATTTGATGGAAGGATTCCGTGTGTATAGATAGCCACTCCTCGAGGATTCCTAGAGGCTAATCATGGATCAAAAAACAATGCTAAAAATAGCGCAAAGTCTCTTCTTGCAAGAGCTGGATTAGTTAAAGCTTACGCTTACTGCTAATTCATTAACCTTCATTTTGACTCCTG
>JAEEGL013668024.1_pt1 | contig 13203 bp, 10 predicted proteins | sample 9134231 | NCBI WGS metagenome assembly JAEEGL01 (sample SAMN16246548, study PRJNA631951) | gut metagenome | biome: gut microbiome; feature: rumen; material: fiber-attached | host: Bos | place: Iran: Karaj | collected 2018-10
GCACTTGACTGTTAATCAAGGGGTCCTAGGTTCAAGTCCTAGTTGGGGCGCCATTTATTTGTGGCGAGTTGGTGAAGTGGCTTAACACACTGCCCTTTCACGGCAGCATTCATGGATTCGAATTCCATACTCGTCACCATATTGAAAATTAAAACTTCTTAGGAAGTTTTTTTCTTTGTCTTGTTATTGTTTTTTTATTAATATTACATTATAATTATTTTTAGAATAAGGAGGGTATCCAATGATTTTAGAAGATATTTTCAGTTATTCGGATACTGGTCCATTCATGAGATTCTTATCATTCTTTAATTCCTATAAAACTAAAGTAATGATAACAATAATTGTAATCTCGATACTAATATTATGTATGATACTTGGAGCCTTATGGGTTTTATTCCAAAAGGCAGACAAGAAAGGGTATTTAGCAATAATTCCTTTTTATAACATAATAGAAGTTTTACACATGACTGGATTACCCGGATATCATTTTTTGCTACTACTTATTCCGTTTGTTAACATTTATTCGTTTTTTGTTATTAGTAAAGAACTGGCACGAGTCTTTAAACAAAAACCTAGTTATGGTTTACTAATATTTTTCTTTCCATATATATTTCTATTAAAGTTAGCTTTAGGAAATAGTGAATATGATAGAAACTATTATTACAAGAGTGTAAATGATTCAAGTAATAGCCAGTATGTAATAGTAAATACCGAAATAGATGATTACAATCAAGGATTAGTATTTGATCCAAAAACCAATGTTGACGATGTAGTAAAGAGCGCTCCTTATGATCCGACATTGAGTAATTTTTTTAGAGAAAAAGATGAAAGTGAGAATGAATTTATGGCTTTTTTAGATATGAGCGATGATGCTAGAATGAATGAAGAAAATAATGTACAACCAGGAGGCTTTACGGCTGCTCCTAACAATATACTTAATGAGATACCACAAAGTGAAACACCAGCTGAACCTAATAAAATGAGTGTTGAAGCTTTAATGGGTAGACCAACTACTGAGGATATTAATGTACCAAAACCAGAACCTGTACAAGCTCCTCAAGTTGATATGAATAACTTGTTCAATGTTGGAATGGCTCCAGCACCAGAACCCCAAAATAATGTACCAAGCGTAGAAATGAATAACGTACCTAATATGGCACCTCCAGTTGTAAATAATGTGCCTCCAGTTACAAATACTGTTGCACAAGCTGGGGCAGAGATGGTTCAATCTATGGCACCTCAAGTAAATGAAGCTCAAGAAGAGGAATCAATTAACGAAGTAGCTCAACAAAATATAAATGACGATATTAATAAAATATTAGGTTTAGACGTTAATAATATTGAATCTGTTCCTGTACCTAGTACAGCACCAGAGATACCAACATTAGGAGGAGACATTATGCCTCCAACTAATCCAATGGAAATTCACCAGACAGTAGATCTATCAACCGGTGGAAATAATCTAGTACAAAATGCCGTTGATTTTGCTAGTACTCAAACTCCACAAGAAGTTGCAACTCCAACAATGTGTCCAAACTGTGGAACAACACTTCCTGCCGGAGCAAAATTCTGCTATATGTGTGGAAAGGCCATTTAGGCCTTTTTTCTTGACACATTTTAGTTTTTAATGTAGTATTAAATGTGCATGAAGCAGTACTCAAGAGGCTGAAGAGGCGTCCCTGCTAAGGATGTAGACCGGTTTTGCTGGTGCGAGAGTTCAAATCTCTCCTGCTTCGCCATTTATAAATTAAAAGTCTTGGTTAACAAGACTTTTATTTTGTGGTAAAATGAGTACATGGAAAAAAGAAAGAAAAAAAGTACGGGTATTAATTATTATATTGGATTTATGCCAATAATTTTTTCGTTTCTTTTAATAACCAATATTATTCTATTAGTATATAGTCCTGGGGGATCTTCTTTTATTATTCCTAATGAACATAGGTATGATAATTATAAACCTCTTCCTACTATGCCAGTAGAAGAATTAAAAGAACATCTAAATTTGTATATTTATAAAACCGTTAATGGAGAATTATTAACCGAATATATAGATGACGCGGAATATAATAAAGTATATCGTGTAACCTGTTCAAAGAAATGTTACTTTAGTACTTATAAAGAACCTTTTAATCTATCTAATGAATATGTAGTAATAGAAGAAGGTGGAAGTACTAATATTTATAATTATATAGATAATAAACTAGTAAAAAGCTTTATCGGAGCAAATGCTTTATTTATAGAAGAAAACTTATTACTAGATCATAGTAATTCATATGCTTTATTTAGTTTAACAGAAAATAAATATATAACTGAATATATATACGATAGTATTAAAGTTAACCCATTCTATAACAATGAACGTAAGATTAATGTCTTTACTAATCATTTAGTTGCAAGTCAAAATGGTAAATATGGAATAGTAAATGCTAAGAATGGTTATGAAGTAACTAAATTTATATATGATGATGTTACTTGTTATGATTCAAGTAATTATGAATATTGTAAATGTAAAGGCAATAATACATATGATGTTTATATATATAACAAATTTAATACTTCTATTAGTAAGTTATCTAATTCTTATAAAGATTTATATCCAATAGTAAATGATAAATATGCTTATGGTATTGTTAATAATAATTTAGTATTAATCAATTTACCGGTTGAATCTGTAGTAGCAGATTTTGGAGTAGTTGATTATAATACTATGCTATATACAAGCGTAAGGGATAGTAACCCATATATTAAACTTAAGAAATCGGTAGGAAGAAATACTGAATGTATAGAATACATGTATGATGTTAATACAAAAGAAAAAAAGATAAATACAGTTAGCTGTGACTAAAAATATGATAAAATAAAGATAGGTGATAATATGAAAATAAAAGAAAGTAACAAATTATTTGCAGTAATAATTATTCTAATATTAGTGTTAATTGGAGTACTATTATTTAGAAGTTTATATATTTCTAATAACAGTAATACTAACTATTTACCTGATGTAACCATCGTAAATGAAGAAGAACTTGAAACATATATTTTAGAAAATGCTTCTGTTTATTTGTATATAAATAATTCGAGTACCGCTATTAATAAAAGATTTGAAAAAGATCTAAACAAATCTAAATATAATACAAAAGTAGTACACTATGATGTTTCTAAAGGAACAGAAGAATTCTTTAATAACTTTATAAATGAAAGACAAATAAAAATAGAACAGATACCAGCTTTCGTTTATATAAAAGACAATGAAGTGATGACAGTATTCTATAAGAACGATTTAACAATCAATAATGTAGAATCATTAATAGAGGGATAATATGATAAATATTGTCCTTTTTGAACCAGAAATACCAGGGAATACGGGCAATATTATGCGTACCTGTGTAGCAACTGGAAGTAAACTTCATTTAATAGAACCATTGGGTTTTAGTTTAGATGATTCATATGTTAAAAGAAGTGCAGTTAACTATTTAGAAAATTTAGATTACGAAGTATATCCTAATTGGGATAGTTTTAAATCTAAAAATAAGGGAAAATATTATTACTTTACTAGATATGGGCATAAACCTCATACTAGTTTTGACTATAGTAACAAGGAAGATAATATATATTTAATATTTGGAAAAGAGTCAACTGGAATACCAAGAGAAATATTAAAAGATGATCTAGATCACTGTATGAGAATACCTATGACTAAGAATGTTAGAGCCCTTAATTTATCTAATTGTGTAGCAATTGTAACTTATGAAGTACTACGTCAACAAGACTATTTAGATTTATTAAGAGAAGAACCACATAAAGACAAAGATTTTATTATTAATGGAATCACAAATAATGAAGGATAAAAAATAAGATAAAAAAGCCTCTTTTTTGAGAGGTTTTTCTTTTATTTTTACATAAAATATTATATACTTATATATAGAATGAATAATAGGAGGTAGTCGCATGATTTTAAAAAAGCCATATGCATTTTTAATCAAACACTTTAGACTTATCCACTTCCTATTATTTTTAGTGGCTGGATATTTATTACTAAGCACTAATACTTTATTTGGTTATACCAACAACTTTGTAACGACTCTTATTTATAGTATTCCAATTAGTACGGTACTTACTAATTTAATGTATACTTCAATATGGGTACTTATAGTAGGTTTTGCTGTTATTACTTATTTATTGTATTACAAAAAGAAACCATATATTGAATATGTTATTGGTATTGGTATTTATATTTTAATACTTATACTATTTATTTTACTTAATAACTATTTTAAAAATTTAGGTAGTCTACCAGATGTTAGAGCAATAAGAGCATTAAAAGATTTCTTATTGATGGCTTACATCGTACAGTATGTAGTAGAGCTATATTTATTAATAAAATTTATGGGGCTAGACTTAAAGAAGTTTGGCTTCAAAGAAGATAAAGATCTGTTGTTAGAAGACTCAGATGCCGAAGAAGTTGAGGTCGCTCTTGAATTTGATAAAGATAAATATATTAGATTGATCAAAAAGAGAGCAAGATTCTTAAAATATTACTTTGTTGAATATAAAAGAATTTATATACCAATTGCTATTGTGTTATTAGTTATTTCTATAATTGCAATATTGATTGGCCATGAAACGACTAGAACTTATTCGATGAAGGAAGAGTTCTCTGGCAATAGTTTTGGTTTTAGGATTAATGGTGCTTATCTAACTGATAGAACTTATAATGGAAAAGAAATATATAGTAGTGGTACTAGAAAATACTTAATAGTAAATGTTGATCTTAAGAACTTGGCTAAAACAGCAAGAAGATTAAATCTAGAATCATTTAACTTAGTTACTGATGATGGTATATATCGAAATAACTATTCAATGTATACATACTTTGAAGATTTAGGAAGTAGGTACAATGATAACTACTTGGAGCCAAAACTTTTGTATAATTACATATTTTTATTTGAAATAGAACCTAAGGACTATGGAAAAGATTACTATGTAACATATACGACGGGTGGCTTTAGAGTAACGACTAGGAAAGTTAAATTAGATGTGCAAGACTTAACTAACTATAGTGATTATTTAACAGTACACAAAGACGAAGAAATGAAATTACTTTTCTACAACGGAAAAGATGTTAATTTTAAAATAATCACATATGGTTTTAAAGATCAGATTAGTTATTTCTATGATGGTTGTAAGACTCCTGATTCTTGCGGAACTTATTTAAAAGAGACAAATGCTAAAGCTGGCAAAAAGATATTAAGCTTTAACTTTATTTCGAGCGATATTGATGGGTTTGAGTTCTCTAGGAGATTAATTAGACACGGAGAATTAATATACAAGATTGGAGAAGAAGAGGAAAGTCTTAAACTAGAAGAAACGTTACAAATTAAATATAAAGGTAACTTCTTATATTTTAATGTTCCTCCTAGTATAGAAAAAGCAAGTTACTTAGAACTAAGAATAGTAATAAGAGATAAAGTATATCACTATATATTGAAAGACGAAGGTGAAAATAATGAACTTTAATTTACAAGATTATATTAGTAAAAATAAAGAAAAACTAAAGAAAGTAGGCTATGTCTTAATAGGACTATTTGTATTAATAATTTTATGGATACTATTAATAGGACCATACTTTAAATTTAAAGAAAATGAAAAATTATTTAAGAATTACGTTTTGGAATACTGTGATAGTAAAGCTGGATGTATGCCTAAAGAAGGAAGCTATAAAAACTTTACTTTAGAAAAGGCTTATGAAGATGTAATGGTAAAGAAGACTTTATATGTTGCAAATAGTAATAAAATGTGTGATACGTCTTCTTGGATTAGAATCTTTAATGAAAATGGCACTTATAAAACATATGTATATTTAAAATGTGGAATATTTAGTTCTAATGTGGACCATGAAGGACCAGTTATAACTTTACACGGTGATAGTGAAGTATATACAAAACTTAATAGTGATTATTTTGATGCTGGTGTTGCTAAAACAAAAGATAATAAAGATGGAGACATCAGTATTAATGAAGTAAAAGTTACAAGTGATGTCGATACAAGCAAAGTAGGAGACTATACAGTAACTTATTCGGTTTTTGATAAGATGAAAAATAAAGGTACTGCATCAAGAACAGTTCATGTTGTAAGTACTTTAGAAGATATTGTTAAAGAAAGTACTGATGATTCAAATACATATAAAGGATTTGATGTTGATAACTTTGTTTTATATTCAGGAATTCTTTGGAGAATAGTTGGAATAAATGAAGATGGAAGTATTAAACTAGTTACTGAAGATGGTATAGCTGCATTAAGTTATGGAGAACATACTTATGATGAATCAAATATCATTAAATATTTAAATACAGAGTTCATTAAAGTATTAAAGAACCATGATGTCTATTTAAAGAGCGATAGTAAATTCTGTATCGATACTGTAACAAATGCTTATGCTCCATCATGTAACGAATTATCTAATCCAAATTATGTTGGATTATTAAGCATAAAAGATGTTAGATCATCATATAGTGGTGAAAATACATATTTAATGAATAGAGTAGCAACTTGGTTATCAAATAGAAATAGTATGAAACCATATGTCTTTGTAAATGGTCTTATTCAAGAAGCATATGTAGATAAAGTTGTAAGTGTTCGCCCAGTTGTTAATTTAAAATCTGATAATTTATATATAGCTAGTGGAAATGGTAAATATGAAACTCCATATAAACTACATGATTATAGTGTTGCTAAAGCTGGAGATAAACTAAATACTAGATTAGTTGGAGAATATGTTATTTATTCTGGGGTTCCATTTGTAATTACAGGATTTGATAAAGATAATAATATAATTCTTACAAGTGCTGGACCATTGACTTCTGCTGATGGTGGAGAGGTTACTTCATATTATTCAGATGAGGATCCAGTTAAAATATTAGATAATACAAAAGCTGGAAACTTAGGATATAAATTAGAAAACGAGATATTATTATCAATCGATGCTAAGTATATGCTAAAAGGTAAATGGAAAGTTAATAAAGCTGATCATACTAAATATTATAATGAGGTAGAATCAAGAGACTATGAAGGATATCTAGCAATACCTAATGGAGAAGACTTATATTCTGGAAATAATGGCTCACATGCTTTCCATAATAGAATATACTTACTTGCTAACTACTTAGATTATGGTGATAACTATATATCAATCGTTAATAGTTCTAACGGTATGGGATTTGAAGTATCTACTGAGGATTACTCTAGAGTCGCTTTAAGAGTAAAAATTCTATTAAAGAATGACGTAGTAATTAATGGTGGAACTGGAACTTTATCAAATCCATATACATTAAAATAGGTGACTTATGAAGAATAATAGATTAATTATTATTACCATTATAGTAATATTATCGGTTCTATCTATGTCAGTCTATTTTAGAGGTAATAACAAAGACAGCAAAAAAGAAAGCTTTTCTATAGATACTAGAATTAGTTCAATAGAAAACTTTAATAAAGAAAATGATGTTTCAGCCTTAGGATGGTTAAGAGTAGAAGGCACTAAAATTGATTATCCAGTTGTATATTTCAATTTAGGAGAAAATGAGAAGAATATAGATTATTTATGGTCAACGACATTGACTCAAGGAGTTAAGGGAAACAATAGAATTGTTGTATACGGTCATAATATAAGAAATGTTTCTTCTAAGCCATCATATAAAGATGATTCTTTAGTAAGATTCGAGGAATTAATGTATTTTGTTTATTATGATTTTGCTAAAGAAAATCAATTCGTTCAATTAACATATGATGGAGAAGACCATCTATATAGAGTATATTCAGTTAGTTTCTTGAATCCATTACGTGATTCAGGAGACTTAACTGCTTCTAAAGAAGAAACAGCTGAGTATATTGAAAAAGCTCTAAAAAATAGTATTTATAAATACGATATAGATGTTAATAGTGATGATAATATTATTTCACTAATTACTTGTACAAGATTCTTTGGAATATCATCTGATATGACATCATTCAGAATAGATGCTAGAGAAGTTAGAAAAGACGAAAAAAGGGTTAATTCTAGAGTTACAAAAAATAGTAACTATGATATAATTGAAGAGATAATAGGAGGAAACGATGAATAAAAAAATATTTTATATATTCATTTTGATGGTAGCTCTAATACCTTCGCTAGTATTTGCTGAAGAGAAGACAATTTGTATAGACTTCCGTAAGTATACAATTACTAGTTACAATTCAAGCACTTCGACATTCCCATATGCCGGTGCTATTAGAAGTTGGAACTTACCAAGAACCATATATCAAGGACTTGAATCTGGTAAAAAATATGATGGTACAGCAGTTATTACACCTGCATATTATTTATCAGGATTGAAGAAGATAAGAGATGAAAATAAAAACAAATTCAATGATATCGAAAATATTGAAGCTTGTAATCAAAGAGAATTTGATAGAAGAGCTAAATGTATCTTATCTAAAATGGATGATACTCAAATAGTTAAAACAGCTGTTAATCTAGCTAACTATGATAATAATGAATTAGATAAGATTTTCGGTAGGGACGTTACTGATGATACATTTAGAAGAACGTTTGGCGGATACTTTGGATATTCAAATCCAGATGATTATAAGTTCCGCTATTCAATAGATTACTTTGATATGTTCTGCAAGCCAAAGGGAAATCAAAAACCATTTACTGCAGATGGAACAAATTGGGGTACTGCTGGTTGGAGCTTTAGCTCTTGTCCATCTCCAGAAGATAAAGAAGAGATGGGACCATCTCCAGTTGAAAAAGTATCACTAGATTGGGACTTCCCAAGCAATAGATGGAAACTTACAATACCAGGGTTGTATAAACTTCAAGTAAGTTTTATAAATGAAAATCAAAGTTCACCTTATGATACAGATGATAATAAAGTACCATTTGTACACCCAACAGGACGTAATGAGAATGGTGGCTGGAGCTATGATATTAATAATGCTTGCTGTACAGTCAACCAAGATTCACCAGTATGTAACTGTGGCACAGCTAATTATCAAGGAGTTAATGTAACAGGACCATATAAAGAAACAATTAAGTATGAAAACGGAAAAACTAAGTCAGTTGATGCTTACACTGTAACTTTATATCCTGCTTCATCAACAACTGTTTATTACGTTGGTTCATACTATGAAACAAATGGATCATGTAATGGCGTTCAATTATATTGGCACCAAATAAGTGTTGGAGATTCTGTTCCAAACCCTTACATTGATGATACTAAAGCCAAAGGCGTTTGTACTGATTACTACTTAAAGAAGATGCAAGAATTAGGTTATCCTGCTTCATTTGCAAATCTAGTAGTACCAGAATGCGATCCTGATACAGAACTAGTTGGTTCAGATCGTGTTCGTAATATTTGGACAGGAAATACAGGCGCTTATAATGGCTATGGAGGAAATTCTCCGGTTCTAGAAAGTATGAATGCTGCAATTCGTTATTACAGTGAACATATTGTAAATAAACTTGTCGTTGATACTAGTGAATTAACTGGTACAAAAGGCAATACTGATTGTGAATTCAACGGAGACGAAAACGGGGCTAAGAGAGACTCTAAAACTAATAGTGTTAAGTACGACTACTATTCATTACTATTTAATGATGATAGTCATAAATATTGGAATGCTAATTGCCAAGAAACAATTACTTTAAAGTATTCTGGACCTCGTGCACTATCTACTGCCGGTGAAGGATTTACTTATCCGGTTGAAGTAGTTCAAACGAGAACTTGCGAACCATTCCAAGTTTCAGTTCCTACATACGATCCGGTATGTAAATATGGAACAGAGTGCTATGGAGGACCTGCAAGACATAATGGTGAGCCAGGCGCTGGCCCAACAGAAGATTATGATGCATGTATTCAATCCTGCGATGGAGGAAAATACAGTGACTATTGTACAAACATGTGTTACTCATATGTTTATGGAAATGCTGATACTGTTCTAGGACTTGCTGGAGACGTTAAAAACGATTTATTCCAAACAATGTATTCTGGAGTAGGAAAGTGTGATGAATCTAATATAGGTAAGAAATATAAACTTACTAGAATGATTGACTATGTAGATTACTCATATTCAACTTCAGCACCAATTTCTTCATGTAAGATTTTCGTTGGTAACATTAATACAGGAAATACAAGCTGTACATCAACTAAGTGTACAACAGAACATGGAATAGTATTTACATATCTAGACTACTGTAATGGTGGAGATGGAACTCAAGGAACAGCTTGTTTCGAAGTATATGGAACTAAGACTCCATGCTTAGAAACAGTTAATGGAAAAATACCACCAGCACTTCAAAAACAATTCTCTGCTTGTAAACCTACAGATATGACTTGCTATCAACAAGATTCATATGCTAAGAAAGTTGCAGCTGCAGAAGTTGAATATCAAGAAGTAGTAAAAGCTATTCAAAAGTTTATTGATGAGCCAGTATCTGAATCTAATTTCTATAGAGTAGTACTAAATGATGAGGGTGCTGAAAGATTTGATGGCTCTAATGCATATAATAAGAATAACAACGTATATGAATTTAAAAATTCAAAATATAATAATGTAATGTATAAGAAATATAGCAAAATAAATGATAAGTGGACTAAGAGCTATGATAAATATTCATTTAACAAACCTATAACTGAATTATCATATGATTATTATGTTAAAACAGTACCTACTGTAATTAGAACACAGAGAATTGGTGGAAGTGGAAAAGCTGAAAACAATGCTATATATCAAAATTTATATTTAGAAAACACTTCTTATGCAACATTCTATAAAAACTATGATTTCTATCAAGAATATGAAGCTAATGGTAATAAGAGAGATATAAAAGCATATTATTTGGAAAGAAGATATGTATTTAACTTACCAGATGCTGTTGTTAATACTGGATATGCTACAACTTCTAACTATGATTACAATAAAGCATATACATATGATACAACTCATAGATCAAATGCTGTTGCATCAGCAGTATATGAAAATACATTCATGACTTTATCACCAGATGATGATGGAACTAATATAATGGATGTAGCAGAGATAAATGGAACAAATCAATGGATTTGGAACTATTATGCAAACCGCACATATAATAATAATGTTGATGGTACTCAAGAATTAAAGAATTATGGTAATAGTTTAGAAGGTAAAGATATTAATTGGAAAAATATTAAGTTTATCTATAGCCTTGGAACTTGGAATCAAGTAAGTCAAGCTCAAAACGATAAACAAGATGATAATCCATATAAAGATTTGACTTGTTTCTATGGCGTTCCTTCTTGTACAAGTACAGCTTGCGTTAAGGATGATGAAGATATAGCTCCTGGAGGATTAAACTATATCTTTAGAACTATAGAACTTAAGAATATGTTCCCATGTAATGGAGAAAACTGTTATAAAGATCCATATAATGAAACTGTTGAACAGAGAACTCCAAGATATAACTGGACAGATTCTGCAAAGAGTGATTATGAAAAATCAATTTATAATAAGAATTATTCATACGGAGTAGATCCTCAAAAGACTCAAGAAATAATTGAAAAGACAGGCCAAGAAATATATACAAATGATGATCATATTGATTATGATATTGAAATAACTAGAGATCAAATTAGAGCAATAAGAAAATATGCTCCAAATGGCAGTAAGATCAATTACGGTGATTATAGTGAAATGAGTTGTAATTATGATCCTGTAACAAAGATGAATGTATGTATGAGTACTTTCTTAAGTGATGGCAAATATGTAACATTTGTTAATAATAAGAGAGGATTACTTGGATGTAATAACCAATATGGTAATACCTGTTTAGATATTAGGGAGGACGGAAATGAGTAGAGGAATGCAAGTACTTGGTATAATTATTTTAAGTATATTAGCTATTGGAGCTATTAACTTAATTAAAGATACTACTGAAGCTTCAATGCTTGAATCAGTAGACTTAGACTTCTATGCTCAAAGTAATGGACAAATTAGAATGGATAAAGAAAAATTTGCTGAAAGCTTTATTAGACGTTTTGCTGAAAACGTAGCAAATGATAGAAACTATCGTATTCAATTTTTAGACATTAGTGAAACTCCTCCTAAAGTAAGTGTTAGAGTAGGATCTTATACTACTGCAACATTTAGTGGAGAAGGATTTAATATAGAAAATAAAGTAGATGCTATATTAGAAACAAAATATGCTGAATCAAGGACTCTTGGAGATGTTCTAGTAGAAAATGATATAACTACTTATGAATATGATCCACAAGAGTTTGTGGAAAAATAGAAAGGAGAATAAATAATGAAGGGTTTAAAAAGAATATTACTTGATAAGAATACTATTACTATACTAGGCGTTGTAGTAGCAATTATAGTACTTTATGTTGGATATAATGCTAAAGTAAACGCTGCAATAAGTCCTGAGACTTATGCATATGCTACTCAAACAATTTCACCTGGTGTTAAGATTACTGATAGTATGGTTGGAACTATTCAAGTACCACCATCAATGATTAAGGGAAATCCTATTAAAGAGAAAGGACAAGTAGTAGGAAAGTATGTAATTAATGACTCAGTTATTCCAGAAGGAAGCTTGTTCTACAGCAGACAAGTAACTGATAAGAATGGTTTAGCTGATGCTATTATTCAAGATTTACCTGATGGATATACTTTATTCTATATGGGTGTTAGTACAGAAACTACATATGGTAACTCTATATATCCAGGTAACTATATAGACTTATACTTAAAAGCTACTAACAAAGTATCTGATGATAGTAACTTAAACCAAACAGGTAAAGATAGAATGATGTATGGTAAGTTAATATCTAATATTAAAGTATTAGCAGTACTAGATTCTTCTGGTAATAACGTATTTGCTAATATGGATAATATTAAAGCACCAAGTCAAATGATATTTGCTGTACCAGATGCTTACTTTATAGTACTTTCTAAAGCTAAAAACTTAAGAGGATACGATACAACATTAATACCTGTTCCAACTAATGAATCAATTAAGCCAGAACAAGGAGAAATCCAGGTTTCTAGTCAAGATTTAGTTGACTGGGTTAATAGTGTAACTATTTGGACACAAACAAACGGATAAAATAAAAACTAGAGAAAGGGGTGAGTGATTTGCAACAAGATATATTTGACCAAATGGACTTTGGGGCGTTTAAA
>JAEEGL014091403.1_pt1 | contig 13203 bp, 8 predicted proteins | sample 9134231 | NCBI WGS metagenome assembly JAEEGL01 (sample SAMN16246548, study PRJNA631951) | gut metagenome | biome: gut microbiome; feature: rumen; material: fiber-attached | host: Bos | place: Iran: Karaj | collected 2018-10
CCCTGCAACATCCTCGACCTGCTGGCCGTCAAGACGCAGATCTTCCCCTCCAAGGGAGAAGCCCGCAAGATGGTCCAGGGCAACGGCGTGTCGCTCAATAAGGACAAGGTGACCGACATCGCCCGCGAGGTGACGGAGGCAGACATCGTCAACGGGCACTACATCCTCGCCCAGAAGGGAAAGAAGAATTATTTCATTATTAATATCAATTAATGGAAAAAGCACCGAGCACAAGGCAGCTGAAAGTTGCCCGCGAAATACAGAAAGACCTGGCGGAGATCATCCGCAGCAAGGGGATGGCGGCATTCGGAGGCGCCCTCGTGACGGTCAGCGAAGTGCGGGTAAGCCCCGACCTGAGCGTAGCGAAGGCCTATGTGAGCATCTTCCCTTCCGAGAAGCAGGAGGCCGTGATGAAGCACCTCGAAGAGAACGTGCGCACCTATCGCGGCGAGCTTGGCCGCATCGTCGCCAAGCAGTTCCGGATCGTGCCGGAGATCATCTTCGTCCTCGACACCACGCTGGATTACGCAAAGCATATCGAAGAGCTGCTGAAGAAATAGATGAGTTTGCCGCTACGCATAGCCCTACGGTATCTGTTTTCCCGGAAATCGCACAATGTGATCAACATCATTTCGGGAATCAGCATCGCGGGCATGGCCATCGGTACGGCGGCGCTTGTCATCATCCTCTCCGTCTACAACGGATTCAACCAGATTGTCGAATCTTCCGTTTCCGACATCGACCCCGACATCCTCATTACGCCGGCGACCGGTAAGGCATTTGTTCCGGAGGGCCCCGTCTTCGACAAGCTTTATGACGACGGCCGGGTGCTGACGATGTCGTGCACGGTGGAAGAGAATGTATTCATCTCATACGACGGCAACCAGAGCCTGGCCCGCGCCAAAGGCGTGGACGCCGTCTACGAAGAAGAGAGCCTGCTCCGGAAACACATCATCGACGGGACCTTCACCCTGCATCACGGCGACGTCAGACAGGCCGTCGTCGGAGCCGGGCTGGCATACAAACTGGGGATCAACCCCCGTTTCATCCCGCCCGTCGAGATTTATTACCCCGACCGGAAGGGCAAGGTCTCGCTCGCACGGCCGGATGCCTCCGTCCGGAGCGTAAGGGTCCGGCCCGAAGGGCTGTTTTCCGTCAATGCCGAGATGGACAATGACCTGATCGTCCTGCCCATCGAATCGATGCGCGAGCTCCTCGGCTATGAAGAGGAGGTTTCCGGGGTGGAAGTCCGTCTCGCAGAAGGCGTGTCTGCCCGGGAAACCAAAAGCCTCATCAAGGAAATCCGGAAGGACCTGGGAGACGGATTCCGTGTCCGCGACCGGTATGCCCTCAACGAGACGCTCTTCAAGATGATGAAATATGAGAAACTCGCCATCTTCGGCATCCTCATCTTTATCGTCATCATCATCGCATTCAATGTATATTCCTCCCTCACGATGCTGATCATCGAGAAAAAGGAGGACATCGCGACCCTGCGGAGTCTGGGCGCGGACGACAGGCTGATCCGGAAGACCTTCGTCCTCGAAGGATGGCTGATCTCGTTTGCCGGCATGCTGACCGGCCTCTGCCTCGGCATCCTGTTTGTCCTGCTGCAATCCCGGTTCGGCTTTATCCGGATGCCCGGCAATTACCTGATTTCGGCCTATCCGGTCATCCTGAAATGGCAGGACATCCTCCTTTCGGCATCGGTCATCGCCCTCATCGGCTATGTCATCGCCCTCATCCCCGACAGCCGGAAATGAAGCGCATCCTCACCCTCCTGGCCATCGTCCTGCTGCTCGCAGGCCTCGATCTGCTGTGCGGCGGAGGGACGGTCGGCTTCGCCGCCGGCGCGGTGTTATTCAAACTGAGACTGCCCCGTGTACTGACGGCGCTGCTCTCCGGCGCGGCACTTTCCCTCTCGGGCATGCAGATGCAGGCGATCTTCCGCAATCCCCTTTCGGACCCGCACATCATGGGCGTCAGCGCCGGAGCCGGCCTTGGAGCGGCCATCGCCGTCGTAGCGACGGCAGGTGCCGGCATCTGGCTGCACGGCATCGCCCTTTCGGGAGCGGCCTTCGCCGGAGCTACGCTGGTCTCGCTGCTGATTATCCTGCTTTCGCGCCGTATCCAGCGTCCGACCACCCTGCTGATCGCCGGGGTCATGCTCGGCTTCATCTTCAGCGCCGCCTCATCCGTCCTCCAATATACGGCCAACGAAGAAAGCCTCAAGCTTTACTACAGCTGGGCGGCAGGCAGTTTCGAAGGCAGCCGGTACGGCGAGATCGGCGTCATCGCGGCCGCCACCGTCGCAGGAATTCTACTTACGCTCGCGAATGCCCGCGGACTGGATATCATCCTGTTCGGGGATGACTTCGCCTCGCTCTCGGGGGCGGATGTCGGCAAAATCCGGATCTGCGCCATGGCCGCCACCTGCCTGATGACGGGTGCCGTGACGGCCTTCTGCGGGCCGGTCGGCTTTGTCGGAATCATCGCCCCGCACATCGCCCGGCGGCTCCGGGGAAGCACCGCCCACCGCAAAGTCATGCCATGTGCGCTGTTGACGGGAAGCGCCATCGCCCTGGGTGCGGATATTCTCTCGCGCATCTGGCCCATTCCCCTGCCGGTCGGCAGCACGATGGCCTTCATCGGTATTCCCTTTATCTTCGTCATCCTGTTCAACAAATGATCCGCATAGAGAATATATCGGCAGGATATGGAGGCAAAGCGATCGTCGAAGGGTTTTCCCTTACGGTGGAAGCGGGCGAATGCATCCTGCTGTCGGGGCGGAACGGGAGCGGCAAGACAACCCTGATGAAGACGCTCGCGGGGGTTCTCAAACCGCTGTCCGGGAGCTTGCCCGCAGCAAAAATCGTCATGGTCCCCACCCGGATTCCGAAGGTGAAGGGTTTTACCGTACGGGAATTCGTGACGCTCTCCGCCGGCGATCTTCCAGCCGTGGAAGAGGCCCTGAAGATTCTCGGGATCGAAGACCTCGCCGGGAGGGATATCGCGACCCTCAGCGACGGCCAGTTCCAGAAAGCCTGCATCGCCACGGCACTTACCCGCCGGGCCGGGCTCATCCTGCTCGACGAACCGACGGCATTCCTCGACACAGAGAACCGGATCCAGGTACTGGAGGCCATAAAAAGAGCCGCCCGGACGAGCGGCTCCTCCATTCTTTTCTCCAGCCACGACCTTTACGACGCGCGCAAGGTCGCCGACCGGGAAATCAGCCTTACTTCGTAACCATTTCGCCGCCGAAGCCGTCATTGGCCCGGTAGTGCGTGGCATAGAGCGATTCAATCGATACGACCGGGGCGGAGAACGTTCCGGCCTGCGTTACGTAGAACTCTTCCGTAATGGTCGTATTCTCCTCCGGATACGTATCGAAGTAATACTCGGTCCTGTCGATGAGGACGTTGCGGTAGCCCTGCGGCGAAACCGAATACCAGCCGTCGACGAGGAGCGGACGCAGCCACCAGCCGACGTGGCCGGAGAGCTGGTTCACCGGGCGGAGCGCAGCCTCCCGCGGGGCGGTGAGTTTCACGAAACTGCGGTTCTCTTTGTTCCAGATCTGGTATTTCGCCACGATGCGGTCGCCCCGCCTGAGGACGGTACCGGGGGCGATTTCCTCCAACTTCCGGGAATCCTTCTCCTCGCGGAAGAACTGGCGCCGGACCGTAAAGCCGTTTCCGGCCGCCTTGATGTCCCTGAACGGTTTGGTATACGTCGCAGAATAAACGAGAACCTCGGTGGCAAGCACCTCCTCGGAGCCGTCCAGAACGGAACTGATGGCATTGACGAAACCGGGATCTTCCTCCCACTTCTGCGTCTCTTTCTGGAGCATCAGCCAGAGGCGGATACCGTCCGCGATGACACCGGCGTCATCCCCGGTCTCGCTGCGGATGTCGGCATTCTTCTCCATGCCGACGGAGGTAAGCAGGTCGCAGATCAGCGAATGGGCATAGGCCTCGCTCTCCAGCAGCCCCCTGTACGGCATCACGGCATTGGGATAATAATACCCGCCGTCCGGATGCTTGACGGAGTATTCGACCAGCGACAGCAGGTCGGCCACCATCGAATTATCCATACGGCTCTTCGCGCTCAGCCTGACGCCGAAAGCCTTCGCAAGGGCGATGCCCTCCTGCGATCCGGCCAGGGCACGGAGCGTCTTGATCCGGCGCGCCTTGCCGAGGATGTACCCCTGCATGCCACGACCGGCTTTCCGGGAAGGGACCAGATAAGCCTTTGTGTCTTTCTTGAAGTCAGCAAAGTGCTCTTTATCCGTCCTGGACTCGGGTTTGTATTCGAACGGAACGCCTGCATACATCGAGCGGACGTAGAGGTATTGCGCATCGGACACCCAGCCGCACCAGTAAGGATAGGCTTCCGAGAACTGGCCCTTGTCAAGGAATTTCACGGCATCCGTGAGATCCGGCACGGAGAAACCGCGGTCCCGGAGCGCCGCGAAGCGTTCCAGCAGCACCGCCGTGACGACACGGTTCGACTTCATCCCTTCGAACCAGGCGAATCCGCCGTCGGAATTCCGGCAGGCGAGGATCTTCTTCAGCAATTCGTCCGAACCCTCCGGAAGGATTTTATTGCCGGTCTTGAGCGCCTCGCCGATCAGCTGGACATAATACGTCTCACTGAGCGAAATGGCATCCTTCCCGTCGGGTTCATACTTCTTGGGAAGGGCTTCCTTGACCATATCCAGGATGGATATCTCGCGATAGGTCGCCTCGGAGGCATCCACATTGACAAACCGGGAACGGAGCGCCGCCTTCAGCGCCTCCTTGTCGGCTCCGTGGAGCCATACGGCGGAATGCGCTTCCGTCAGCGTCTGCTCGGCTTTCTTGATCTCGACGGGCACGAAGACGGCATCGGAGAACTGCGATTCTCCTTCGCCGGCGATGAATACGACCTTGAGTCCCATCGTCCCGTCCTCCGCGGTCGGCCGGACGTTGAAAGTCTCGCTCACGGACCCGCCCGCCGGAACGGTAATCTCCCGCACGAGCGCGCTGACCGGCTGCAGTTTCTCATGGTCCGCCCCCGGATAGACGAACAGGCAGAGACGGCCCTTCACGTCGGTCTCGCTGTTGCTAGACACCGTCGTCCCGAGCGTATAGCTGTCGGTTTCGTAGAGATACTTCGGCTCCACCACCGCCACCTTTACGGGAACGGTGACTTTCATCTCCCCGACGACGAGTCCGTTCCGCATGTCTTTCCCATGGGCATAGACCGATACATAATAGGTAGACAGTTTGTCGGATGTCGAGAATTTGATGTCGATATTGCCGTCCGCATCGCTTCTGAGGTGCGGCTGGAAGGTCAGTGCATCCGCAAAGACCTCCCGGGCGGTCACCTTTGCGGCGTCCGCCACATCTTCGGCCGAGGCCTCCGCAGCCTCGTCGGCAGCGGAATCTTCCGCCACGGCGCGCTCCATCATCATGGGCGCCTCGGCGGCCAGCATCATCGTCTCATTCACGGCCCCGCCGACCGCCGTTCCGCGGGCCGCCGATTTCATCATGCGGGGCGCTGCGGCGTCATAAAGCGCATATTCCTCCCGGACAACCGGGAAGCCCTCGTCTTCGGCCTCCGGCTTGTAGCCGGGCGAGAAGCGGTACGGATTGGTACCGGATACGGCGCCGCCTACGGCGTTGATGCTGACGGAAGAAATGGTCAGGTCGGATGCCTTCACGACCTCCCAGTAGTTGCGGGAAATGGCATCCAGGCTCTTGTCGTAAATCGCAGCCAGCGCCTCGACGCCCGGGGCGGCCTTCACCGAGAAGGTATATTCCGCAGACGGAAGCGTCTTGTCGAGGAAACGCGAGAACGAAACGGGCAGATCCAGCGAATGGCGGACCTTGCGGTATACGCGGTCGTAGCTGACTTCGTTGCCGTATTTGAAGTAGAAGATCCGGATGCGCACGGCATCGGGATACTCCGGCTTGTACGTAAAGGAGATATCCTCGAAAGCGCCGCCCTTCAGGTGAATGAGTTTGGTCTCAAGGACCTTGCAGTCGAGCCCGTAAAGCGTGGCGACCGCCCAGGTCGGGCCGTCGTTGCTGCCGAACAGCACGCTGACCTTTTCCCCGGCTTCGACAAGGGCCGGCCCGGGAATGAAGACCCGGCGGACGGGGGCGGTCAGTTTCTTGTCATCGGGCTTGACGACCAGGAACTTAAGCGTAGATTCAGCCTTCATATCGGCCCCGCCGTGGTCTTTCTGGACAGCCCTCATCTCGAGGCGGAAAATACCGGAAGGAATCGCGGAAAGATCGAAGACCTTCTTCTCGCCGGACATTGACGTGCCTTCTTCCTGCAGGACACCGTCCGGCTCCCGGAACAGCTTCCAGGAAATCGGAATCGGAAGAAGGGCGCCTTCATTGTTCTTCGAGGAGAATACCACTTCCACGCCGGAATCATGGATGACGCTTGTGCCGGACGGATAAACCCTCGGACGATAATAGTAGCGGGGCAGCGCCTGGCGTTCCTCGTCCCCGATCAGGAAAGCGGTCGCATCCGCCTTGTTGGCAAGCCGGGCCGAAATGCTGAACCCGGAGACGATGTATACATTTTTGGAGGCGCCGGCCGTCTCGCCCGTGCCGTCCGTCACTGTGACATCGACCAGATAGCTGCCGGAGGAAGTCCCGACGAAATGGAAGGTAAAGCTCCCGTCCGCAGAGGGCTCCGTCTCCTGCGTCATGACGGTCGTCCCGTAATGCGAAATCTTGGCCGTCACCTTCGCGGAGGTAAGGCTGTGACCCGAGAAAGACTCCACGACACCCTTGACCGTCACCGTATCGCCGGCTGTCAGGAGGTCTTCGGTCTTTTCGAGGCGCACGGTAAAGGTCGGAAGGATGAAATCGTCCACCCGGAACGAATCGCTCGCGACTTCTTTCCCGTTATACCGGACGGTCAGCGAGTAATAGCCGTTGCGTTCGCCCCGTTCGAGGAGGAACTCCCCGGAGACCGAGTCGAACTCCGTCAGCGTGAGCGTCCTGGAAGCGATCTGCTTGCCGGAGGCATTCTTCAGGAGCACCTCCACTTTCTCCCCGGCGGGAAGGACCGCCACCTCGCTCCGGAGGTCGCCCTTGAACAGGACGGCCTTGAAATGCATTACATCGTCGGGGTTATAAGCGCCCTTGTCTTTGTATATGTTACAGAAAACCGTCTTGGAGAAGACCGCGTCGGAGTCATAGTATTTCCCGTTGTACAAAGAGGCCTCGTTGGACAGCCGGAGCCTGCCGCCGGCATCCTTGTAAGAGGCCCGGAGCGAATAGTAGCTCGTCTTCTGCAATTTGTCGACAATTCCTTTCGGCAGGGCGGTGAATCCGCGCTGGGTGACCGTCTCTTCGGTGATGATGTCATTGCCCTTGTACAGAATCAGCTTGACCGCCTCCAGCGGCTCTCCCGTAATGTAGTCGGTAGCATAGAAACGGTGTGCGTCGTTATCCCGGCGGATGGCCAGCGAGAGCGTGTGCTTCGAGTAATGACAGGTGGTATGCAGGTCACTGCCGGCCGACATCTCCAGCCGGTAGTTTCCGTCATTGAGATTCGGAAGGGCGATGTTTTCCTTGTCGATCAGGTAGAAACGCTTCGCGGAGTTCTCAACGTTCCAGCGCTTCAGTTCCTTCCCCTGCGTGCCGTCCGGCTTCAGTTCATACAGTACCAGGACCGCCTTGGAGACATTCCGGAAGTACAGGACGGCCGAGTCGTTCAGTACCTTAAGTCCGATGTGCTCACCCGTCAGTTTGTCTGAAAGGCTGGAAACACCGCCGAGCGACGAGACGAGTTTCTTCTCATCTCCCGTATATCCCTTCATCTCCTTCAAGTAGTCCTTGCACCGGGCGTAAAGCTCCCGATAGGCCTTTTCCGGGGCCTTCGCCTTCTCCAGGGAGTCGAATTCGTGCTCGAGGATATCCTCCCGCGGGAAGAGCGAAATGGCTTTCCCTTTGTATTTGTCCGCCAGGGAGCGCATGGCCTTGATCCGGGTATCCTTATTGCTGTGCTGGCAGGCGGCGAAGTATTCCAGCCGGCCCGCGCCCGGATAGCTGTCTTTCAGGTACTCGCTCAGGGTCTTGTACGCATCATTGTATTCGGTGCTCCCGCCATAGAAGTTGCTGTGCGTCACCAGCCGCCACAGGGCGTATTCGTAGTCGTTGGTGATAAAATCGTCGTAGGAAGACTCCAGGCTGTGGTCCGCCTCACCCCAGAGCGCCGGTTCCCGCGTCTTCTGCATGGCCACCGCATGCGCACGGAGGTGCTCCAGCTGCGAGGTCCTCCCCTTGCCGCCGTACTCTTCGCCCCAGATGAAGGTGACAAGCGGGTCGTCAAAGGCCTGGACTTCCTTGCTGAAGTTGGCCTTGAGGCTGTCGTATTGCTTCCAGTTAAGCTGACGGCCTTTCTCGACGCAGAGCTGGCCCGACACATAGAAATCGACCGGGAGATGCCTCGCGATCGCTTCCTTCTTGATGTCGTTCAGGATCTGGAGCATCTTCTTGGGCCTGTCGGCGAGTTCGGCTTTCTCATATTCACTCCACTGCGCGGTCAGGACGCGCCCCTTCTTGGGAGCGGGGCCGTTGCCGGCGGGAAGGGCATAGAGGAGGGCGGCCGCGATCAGCAGAAGCGCGGCGACGGCCAGGGGAATATAGAGTTTCATAAGAATAAATGTTGGTTTCTAAAACAGTCCGATGGCCTCTCCTACAACAAACGTGCTACCGCCGACATAAATGAGCGGAGGGACGGGTTTTGCTGCGGAAGCGGAGCGGTTGGTCTGCTCCCCGAGGGTATGGGCGAGCGTGATGGCCATCTGGACGGCGGCGCGGACGGTCCCGGCCACATAGGCGCGGTCGGCCCCCATTCCGCGGGCGGCGCGGAAATCCTTCCAGCGGGCCAGGATATCCTCCGCCGGCAGGGCCCGGGGCGTATCCGGCGCGGTAAAGATGTAGGTCGCATCGGGGGGCATGAGGGGAAGGATCCCGTCGAGGTCCTTGTCGGCCATCACGCCGTAGACGATGATGAGCGAAGAATATTTCCCCTCGGCGAGCAGTGCCTGCAGGGCGTCGAAATTGACCTTCAGCGCGGGCGGATTATGCCCGATGTCGGTGATGACGGGCGGCATGGAGGAAAGTTTTTCCCAGCGACCGCGCAGGCCCGTGCGCGTAGCTGCGTGGAGGATACCGTCCATCACGCATTCCATATCCTGCAGCCCTTCGTAAATGGGAATCTCCTTGAGGATGTCTACCGCAGCCAGCACGGTGCGGAGGTTCTTCTCCTGATACGGCCCGCGAAGGTCCATCTTCTTGAGGATCTCTCCCCGGCGCGACCAGAGAGCGGGCTTTTCGGATTCCGCGTAATAAAGGGGGCAGAACATCAGGGCCTTGTCCTCAAAGGCAGAAGCCGCTTCGGGCGAACTCTCCCCGACCAGCGCCGGGACGCTCTCTTTGAAGATGCCGGCCTTCTCGGCCGCGATCTCCCCGATGGAGTGGCCGAGCAGGGCGCAGTGGTCGAGGCCGACATTGGTCACGATGCTCAGGTCGGGCTCCAGGACGTTGGTGCTGTCGAGCCGGCCGCCAAGGCCCGTTTCAATGACGGCGACATCGACAAATGAATCGGCGAAATACTTGAAACAGAGCGCGGTCGTAATCTCGAAGAAAGAGAGCCGGTTTTTGATAAAATACGGCTTCCACTCCGTCAGGAATCCGAATACATATTCCTTGGGGATCATCTCCCCGCCGATCTTGATCCGCTCCCGGAAATCTTTTAAATGAGGCGAGGTGAAGAGCCCCGTCCTGAGACCGGTGGCGGCGAGCGCCGACGCGAGCATCGAACTCACCGAGCCCTTGCCGTTGGTCCCGGCGACGTGGATGCTGCTGAACCGCCGTTCGGGATGCCCCAGGGCCTCGCAGAAGGCCATCATCCGCTCCAGGCCGGGCTTATAGGCGCCCGGGACGAATCCGTCCTTCTGGACAGACGGGAACAGCGTGAAAATCTCCTCCAGCAACGCGTTGTATGCACTCTCCTTATATTCCATAGAAATAACCGTTCAACTCTACAAAAATAATGATTTAATTTGTATATTTGCACATAAACACATGATTAATGGGAGGAACTTCTTCACTTCTTCGACGGAAATTTATCATTGACGGGGAGCACCGGGCCGTGACGCCTTACCGGATGCTGCAGGAGTGCTCACGGGAGGGATTCTCCGACGAATCGGAGGACCGGGAAGAAGGCCAGGCGGTCGATGAGACCCTGGACTTATTCCCTTCCAATTTCGTCTTCGACAGCGCCCGTATCCAGGATTACCTGGCCCTGACGGCCTCCAGGATCGGTTTCCGAAGGGCCGTTCCGCCGGTCTTCGCCGCTTCCTTCACCCGCGGGAGGGTCGCCAAGGCCCTGCTGGATGCACTCTGGATGAGCGGCCGGTTCACGCTGGAAGACCTCGCCCTCCGGGCGGAATGGAAATGGAACACCGCTCCTGTCGGGCAGCTCGCATCCCTGTACAATTCCATCGAGGCGGCCACGTCCTACATCGACGCCCTCGGCCTCTTCCTCGACGAATGGACCTTTACGGAGAATCCCGGCGGAAGGAGCCTCGTCACCTTCAAGGCCGCAGATGCCGACAAGCCCAAGCTGGGCCGGAAGCGCCTCTGCCCCGCAGCCCTTTCCGGAGATCCGTCCAGCTGGATTATCTATATCCCGTTCGATTCCTGTGAATTCCGCCTCGGCGGAAGCGTGCTTTCGGAAGAGACCGACGCCCGTTCTTCCCTCGGACCCGACATCTCGGATGCCGACTACTTCATCGACTGCTTCGAGGTGGTGCGCGAGATGGTGGAGGACGGCATCGCCATCGCCGGAGCCACCGTCTGTGACGGCGGTCTCCTGACGGCCCTCAAGGGCATTTGCCGGGACGTGACCGGCGCTTCCGTCGACATCTCTTCCATCCGGGATGCCTACGGGGAACTCCCGGTCCGGATCCTGTTTTCAGAAGTTCCCGGCGTCCTCATCCAGATCCGGGACATGGACTTTGACTATGTCGATGCAGAGCTTATCCTGCAGGACATCGCATATTTCCCGCTCGGGCATCCCGTCCCGGGCAACGGCGGTATCGCCGTCAACTTTGATTCCAAAAGCGGAGTCGCCGGCATCCTTCAGTCATTGCTGACGGGCCAGGTCTCCGAAGGAGAAGACTGATATGAGCCCCAGACCCAAAAAGAAACTTCCCAAGATTTTCGTGCTCGACACCAACGTCATCCTGCACGACCACCGTGCCATCCAGCAGTTCAAGGACAATGACATCGTCATTCCGATCGCCGTCGTCGAAGAGCTCGACAAGTTCAAGAAAGGCAACGACGCACTGAGCTTCAACGCCCGCGGCTTCATGCGGGAGATCAACCTTCTCACCGAAGGGCGTCCCTTCGGCGTGGACGGCGTCCCCCTCGGCAAAGGCCAGGGCAACATCAAGATCGAGCCGAGCCATCCCTTCCCTCCGGAGTTGAAGGAACTCTTCATCGACGACATCCCCGACCACCGGATCCTCGCCACGGCCATCTGGGTGAGAGACAACCACCCGGGACGCTTCACCGCCCTCGTCACCAAGGACATCAACCTCCGGCTCAAGGCCAAGGCCGCCGGCATGGAGGCGCAGGACTACCTGACCGACCGCGTGGAGGACGAGAAACTGGACATCGTATCGCAGGAGGTGGAGATCATCGATTCCATTCCGGAGACGCTCCTGCAGAAACTGGAATTCGGCCAGGACAACAGCATCGTCCCGGAGAAGGCCGGGCTCGGGACGCCCAAGCCCAACCAGCTCTATAAATTCAAACGCAAAGGGTACGATGCTACGGTGACGGCCCGGTATGATGCGAAGGGCGGTGTCATCCGCCTGGTCCGTAGCCACGAAGCCTACGGCATCCGGCCCCGCAACGACGAGCAGAAATTCGCCCTCGACGCCTGCCTGAATCCCGACATCCAGCTGGTATCACTGACCGGCGGCGCCGGGACGGGCAAGACCCTCATCGCCCTGGCCTCCGCCCTGGAGCAGGAAAAAGACTTCGACCAGATCATCCTTACCCGGCCCACCATCACGCTCGGCAACCAGGACATCGGCTTCCTTCCCGGCGACCAGAAATCGAAAATGTCGCCCTTCGTGCAGCCGCTGATGGACAACCTCGAAGTCATCAAACGGATCTTCAAGCCCAGCAGCAAACAGGCCCTGAAGATCGAAGGCTTCCTCAAGGATGAGAAACTCCTCATCTCTCCGCTCGCCTATATCCGCGGGCGCAGTCTCGGGAAAGTTTTCTTCATCATCGACGAAGCGCAGAATCTCACGCCGCACGAGATCAAGACAATCATCACCCGGGCCGGAGAGGGCACCAAGCTGGTTTTCACGGGCGATATCTTCCAGATCGACCAGCCCTACCTTGACCAATGGTCCAACGGCCTCGCGCACCTGTGCGAAAAGATGGACGGACAGGCGCTTTACCAGCATATCTTCCTCCGCAAGGGCGAGCGCAGCACGCTGAGTGATCTCGCCGCTAAACTATTGTAACAGAAAATTAAGCGATAAATGCAAATTCGTTACTGATTTTTCACCAAGTTCCACGTTTTTTTTGTAAATTCGCACGGCTTTTCAGAGAAATCTATTTTTTTATCACATTTAACGTATATGAACGACATTAAGAAAAGAGTCTATCGCTTTGGCGGCAAAACAGCCGAAGGCGACGGAAAAATGCGCGAGCTCCTCGGCGGCAAAGGTGCAAACCTCGCCGAAATGAGCCTTCTCGGAATGCCGGTTCCCGCCGGTTTTACCATTACCACCGAATGCTGCACCGAGTACTATGCCCTCGGCGGCGGCTACACCCAGCAACTCAAGGACGACGTGGCCGAAGCCCTCAAGGCGACCGAGGCCATCATGGGCAAGAAATTCGGTGATGAGAAGGATCCCCTCCTCGTGAGCTGCCGCAGCGGCGCCCGGAGCTCGATGCCCGGCATGATGGACACCATCCTCAACATCGGTCTCTGTTCCAAGACCATCCCCGGCATGATCGAGAAGACCGGCAACCCCCGCTTCGTGTATGACGCCTACCGCCGTCTCATCATGATGTATTCTGACGTCGTGATGGAGAAGGCCGAAGGCATCGAACCCGCCGACGGCCAGGGTATCCGCCAGCAGCTCGACAAGATGATGAG
>JAEEGL015242214.1_pt1 | contig 13203 bp, 12 predicted proteins | sample 9134231 | NCBI WGS metagenome assembly JAEEGL01 (sample SAMN16246548, study PRJNA631951) | gut metagenome | biome: gut microbiome; feature: rumen; material: fiber-attached | host: Bos | place: Iran: Karaj | collected 2018-10
ACGGTTGAGCTTGCAAATACCTGGCACTACAGCGACGCGGACGAGTTGCTCGCAAAGATGCTTGATATTTTCCCCGATCAGGAAAAGTTCATAGACAGCCACAGGACCAAGATCCGCAGCTACTTTGCAGATATAATCGCTACCAAGGGTGAAGTGACCACCACAAGAGTCTCGCAGTTCAGACACTGCAGTGAACCTATAACGTAAGCTTACCAGTTTTTTTCGCTCTCTTTCTATGACGTGGACCGGGGGGGACGGGGGTTGTGGGTCATGCACCCCAATGACCCACAACCCCCGTCCCCCCCGGTCCACCCAACCCCCCTCCCCCCGCGGGCCACCCCCCGTGCGCCCCGTCTGGCACTATCCGAGTTCTTCAACACTGCCCGGAATATTGATAAATCTCGGATCAGGTCTTTTGGATTGACCTCCCCTATTATTGTTATTACGTACAGCGCCTGCGGAAACCTCATCAAGAAGCTCATCATCAATCGGTTCAATCCCCGCATCGGCGAGAACCTTTTTCTTTTCTTCTTCTGTTTTGCAGTTTACAAGATTTGCTTTTACCTCATCGCTGAGATCGTTCATTCTGTTATTCATAATAACCTCCTCTTTATAAGCGGCTTTCAAACCGCTTCTGATTTCTCACCCTCGCAATTCCCGAAGGGAATGCAACAAACCTTCAGCCCAACACTTCAACGAAGGGCCGGGCACTCTTTGCAACAGACTGTACTACATATGATGCTTATGTAAAGCATCTGTCCTTTGATAATCATATACGATACTTTATCCCTTTTTCCACGCATATGCAATAAATTTCAAACACACATGTAAATGCATCGTGTTTCGGTTTTAAGGTTTCAACTTCAGGCTTCCGCCTTCGCGTTCATCTTCTCGTCATCGAGCCTCTGACGTTCGACAAGGGCGGCGAACCTGCCGTTCAGCTCAATAAGCTCCTCGTAGGTTCCGTCCTCCACTATCTTTCCGCCTTCGAGCATAACTATGCGGTCACACTGTCTGATGGTTGAAAGCCTGTGCGCTATTACGATCCTTGTGCAGTTCATTTTTGCAAGGGCCTCCGAAACCTGCTTCTGTGTGATATTATCAAGCGCGCTTGTTGCTTCGTCAAGCATCAGTACCTTCGGCTTCGGCGCTACAGCACGAGCGATCAGAAGACGCTGTCGCTGTCCGCCCGAAATACCTCCCTGTCCTTCAGAGATCATCGTGTACATGCCCATCGGCATGTCACGGATGTCATCCGCCAATCCCGATATTTCGGCCGCCTCCCATGCATCGTTAACCGTGAGCCATGGGGCCGAAACAGTAATATTTTCGAATATGCTTCCCACCAGAAGCTTACCGTCCTGAAGTACGGTACCTATCCTTCGGCGAACGGATTTTAAATCAAGCCTTTTCAGATCCCTGCCGTCATAGTAGACCGCACCCTTCTGAGGGGTTTCGAAACCGAGCATCATACGCATCAGCGTCGATTTACCGCAGCCCGTTCCTCCGACGATCGCAACATACTGTCCCGGACGGATCTTGAGAGTAAGGTCATCAAGGACCGGAGGCATGTCCTCAGTGTACCTGAATGTAATGTTGTTGAGTTCGATGCTTCCCGAAAGACGCGTCACGATCGGCTTATCCTCCGCAATCTCGGGAACGGCTTCAAAGATCGGTTTTGCCATCTCAAGCATGGGCTTTACCTGCGCGATGATCTCGGTCATGGAGGCAAGCTGTGTAAATGAAGCGCTGACCATACCAAATGCAACGTTGAAAGCGTAATACTCAGCGATCGACACACCGCTCCTGATCGCAGTCGAATAAAGGACAATAGTACCGATGAGCGACACCGTGAGCGGCAAAGCATTTCCGAGCTTAATCAAAAGCGGAGGATCATATTTAAGGGCGGCTTCTTTAGCATATAAAGAACCCCATCTTGCAAATGCTCTTCTCTCGGCGCCGGAAAGCCTGATCTTCTGGACACCCGAAATCATCTGGAAGCTCATACCGCTTTCTTTGCCTGCGATTTCCATCGTTTCGCGGTTTACCTTGACACGCACGGCGATCTGCACGAGAGTGACCATAAGAGTTATTAACAATATAATGAACGCCGGCCATGTGAGTGCGGGCGCATACGCGAAAATCTGAACAATGTACACAAGTGAAAGCAACGCCGTCAGACCCGTGGTAAACATCATGCTTGTGATATGACCGCACAATCCTGTGATGTAGGCGGCGCGGTTACTGAGTTCACCTGCACTGTAATTCCTGAAAAAGGTTGTCGGAAGTGTAAGGATGCGCATCATCGTGGATGCTTCAACCTGAAGGTTCAGCTTTATGCCTATCTTGGCCGACAGAATTCCTCTTATGGATATGAACAAAAGACTACTCACCGTAACGCAGACCATGAAGATCGCGGTTCCGAGGAGCACCGTTCCGCTGCCCGAGTCGATAACATCGGAAAACAGAAGATTATTGATGGTCGGAAGCAGCATGTCCGTTCCGGTGACCATTGCCATCGTGATCAGAAGAAGTACGATATCCGCGCCTCTGATCTGACTTATGATATACTTCATAAAGCTTCCGATGGACATCTTTTCAAGCGGGAACGGCTTATAAAACGCAACTGCCTCAGGCTCGATCATCTCACGGGTTTTGTGGTTGATCTTCACCGTTTTTCCGGTTTTTCTGTCAAAGAAAGAATATCCCGTAAGTCCCGACGGAATGAGCGCAACGACGCTTCCGTCATCCTTTCGCACTCCGAGCATTGCTCCCATAGCGTCACGGTACCAGTTCTTTCCGAGCTGTACCGGACGTCTCATGATGCCGCTCGGTCGCAGAAGAAACTCCAGCACCTCGTTCATATCCCTGATCGTTTCCGGAACCTCTTGCTGCTTGATCTTGTAGTATTTCAGGATCTCACCGATCGCATCCGTCGCTATCTGACGGTCGTCATTAAATGCTTCGGCAATCCTCTTTCCCATTACAGCACCCGCCATCTGTCGGAAGGAGTCTTCGAAGACTGCCTGATCCGCCTTTTCTCTGGCGAGTATCTGTTCTTCAAACCAGCCCATAACGAAACTGCTGCCTCCTCTCCCTACTCAGATGTAACAAGCGTCTTATATACACCGTCATGCTCCATCAAACTTTCATGTGTGCCGCGCTCCACCACTTTTCCGTGGTCCAATACTATAATCTCATCGCAATCACGGATCGTCGAAAGACGATGCGCGATCACGACGCACGAAATACCTCTGTCCTTGATCGACTTGACAACTTCATACTCTGTCTTCGCGTCAAGCGCGCTTGTCGCCTCGTCCATGATGATCAGTGTGGGATCCTGCGCAAGCACTCTCGCGATCTCGAGGCGCTGCCGCTGTCCTCCCGAGAAGTTCTTTCCGCCCTCGGTGAGCTTGTACTGATACCCACCATCCCTGCGCATGATGTCCTCATGAAGCTGAGCATCTCTGGCGGCAAGGATCATTTCGAAGTCCTCGATCGAGTTGTCCCACATTTTTATGTTATTGGCGATCGTGTCCTCAAACAGGATGATGTCCTGATCAACAACCGCAACAGAGCCTGTAAAAACATTTCTGTCTATGCTGCTTATCGGCTTCCCGTCAAAGAGGATCTCACCGCTCCACGGCTGGTAGAGACCCGAGATCAGCTTGGAAAGCGTTGATTTTCCGCAACCCGAAGAACCGACAAGGGCGACGCGCTGTCCGGTCTTGAGCTCGAGATTGAAGTTTTCGATGAGCGGCGGTGCAAGGCGCGAATAGCCGAAAGTAACATTCTTCATAACAAAGCTTCCGGAAAGCTTGTTAAAGTCGCTCTCGTCTTCACGGATTTCTTCAACGCCGGCTGTCTTTGCACTTTGGAGTACGTCATCGTCAGGATATTCCATCACATCCTCGATACGCTCCATCGAAGTGCGCATCTCCTGCAACTGCTGCCCCGATTCGATAAGCTGCTGAATAGGCGCCATAAACGAAACAAGGAATCCCTGAAATGCAAGGATCATACCTGTCGTGAAGCTTCCGCGCATCGTCATCCACACACCGAGTACAAGGACCACAACATCCATGACACCCGCGATCATCCCCGGGAGCATTCCGAGGAACAGGTTGATCCTTTCGAAGCGCACATTCTGCGTATTGACCGACGCCTGGTAGCCCGCCCACATTTCAAAGAATCCGTTCTCTGCGCCGCTTGCCTTGATCGTCTCTATCATGTCAACACAGTTAACCGTGGCTCCCGAAAGCTTCCCGCTGTCACGCATCATAACACGGGTAATGTTTATGCGCTTTCGCGAAATATACATGGAAAGGATCAGTTGCGAAAGAACCGAGAATAAACCGATCAGGGAGAGCACGATCGAATACCGGGACATGACCACAAGATAGAAAACAGCCATGAGCGTCTGTATCACCATTGGCGCAAGGATATTTACTATCTGTCCGGAGAGCGTTCCGTTTGCCATTTTACGTTGCTGAATGTCGCCCGCCCAACGCTGGGAATAAAACTCCATCGGAAGTCTCAAGGCTTTCCACATATACGTGCTGTTTCCCACTACATCCATTTTGCCGTTAAGCCGCAGTGAATAAATGGCTTGTATCCAGGCCGCGATCAGATGTATGAGAGTGACAGCCGAAAGTCCGATAAGGAACGGAATGTACCAGCCGGGTTCATTGCCGGTCAGGAGTTCATCCATAAACACTCGCGAGAAGCCGGCGTTCAGGATTCCGATGAGTGACGCTATCGCTGTCGTGATCATGACAAAGGCCATGGCGCTTTCGGCGCCTCTGAGCCTTTTCCGGGCAAATCCGACGATACTTTTCGGCTTTCCGCTCGGCTCGAAGTCCTCAGTGGGCTTGATCATAAGACAGATCCCCGTGAACGCCGCATCGAATTCTTCGAGTGTAACGGTATAATCGCCGCGGGCCGGGTCATTAAGGTATACCTTCCCGCCTCTGAAGCCGTCGCAAACCACAAAATGGTTGAATTCCCAGTGGATAATGCAAGGAAATTCACCGTTTTCACGAAGCTGTTCAGGCTCACAGCGGAAGCCCTTTGCTTCGAATCCATATGCGCGCGCAGCCTTAAGGACATTGCTGGCTTTGCTTCCGTCGCGACTGACGCCGCATTCCTTTCGCACCTGCTCAAGCGGAATCCACTTATCATAATAAGCCATTACCATGCAAAGGCTTGCGGCTCCGCACTCCAGGGCCTCAAGCTGCATGACAACGGGAACCTTGGCGACTCCCTTATGCACAGGTTGCTTTATCTTCTTCCCAGCCATTATACTTTCCTCAGTTAATTACATATTCAATCGGGTGAACCTCTTTTACTTCACCGTTTTCCAGGGTTTTGTCAACCCTTCCGATCACGCCCCAAACGATAATTCCGGCCAGAAGTACAAGAAGCGCCACGAGCACAAGCCATACAGGTGTCGTGGTAACACGAATATAATCATTTAATGATTCCGGTGAAGAAGCTCTTTCTATGCTTTTCTCCCTAAAAAGCGATTTTTTCTGTTCCTCAGGCATTAGGATCCTCCTCTTCAAATGCTCACTTATTACCGGTGCTCAGATAGCTTTTCACTCTCTTACCGACGTTCTCCTGCAGGTTTCTGAAGAAGAACTGATAATCATAGATATGATACGCTCCTTCGGGAAGTCCCGCAACATAGGCGGGATAATCGTCAGCGTCCACATCGGTAACCTTTACCACACCGCGTTTCTTATCTATGTAGCAGCCGCACAGACCCTTCACTTCGCTTTTTATATTTGCTCCGTAATCCGTAAAGCATGCTCCGATATTCTCCGACTTGTCCGCCGGCGTGGCATCCGTCTTCCAATTGAGTGGGTTGATCGTGTACGCCTTCATACCTTTCGGAGTTATGAATGTTTCGGTAACCTTGGGTGACTCGCAATCAAAGCTTATAACCACGCCCGTGTCCGTTTCCCCTTTGGCGGGCTTGATCTGCGGGAATTTTTTAACCATCGCTTTTGTACACGGCCAGCCTATCGCATATGCAGCGATGAGCTTCTTTTGCATTTCTTCATCACCGAAGTAGTCCTTGAGAAGGCGGTAACACATATCTGCGCCCTGCGAGAACCCGGCAAGGACAATGGGTCGACCGTTATTTTCATTTTTTAGATAATATTCAAATGCTTCCGCAACATCAGCATATGCGTACTGAAGATAAGGTTCTCTCTCTTCGGGAGTCATCGAATAAATCTTCATAGCGCCCTGACGGTAGTACGGTGCAAACATCCTTGTATTTTCATCATAAATGCCGCGTTCCATATTGAGCGCACCTAAGAACGAGTTTTTCGTTTTTTCATCGCTCATCGACATGTTATATTCATCTTTTGTATCAACAGTCGGAGCTATCAGGAAAAGATCCGCGTCTTTATTCTCTCCTTCTTCGAAATATGCCCAGTTTTCTACGGCGGAATAGTCAATCCCGTCCTTATATCCCTTTTTCGTTATACCGTTCTTAACATTGACAGAAACCACATCGCTGTAGTCCAAAATGGTTCTTTCGCCGCATTCTTCCGCATACGCATAAACGATGAATGAAGCTTTCCCTTTGGGAAGATTCTTTATAGTGACCGAAAAAGGTTTATGCTCCCTTTCAAACTTTTGTTCCTGCGAATTCCTATTAAAAAAAATGTCCGAATCAAAGGATGCCGCCCCTACCTGTCTCAAAGGAAAGAGACCCAGTATAACCGAAAACAAGACAATCAAGGTCAATATCTTGGATACATTTTTATTCTTCATCGTTTTTCCTCTTCAAAACCGGATTCTTTATCTGCTCATCACGATATCGCGGATTACGGTAACCCGACCGCTATATCGGGATATTCTAAAGGAAACATCAGATCATGTCCGAAAGAGCAGTAAACTCATAGCCATGAGCATCCGCAACATTCTTGTTCGTGAGCTTGCCGAGGTAGCAGTTCACGCCGCTTGCGATAACAGCGTTCTTTTTGCAAGCTTCCTCAAGTCCGTCTTTGGCGATCCGGAGACCGTACTTAAGGGTAGCGTTAGTGAGAGCGATCGTACTTGTACGGGGAACCGCACCCGGCATATTGCCGACGCAGTAGTGAACAACGCCTTCTTCGATATAAACGGGATCGTCATGTGTTGTAACGTGCGACGACTCGCCGCAACCGCCCTGGTCGATGGCAACATCAACAAACACAGCACCGTCTTTCATCTCGGGAAGGTACTTCTTCTTGAAGAGCTTCGGCGTCGAACCGCCGGGGATGAGGACCGATCCGATGACAAGGTCTGCATCCTTCACAACGCGCTCTATGTTACTGTCTGTGGAAACAAGTGTCTGGATATGAGCTCCGAACATGTTGTCAAGCTGCTCAAGACGCTTAAGATTGACATCCAGGATAGTAACGTTGGCGCCCATTCCGACTGCAATCTTGCATGCGTTCATGCCAACCGTACCGCCGCCGAGGATGACAACGTTTGCCTTCGGAGTTCCGGGAACGCCTGCAAGAAGAATACCCTCCCCGCCGAATCGCTTCTCGAGGTACTTGGCACCTTCCTGGATGGAAAGACGTCCCGCGATCTGTGACATAGGCGCAAGGCAGGGAAGCGAATGATCGACTTCCTCGATCGTCTCATATGCGACAGCCTTAACCTTGCCGTTAAGGAGTGCGTCCATCTGCTGCTTGTCCGCAGCGAGATGAAGGTAGGTGTAAAGGATGAGACCTTCATGGAAGAGCTCGTACTCTTCCTCGAGAGGCTCTTTAACCTTAACCATCATATCCACAAGGTGCCAAACATCGGCTGCATTGTCGATGATACTTGCACCCGCATTAACATATTCATTGTCCGAGAACCCCGATCCTACGCCTGCACCCATCTCCATATACACATGATGGCCGGCGGCAACATATGCCTTAACATTATCAGGTGTGAGCCCCACACGGAATTCGTTGTTTTTGATTTCTTTAACACATCCTATCTTCATGGTAACAATTAACCCTCCTTAATTTTATGCATCTATATATTTTAACATATATGAGAATGTTTTACCATATGGATAAAGCCATGATACGTTTTTGTTGCCCGTTGTGCTTACTTCCGATTCCAACAAAACAATAATTGATTTTTATTAGAGGTGGTTATTGACGCATTCTTATCGTCGAAGTAGCCCTTTGTTGAAACGCACCCTATTCAGTGTACATTACATTGTTCGTTATGATATATTATTATTTATGCGAATTGAGCAACCACCTCGTTATATCCAAAATTTTAATGCCTTCAATGTCGTAATCTTCGTGCCCTGTATTGGCTATCAGAATTTTGGGATACGAATCTTTTATTGCCCTAAGTGGTGAAAGTTCCCTATCAAGGGTTTCTTGTTCGGAAATATTATCGGATACCTGTATATACAATTTTTCGTTTTGCTTCATCGCCACAAAATCTACTTCCTTCTGATAGATTTTACCAACATATATTCCATAGCCCCTGCGCAACAGTTCTATGGCAACCGCATTTTCATACGCTCTGCCATAATCCATGTTTCTTGTACCTAACAAAGCATATCTAAAACACAAATCGCACAAATAGTACTTATCCGATGTTTGCAAATATTTCTTTCCCCTAATATCATACCGTTTAACTTTATAAAATATGAATGCACTGCAAAGATATTTCAGATAATTGCCTATAGTTATATGATTAGTTTCCGCTTTACCCTGTTTGAATGTGGTTACGATTTTGCTTGCAGAAGTCAAATTGGCGATATTGTCCATCAGATATTCGGATAAAGAATCCAGTAATGCTACTTCCTTGATTCCGTGTTTTTCCACCAGATCGCGATGAATAATAGTATTGTAAACATCTTTTATATATGCGATTTGGTCCTCTTTGTCATTATAAAGATATGCGCCTGCCAAGCCGCCATCGGCAATATATTTGTCCAAGAGCCCGGGGGTACCAACATCCAAATCATAATATCTGCAATACTCAGACAGATCAAACGGATACACCGGTACTTCTATATATCTCCCTGTAAACAATGTAGATAAATCGGAACTTAACAGAAAAGCATTTGAACCGGTAATATAAATATCATATTTTCGGCTGTTATATAAGCTGTTTATCGCAAGTTCAAATTTCTCGCATAGCTGTACCTCATCTATAATCAAAATATTGTTCTTTCCCTCTATCTTATGATTCTCTATGTAATCATACAGTGCTCTGTAAGTTTTCAATTTCTCATATTTCAAGTTGTAAAAATCTATGTATATAATATTATCGTCAGTAAAATTACCCTTTATCCAATCAATATAGCTTCTGGCCAGTTCAGACTTTCCCGATCGACGCAATCCGGTAATGATCTTTATATCGGGGGTTCCTTTTAAGCGAATAAGACGGTTCAGATAATCTACTCTTTCAATCAGTTTCATGATAGCACTCACTTTCAAAACCGAAAAAAAATTAAAGTTTTGAAATCATTATAACTCTAGGTTTCAAAACTTTCAATGAGTTTGCTGAATTCTCCAGCTTAGGCCTACCGATCTTGCTCAACACATTCACCTCCACGTTATATAATCCTCACCTATCATCTTTATTTTTCAAGGTAATTCTTGATATCAGCTATCCATTTCAAATCATCGTTTTCAAAAAAATCCAGAAAGTGAACAATATTTGAAGTTCCTGCATATGAATCACAATATTCTTCTTGCGTGAGCCTTGATTTCATTTCCGGATACGTTCTCTGATAGATTAGATTACAGATTTCCTCAATTTGCTTCTCGTGTCCATCATATCCTGTCACTCCGGTAAGCCGCTCAATAATATCGGCATTTGTTTTCTTACCTTGATTTACCAGACAGACATCCGCAAAATGGGACAGCACGATCTGCATAGAACAAGGATTTGCCCATATTATTAATTTCTGCCCTGCCAATCTCTTGTCAAAGAAGTCGTTAATCTTCCTTTTTACCTGCGTATACTCCTTATACGGATACTTATCTGTATCGCAAAAAATGATTATCACCTCATAGTTATCATTATTGTAAGCATCCTGAAATCTCGCGAATATATTAGACTCGCCCTTGGCATTTACAAGAGAGAATTCATACTCACGGCTCCATACATTCAGAGAAATAAGGCGTTGAAAATAGCTGTATTCTTCAAGTCCTTCACATATCACACATAATTTATGTTTTCGAGAGATGACAGGTATTCTAGACAACTGCACGCACCTCCTGCAATGACTTAAATAAATCCGGCTCCGGCAAAGCTCCAAATACTCCTGCCTTATATTTCTCTATCAGATCCGTTGTCTCCCTGACACCATCTTTCTCTGCCGTAAATTCAGACAAAGAATATAAATATACGCCTTCTTTATCCTTATGAGCGAACCAAATCTGCTCTTTGCGAAACAGTTTCTTGCAATCAAGCAGCGTCACATCATGTGCAGTACATATTAGCTGCGCGCTTTGATTAAGTTCGTTATTAAATAGGGCTATGATTGCTCTGGTAAGTTTTGAATGAAGGCTATTATCCAATTCGTCCACAACCAGGATTCGACCTTTTTCCAAAGCATCAATAATGTAGCTGGCAATGGAAGCAATCTTCTTTGTGCCGGTAGAATCAAACAAAATACTCGGAACAGATATTCCATGATACACAGAACTCAAGTGAAGCATTTCCATGATCGGTACTGCAACACTCAAAGCATTCTCCTGCGGTTTTATATCTTCCTCGTTTCCAACACTCTGCAGATTAATTCTTACTTCATCGTCAGACAGATATTTGAAATCTTCCATGGACAAATCTGCACTAAGTACAAAATCTACGATTCGTTTTTGTGCCTCATTTGTCATCTTCATCATGTCTATCGTTTTCTTGATAGGAATATTATTCATATCCACGATATCCATTTTTGACGCAAACGTGGTTATGATTCTCTTTACTTCGTCAAGTATCGTAAACTGCCGGGTGTCAAGCAGATAGAATAACAGATTATTTCTTGCCATCGCACCCATCAGGTTTCTAAGGGATTTGTCCTCGCAGATATATTCCCCGGAAATATTGTCTCGAACATACAGATCTTTTTCTTTTCTGTTCTTGTATTTATCGTACGCCACCACGCTCATGCGCTCATACATATATTCCAGCGGCTGTAATCTCATTTTTACTTCAAAGGAATATTCCCTATCATTATCCGTGAATTCGATACAAAACCCGGATAAATCTTTATTTGAAAACAAGTTTTTGCCCAATCCGATACCTTGATTTAAAAGAATTGCCCTAATACCGGCCAAGCCACGAATAAAGTTTGTCTTTCCTGCATTATTGGGACCAATAATCAGTGCTGATTTTACCGCATTCGCTCCGTTACCTGTAATTACATTTGAGGAAAATCTCTTCTGTCTCATGTCGGCACGCATGGAGAATTCTACTTCATCATCGTAAATCAGACAATTGTTAATCTTTACGGAGAGTAACATATCATGCACCTACTTTCTCTGAAATGTATGATACATTCTACTCGATTTTAATTTTTTGTGCAATATTTTTTCACTAAAAATTATTATTTTCTGTGATTGCCTTTCCTTGTTTCCGGATCCGCTTACACTAAATCACCATACAGCTCACTCCCATACACCCCGGCCTCATAAAGCTTCTTAAAGCTCTCAACCACGCTCGCTTTATCCTCTATATAACTGCTTAACGCCACCGCCATAACGGGAGCCGATACCGGCAGCGAGGATTACGAGGGTTTTATTATTCATCTTGGTTTTTCTCCAAATGATAATGATAAATCAGCAAATCAACAACATTTATAAACTATACCTGAGCACCACAACACCTTTTAAACTTCTTTCCCGAACCGCACGGACAAGGATCGTTCGGATACACTTTGTTCGGTCTTGCTGCTATCTCCTCTTCTATTTCCTTTCGGCGCATTAATGCCTGGTTACTCTTAAACTCACGCTCGAGTTGCTGCTTTTTTTCAAAAGTCTTCTTGATAAGTTGCTCTTTTTCCCCTACGACACGTCTAAGTAGATCGGCCTCTGCCTGTAATGCCAATATCTCAACATTCTTTAGTTCTTCCTCTGCTACCGCTAATTCCTCGGCATTTTCTTCATCCGTCTTTCCGTTTCTTTTTATGGCATTATACTTTTCACGGATTTTCCGGCACGATTCCGCCGCCTTATTCTGTATAACACTAAGCTCTTCCTTTGCCCAAGGAATATCGGCAATGTTGCGAAGGAGATCGTCATTGTTCAAAAAAGCAGGCTTTGCCTCAGATATATCATTAGCCATCATTTTTATCCTTTACTTGTTCTTGTTGTCCTCTTCAATATAAAATGGGGAAGCCTCTTTCACAAGACGCAGATATTCCAGAAAATCAATGTAATCAGAAGTATCTTTGAAAATAGATATTCTTCGGTTCCCGCGACTCATTACATGATATGTCGCACCGGGATACCAGACTCTTTGTTTTCTCGGCAGTGGCGTCACCCCCTGTTATTGCTTATTCATATATTCTCTGAGTGCTTCCGCATACCCAAGTAATCTTGCCTGAAGCGCCTTGTCCATAGAATTAAAATCCGTAACCAAACGTCCGCAATCGGTCTCCAATTCTATGGCATACCAGTCCCGGGGTCCGCTACGATCTCCTCCCCCTTCAACCCCACAAAGAAGCCACTCGATATCCACATCAAGAACTTTACAGATTACCATGATCTTCTCCGAAGACGGATTGGTCCTCTTCTTTCTCCAGTCGCTCACAGTAGTCTGCGGGATCCCGGTCTTCTCCGAGAACTCTTTTTGTGTCATACCAAGCTGATCCAGCCTGTCAAAAATCCTGTCTCTGATCGTCATGTCGAACCTCTGTCGTTATCATATTGCTGTAGACTCTTCAACTCCCTCAAGAGAGTAGAGATAATCAGGATCAATATCCAGACAGTTTGTCGGATCATTATCTCCCGTCAAATCCCACGCCAAAGTGTCATTCATTATCTTACAGTTGGTCAAAAAAAGTCCACATCCTTAAGCCTTTGGAACAAACCGTCCTCAAGCTTAGGCTTAACATCATAAATAACTATCTTCCCATCACAAAAATATACCGCAACGGTATAGTCCCTGTAAGGTACAACCTGTACAATATCAGGAGTATAGTCCATCATCGTTTGTCACCTCCGATTCATAAAC
>JAEEGL015675280.1_pt1 | contig 13203 bp, 7 predicted proteins | sample 9134231 | NCBI WGS metagenome assembly JAEEGL01 (sample SAMN16246548, study PRJNA631951) | gut metagenome | biome: gut microbiome; feature: rumen; material: fiber-attached | host: Bos | place: Iran: Karaj | collected 2018-10
GCAAACTGTTCACAGAAGATGACTTACTCCAGTAAGATGCAAACTCATGATTTAAAGCTGCCTTCATTACAGAATTTGGATTGTAAACAGAAACATACTCCTCCCGGATCGTTTTATCCTTCACTTCCCTCCAACAAAAACAGATAGTATGCCACCTGTTTTTTACACATTTCACCATGATTCTTGCTCATCTGAATTATATCGTCACAGTGTTTTACAATATATCTCCGTAATACAACTCCGGGCCGCCGTCCATCTGAAATGTGTGATGCATTCACTTCTACGCAATAGTCCACTGGACTATTGCTTCGCACACTTAGGCGTAGTCGCTTTGCTGCTAAGTTCAATGTTCGCCTGCGTTTAACCCCGCCCTTGTTGTCGTGCAGCTCAGTAAGATGCTGCCTGGCGTCGCAAGCGACTTCGGCACCATCTAACTGATCTGACGGCCCGGGCGGGTACTCCGGCTCCATTTCACTAAGCGCGCCGCTTAATCGTTCATGCATTCTCACATTCTCAGCTGTCCGGTGGCCCTCACTGTAATTTTAGCTTTCAGTGAGCAGGCGCGGCGAGTGGGAAGCAGTATCGCATCGAAACTCGTTTAGTGAGCATAGTGAGGTTGTTGGTTTTGCCTGGTAAAGCAGCAGGGCTTGCCACGGATGGCAAGGCCATGTGAGAAACGTGAGTGGTTCGCAGCATACCAATCAGCCTTCGTTACACTCGGCTTCTTGGGCTGCTATCACATGGGTGCCGTTAGAAAATCAAAGATTTTGACGTCGCTCCAATGGATGGCACGTTCGAACGGTGTGGAAATCTTGCAGTAGACTATAATGGCAAAACCTACAACTCACTTGGCGAACGGTTCCGAGTTTGCGATGTGATACTGATTCACGCCAGACACGCCTGCGGACTTACGGAGTTAAATTGTAATTTGATGAAAATCTTAGCCTTGGTATATTTGGTTAATTTGCGTGTTTGTTTGGAACGGGTGGGCAGGGAGAAGTGTGGTATATTTATTCTTACCTATAATTCAGTAAGGACAAGGAGGTTTTTATGGAGAGAGAAGGAAAGAGATTTGCTAATCGAGTTTTGGCTGTTTTGATGGCGTTTGCGGTGGCATTTGCCATGGTTGGGGTGAGGCCGATGATGACGGAGGCAGCGCCGGAACTCACACTTACCGTAACAGGTGTAACTTATAACAATAATACTGATGATACTGCATCAGCCACTATTAACTTTACCTATTCCGGAGAATCAATATATACTATTGATCCTATGATAGGGACATCTGATGGAGCGTATGATTATGACCTTGATACCACAGATCCGGCAGGGATGGGGCAGAACGAAGGCTTAGAAAACTGGAGCTTAACTCATAGTGGAGATACATGGACTCTGGTTGCCAACCCACTTCACTTTACCTCAACACAGGGCCAAAAACCTGGAGCCGGAGAGACAATATGGGTTGGCGTTTCGGTAGCAACTGAAGGATATCCTGAAATAAACGATCAGCTTTCCCTCGTTGTGCCTGAACCTGGTCAAAGCGTCACAGTCGGGGATCCTACCCCTGAACCCACCCCCACCTGCACCCACGAGCACACAAAATACGTATCAGCCAACGCTACCCAGCACAATACTGTATGCGAGGACTGCGGACAGGTGCTTGCTACAGCTGATCATGAATGGGAGAGTACTGAATACAAGGAAGAAGGAAACGAGCATATCAAAATATGCAGGGTGTGCGGACATGCGGATTCTCACACAATTAACTGCGAGGGTAGCTGGCACAATGTGGGTACTCTTGAGGAATGCAGATATCCCGAATGCAGCGTATGTCATCAGACGGTAGAGGATATATCATCAGCCATCGGCGGCTTTCAGAATATGGATCTGATCTGCCACAAGATAAAGGTTGAAAGTAACGGAAGCAGCGACACACATAAAGCATATTGCGAACGCTGCGGTTATGTTTTTTCGGAGAATGCTCCCTGCTATGATATGACAGACTGGCTTCACTCCGCGGGTGACGATATTGATGAAGATGAGATGGAGCGCATCTGTGCTGCTTATCTTCATGAAAATGGTGACGGCACGGCTACCATTACCTGTGCCTGCGGCAATCAGAAAACCGTTGACATAGACGGAAAGATAATTGATAACAAGGGCAAAAATGTAGAACTTAAGGGTTTTGGTGACAATGTAAAGAAACACAAGGTACATGTCACCTCCACACCCGGAGATATTGAGGAAGAGGAAAAGATCCGCCTGATCGACCTTATAAAAAATGACAGCAACATGCAGGCAAAACTGCAGGAAGCCGGCATTACCGACACAAGTGATATGCAGATCACAATGGCAAAGGGCGAGAGTACAGAGGTTACTCTTGTTGAGCCTACCACAACCACCGGCACGGGAGATGAGCAGGTTCAGTCCGCAACAGTTGATATCGCAAAGGCATTCAGCGTGACCTTTACGGTAGGAGGACAGAGTTTTACTACGGACGGAAACTATAATGTTTTGGTGGACAGACCTACCATCATAAGTATTCCCGCACCTGAGGGCTTTGGTAAAGATGGTGATGTAGTTAGGGTTGACCATACACACCAGGGACAGACCTATGTTTACTATGGTAAAGTCACCAGTGTCACAGATCCCGATGGCAACGCCTTAAAGGTGGTATCCTGGACCAGTGAAAAGGGATTATCCCCGTTTAAGCTTTCAGTATCAAAGGCCATAGAAAATGAGTATATGGAATACCTTAAAGGCAATGTGGGCGGACTGGTCACTTATACGAAAGTAGCTGTAAAGGCTGCTACCTGCACTGAGACCGGAAATGTCGAATACTATATGGGCAGCGATGGCAAGTATTATATCAAAAAGGACAATAAGTACACTGAAGTGCAGCTTTCGGAAGTGACAACACCCGCTTTGGGACATAATTATTCAAACGGAAAATGCACAAGATGCGGTGAAGCAGATCCGGATTACAATGACTCCGGAAAAGGCAGTGGCAGTGGAAGTGGAAGCTCCACAACCTCCAGTACTTCTAAAACTGTAAAAAATGATGACGGCTCCACTACCATCACCGTAGTCTCGAAAAATACCGCAACTGGAACTGTTACAACCACAGAGACCACAAACAAGGCTGATGGTTCAAAGGTTGTAGTTAAGAAGGTTGTGAACAAGGATGGCTCAGGCCTGATCAAAACTACGGAAACATCTGTAAAGGGAGCAGTATATGATGTTGAGGCAGTTACGGATACATCGGGGAATGTTTTAACTGTCGTAACAACAACCGAAAATGCCAAGAAGACTGCGACAATAACAGCATCATATAAAGCTTCGGGCAAAAAGCTTACCCTTACCGGATTTGATACAACCAAGACGACGGTTAGTATTCCGGAGAGCATAAAGGTGGATGGAGCTGTTTACAAGGTGACAAAGATTTCCGACAATGTCTTTAAAGACAACGCAAAGATAACAAAAGTAAACATTGGAAAGAACATTTCATCCATCGGCAAAAATGCCTTTAATGGAGCAAAGAAGCTTAAGAGCGTAGTTATAAAAGGTAATGTGAAATCCGTTGGCAAAAAAGCATTTTCCGGAATAAACAAAAACGCTGTGATAAAGATAGACGCTTCAAAGAAATCATACAACAAGATTAAGGCAGCGATCACAAAATCCGGCGTTGCAAAGACGGTAAAATTCAAGAGGATCTGAGAATTTACGGGGTGGCAATCGCCACCCCGTTTTGTTTGAAATAAAGCCGCCTCTAAGGCCGTATCTATCAAAAACCAAACAAAATTTCTGTGGTTTTTGCGGTGTTTTGATAGTATAATCATAGATGAGGAATGCATTTATGGAGGTGGAGTATGGAAATAGCAATACAACATGAAAAGAAGAGATATACTGTAGAGGATATCATGGCTTTACCGGAGGGACAGAGAGCTGAGCTGATCAATGGGAAATGGTATGATATGGCGACACCGTCATCCGAGCATCAGATAATATCGGGTGTGATGTCGCGCAAATTAGGTAATTTTATTGAAGAAAAGGGAGGAAAGTGCAAGGTAATTGCCGCACCCTTTGCGGTGTTTTTAAATAAGGACGACAAGAATTACTTTGAACCCGATATTTCAGTGATCTGTGATGAAAGAAAGATCAGCAAAAGAGGATGCGAGGGAGCACCTGATCTTGTTATTGAGATCACTTCTCCATCTACCTTGTCCAGAGACTACGGGCTTAAGCTTTTTATGTACAGGATGGCGGGCGTCAGGGAATATTGGGTGATAAATCCTGAGTCAAGGATAATCACAATTTATAACCCTAATATGGAGGATGACGAGACATTGGGTGGAAGAGTGTTCGAATTTGACAAACCCATAGAATCTGAGATTTATCCGGATTTTCACTTTATAATGGATGAAAATATTTAAGTGTTGTCCCAATCTATGATCAAGACATAAACAAGGTGTGATATAAAAAAGAGGAACTATGTTACAGCATGGTTCCTTTTTTATTTATCCCATGTCAAATAAACGTAAATAATGACAGAATAGTCATAAACGGTGGAATGGTATTTTCCAATAGGTTAATATCATAAACGTAGGAAATGACTTTAAAGAAACAATAAAAAATGCTACAGTATAAGTCGGCGCGTCCGGATCATCATAAAGTGGTCCAAAGCGTTTGGTCCGTAAAAAAATATGTAGTGAAAAGAGCGTTTTATTATGAAAAACATGATCGATATAGAACTGATACTTGATGAAACCTGCATCGATCCAAAGGTTAAGATCCTTTCCAAAGAGAAAAATAAGCAGGTGGAGAATATAATTCAGGCGATCGACCGTGTGTCAGATATGGATTTTCCTTATGTGGTGGGATACACCGGGGATGAGGCGATCATCATTTCGCAAAGGGATATTATCAGAGTATACACTTATGGGAGAAAGATCATCCTCAAGGCCGAGGACGGGGAATATTCTTTGAAAAACAGCCTGACTGTGACAGAGGAGCTTTTAAATCCTGAGCGATTTATACGTATATCCCAGTCGGAGATCATAAACCTTTACAAGGTAAAACGCTTTAATTTTGACAGGGTAGGCACCATAAATATAGAGTTTGAGAACGGTGATACCACCTGGGTTTCCAGGAGCAGGGTCAAAGCCATCAAGAACCTGATCAAAAATGAGAGGGCATGAGCTATGGAGAGTATTAGGACTAAAGCTATAATTAAAACTCTTTTGGGCGCAACTCTTGGGATGTTGATCGGTTTAGTCATGATGATGCTTTTTGCCACGGATGCTGAATGGAACAACAGATGGGTATTTTTTGCTCAGATGGTGGGCTCCTGCATCTATGGAGCACTGGCTATGGGAGGCTCCGTTGTATATGATATCGAATCCTGGAGCCTGCTTCGAGCCACTGTGACCCATTATGTTGTGACCTTTTTGGCTTTTGTCATAACAAGTGAAGTGCTGGGCTGGTTTGAACACAGTATCCTGTTATTTGTTATCCTGTTGATGTCAGTGATATACCTTTTTATTTGGGTGGCCGAATATCTTGCCTGGAAAGAAAAGATCAAAAAGATGAACACGGACCTTTCCAAAATGATATTAAAAGACGAGTAACCACTCAGATAATCTGAGAGTTACTACCATAACCTTTCTCCGGGTCATTATGGCCCGGAGTTTTTTTTGCTAAACACGTAAGAGTAGGCCCCTGTTTTTTGTTGTTGCGCTTCGTATTTTGGTGTATAATATATGCGGATAAATCTGCACTTTCAGGGCAGCAACCTGATGACTATATATAATGGCGCAACTAGCCGATATATTATACAGAGGCATGGGCTTTTTTGAGATGTCCGGCAAAGGAAATGGAGGCTGTTATGGCTGATCATGCTGAAAACATCTATTATGGTGAGAATAACGGTAATGGCAATATAAAAAAGATCTATCCCAGGATGACCCTGGAGGAGTATCTAAATCTTGATGAGAGTGTGCGTGGCGAGTTGATCGGGGGAAGGTTTTATGCCATGTCCAGTCCGTCGGTTATGCACCAGAGGATATCGGGTGCTGCTTTTACGTCTTTGCGAAACTATATCCATTCACAAAATGGTCGGTGTGAGGCCTTCAACGCCCCTTTAGATGTTAAGCTTTTTGAAAATGAGGATACCATGGTACAGCCGGATGTGTTTGTGGTGTGTGATCCTGACAAAGTGGTTGACAGATATATTGACGGTGCACCCGATCTTGTGATAGAGATAGTTTCTCCGGCCAATCCGGGACACGATTATATCCGTAAGTTGGATATGTATATGAAAGCAGGTGTAAGGGAGTACTGGATCGTTGATCCGGAAGAAAAAAAGATAGTGGTATATATTCCGGGTGTAGGCGATGACAGGGACATAACTATGCATATATACAGCTTTACGGATGATGTTCCTGTTTTTATATATGACGGACAGCTTAAGATAAACCTTTCGGAGTTCATTGAGAAACAATAAGTGAAGCAGATGGCTTGAAGTTAAGGACAAGGAAGAGATATGATACTAAAAAGTTTTACCGGAAAATTTAATAAGATAAAGAACAACAGGGGTTTCTCCATGGCGGAGATGCTGGCGGTAGTGGGGATACTTGTGATCCTTATGGCACTGGCCATCCCCAATATTATCTCCATGAAAAAAAAGCTTGACCAGACAGAGCTGGACGCCAAGGCGGAGGTAGTCTACCTTGCGGCTCAAAACGAGCTGGCAAAACTGCGCACCGGAGGCAATTCTCAGAAATACGCTTCTTCAAGTTCTTTTGTTATAGATTATCCTTCAGACATGGATCCGGAGTACTATGAGGATCATTCGCTGTGCTATTTTTCCGCACAAAACGATCGGGAGGGTCTTTTGGCCGGTACCATGGATGATTCACTGCTATATCGTAATTGGATCATAGAGTACAGCCCCAAAAGCGGGAATGTTTATGCTGTTTTCTATAGTGAGAGCAGGGACATTGAAACTGAATATGCATCTGTCGGCAGCTGGTACATCCTGGACGCACTCAGGGGCAAAGACAAAACCGTAAGATACGGCTCTAATGTGGGATATTACGGTGGGGATTATCTGTCAATCGGTGAAGCTGCCGCCCTTAAGCCTAAAATCACGATCACAAACGGAGAAAAGCTGTCTGCATATATTCAGTGCTTCTCTTCTTCAGGGGATTCCATCACTTTTGACATTAAAATAATGGATGAGGCGAGAGCAGGAGAAATACAGCACACCTATACCATGTCAGTGCCGGCAAATCCTAACGGAAGGAAGTATTACTATGATCTCGTGCTGGACGATCTTTCATCCGAGTCTTCTCGTTTCTATCACAGGTTTCATGAGCAGCTCAGAGCCGGAACCGGGATCACCATTGTAGTAGAGGCCACAAACGCAGACGGCACCAAAAAGGGACGCAGAGCGGAAGTGACAAACAGCCTCTTTGCAGACAGTACCGATTACCAGAATGGTGTGGCTCACATCGCCTGTGCAAGGCATCTTCAAAACCTTGACAGTGGCTCATGGGTTTCGCCAAATATCACGTCTGCTGTACAGGATAAAAATATATCAATGGAGGTTTATAAGGACAAAGCCTCTGAATGGTATAACCAGTATGGCGGCACAAAAGAGTATTACAATGGACATACATCTGATACTTATAACAGAGCCGCATTTGAGCCTATCCTAAACTCCAATCTCCTGTCATACAACGGCAATGGTAAGATCATAAGCGGGCTCAATGCTTATGCAAAGTCAGGAGAAAACGGAGGACTTTTTGATACTGTATCCGGGGGTACTGAATCAAAAAAATGTACTATAGGTGGAGTATGCCTTACGGGAGCAGTTGTTAATGTGGCTGGTGACGGTTCTGCCGGAGCTTTGGTGGGCAAAGTTTCCGGTGCGTATAATGAGATCAGTAACTGCCAGGTTTACCTTACGAAGGCTGATATCAATGAGTTGGGCAGTTTGAATACCGAGGAGCCGGATGTATGGATAACGGGTAATAATGTGGGTGGACTGGTAGGAGATCTGTCAGGGTCCCTTGTGATCACAAGGAGCTTTGCATCCACTGTAATCTCCGGAAGCGGATTGGCTGGTGGACTGGTAGGCAGCTCCGCCGGCACTCTTTCCATGTCTGAATCCTATGCAGACAGCTATATCACCGGCGTCAATGTCGGAGGGTTGGCCTGTGGTGATGATGTCGAGATTACCAACTGCTATGCCGCAGGATTTTTGACGGCTGGAAATGAGGTTGCAGGTCTCATCTATGGAGACGGTGCAAAAGCTTCTTTCAGCTATACGGCATGCAATTTCAGCTCGGACTCAGAAATGACGACCTACAGTACGTTCAAGTCTGCGGGAAGCAACCCCGAAAAAGTATTCTTTATGACGGCGGGGAAGAAGTACGTGAATGATACTGTAGATGCCGGATCCTATGATAACGATGTCCTGCAGGGATATTTGGGATCAGCATTTGAAGTAGATACCAGTGACAGCCGCCCCTATAATCTCAGGGGACAGTCACTGCTTACTTATCCTTACCCCGGGCTTGTTTCAAACCGCCATTATGGCGACTGGCAGGCTAACTTCCAGGTGGGTGCACTTGTATATTACGAAAAGTATAAAGATGGCACCTATGGTTTTTACGGAGCCAATGAGCTTTCCACCTTAAAGACCAATGGTGTTGTTATTGGTGACGGATACGGCGTAGTATACAGGGATAAGGACGAAGTTCCCACCGGTATATCGATCGTCATGGGAGAGGGAGGTTCACAGAGAACTGAGTCAATAGATCTGGGGACATATTATGAGGTCATAAGCAGGGATTACAAGACCTATCACGTTTATCCTCTGCCGGTAAGTCTTGTAAACGCGACTCCCACGTCATCACAGTTTTACACCAAGGCTGTGATAAGTGCTGATGGGAAAGTCACTGTGGATAAGTACTATTTTAATCCCCATTTTGCAAAGACCATAGGGATCCTGACCGGCGATACAATTCCCACTGTAGACAGCGATACATATATTTCTATCCGTACCCCCAGGCATCTTCACAATCTGAGCCTGTGGTATGATGACTATTACTATGTTTCGACTAAGCAAGCCAAATATGTGCAGGAGAGAAATGCGGACTATGCAAATTATGAATGGAACGCCTTCGCTGGGAGAGAGTCTGTCAGCAGCCAGGCACCCATAGGACGTACGGAAGGCAAGGCGTTTTCCGCGGATTATGACGGCGGATGCTACAGCATTACCAATATCAGCTTTGCCAGTGACAGCGGAGACTATATAGGATTCATAGGTTACAATTCGGGCAATATTAAAAATGTTGTCATGGCAACAAACTATGATCCTCGTTCCGAATCCCACTATTTTGTTAAGAGAGGCGGAAGCATCAGAGCCAATGAGGTTTTAAATATCGGTGTGCTTGTGGGATACAACAGTGACAGGGGTACTGTAAAAAACTGTGCCGTGGCAGGATATTTTGTTGCGGGTTCGGACGGTACGCTTCACGCCTATACGGACAGTACTCTCTATGCCGGAGGACTTGTGGGTTGCAACAAGGGCACCATAGCAAACTGTGAGGCAGATACACCGGAAATTCGCCTGTCCAGCCTGAACGCCCAGGTTGATATGGGCGGATTCGTGGGCAATAACGATTCCTCGGGAGAGATCACCAACTGCTATGACCTGGGAGTCATCAGGGTTGTGGATGCCAGGGGTGAACAGGGATCAGTGAGAATAGCCGGATTTGCGGGCCATAACAGCGGCAGGATCTCCGACTGTTATTGTGCTACAGCCCTATACCTTGGCGGTGAGGCAGCACAGCCCTACAGATTTTCACCCCAGGGCGGTTCCATAACCGACTGCGAATATTTGGATCAGGGATCTTATCACTTTATAAACAGAACCCATGACTATTTCTTCATTAATGACGAAGAGAGTAACTTTGATATTTCTGCCGGGGATTCCACTACATATTCGGATCTGGTCAAAAAGGCACTGGGGTCAGAGGCTGTTTTATCCGAGTATCATCCGAATACAGAAAGTAATACAGGATATCCTTTCCGTGCTGTTGTGGAAAATGCAAAGAAAAAGCGGATCCACTACGGTGACTGGATGGAAGGCGAGAATCTTGGTAAGTTTGGTGTTTTCTACTGGGAGCATGAGGAAAAGGGCTCAAATAACGGATACCACATTACCTATATAGGTTCCGGGTCAGATAAAAAAGATAAAGGAACGACTCTTTGCACGTCCCATGATGACGGGGGTGTTATTACCGAGTATGGATACGGATATTATGTAAGTTATGAAAATGAATCGGACAAGTCCAGGATTTCCGCAACATTTACCGGGCTTTCCACCAGTGCCAAAACTTCAGGAAAGATATATAAAGATGCATCTGATGCATTTGAAAGACAGTTTTCCGGATATGCCTTTTATCCCTACAGGACCCGGGTTGTTACATCTGATGATGGATCGGACTATATTTTCCTGGATAACGGCGAAAAGCAGACAGGAAGCATATCATTGTCATATGACGGCCAGACCCCGATCGTTTATGAGATCTGTCCTTTCTTTGCAAATGCCATAACGAAAAAAGATGCATCTGATACAGGGGAAACGACTTATGAGTCAACAGACTGGACCAAAACAGACTATACAAAAGATGCGGGAGATTCAAGCAATCCATTTGAGGTTCGATCCGTGGATCAGTTCAGGTATCTTAACTGGAACTACCAGGAGAAAAACTGTACCTCACTTGTGTATGGGGAGGTATCCAACGGACAGGGAGTTAAGGACTCCGGGAATTATAAGATGTTTCCGTTCCTCCAGTACGCGACGGTATTAAAACCGGATCCAAATAAAACGCAGGATTTGGGTTCTGTTGATAAGCTTCGACCCGAACGTTTTTGGCTTCAGAGTCATGATATCAGGGCTTTGAATAAGGACGGAAACAGGGAAAAGGTTACCCCCATAGCCGGTATGGCCACATCATCTCCGACAGATTCGGGCCTTAATATCCTGTTTGCCTGGTTCGGCGGAAGTTATGATGGACAAAGCTACAAGATACAAAATGTTGATGTTGAATCACCGTCATTCACTGTCGGTCTTTTTGGCGCGGTTGCGGGAGCAAATATCAAAAATGTTATTCTTTTCGGTAATGATGATGAGGCCATGGTAAGACGGGTGACGCCCGATGAGAATTATCACATTATGGATGGCGTAGACATAAACTTCAACAAGGCAGTAGGTGCATATTGTATCGGTGGTCTTGTGGGTATGGCTTATGAGTATTCCAAGAGATCAGATAAATGTATCGAAAACTGTGCAGTTGCCGGATACAAAGTCAAGGATTCAAGTACTAACCAGCAGGGTACGGGAACTGCTGTTATCGGTGGACTTATAGGACTTGCAAATGTTGATTTAAAGAACAGCTCAGCAGTGGCTGACATTGTGATAGACTGCATGCATCCAAACGGACATATGAGGTACGGGAGCTACGAGCGTGTGGGCGGACTGGCAGGTACGGCAGGGGCCACGGATAAAAACATTACAGTTAAGATAGAAGACTGTTATACAGGAGGAAGTATAAGTATTTCAAATGATACCCTGTATGAGTTGCCCGTGTATGATAATTATCATTGGGCAATCCGTGATAAGAGCAATGTGGGTAAATCCAATAATATTTTTGTGGCCGGGATAGCCTGTGGTTCATATGCTTCCCACATGTCCAATTTTGATGGAAGTACTACAACTTCTCCGGACGGTAAAGCAACTATCAATAACTGCTATACTTATATACAGCTGCCTTCTCTTAAAGGTAATGTCAGGGCTGTTTCCCTTATTGCTAACCGAGGTGACAGATATTATAAGCCGGATGGAGGATTTACAGTTAAAAACTGCTACTATCTTGACACCATAAAAAGCAGTATAGGTCATCCTAATCCGGATGATTATGAAAGCTGGCCCTATGGATTCATTTTTGTACGTGCCAAAGAATCCAGGATGACTTCTTCTGATTGGAGCAATATAAAAAATGTGCTTGGTTATGATAGTGAAGCACCAACATTGGATATGCTTCGTAATCATCCCGATGTTAAAGACTACTACAAAAAACTGATCATAACGGACGCAGAATTTGAAGCTATGCTTAACGGCAGGCTGGATTGCCTTAATAAACTGCTTAATCTTCATAACAATGGTTCAGAGGGGATAAGTGGCGACCTTCCACAGCCTCTTACATATGAGCAGTTAGTTACCGTTGGTGCATCGAAGCTTAATGGCTCAGACGGCAAACCCTGGGGATATGTCACCACAACAGAGGCTGCTACAGGTGCGACCATTGACGGTAAGTACAGTTTGTCCAGCGAAGCAGCGCATGATGGTAAAAACTATCCCTTCCCCACAGTAGTTACACAGAGGGACAATACCTTCAGTACCGCAGATGACCCGGTAAATGCTAATGTACATTACGGCAGGTGGCCCCTGGATGATTACCATTGGGGAAAGGGTCGCGACACCATGGATATGTTCGATGACATGAAGGACAGCGGCTGGGCGGTCAAGACATTTTACCTGTATTACAAGGATGAAATTGAGGATATCAGTGTAGATGACTTTAGGTTCTCAGATAATGATCTAACCAGCGACAAAGTAGAAATAGAAAGTGTTGAAGATGGCGTGGATAACCATGGCAAGCCCTGCTACGTGGTCAAAATAAAGGCTCTGACAAATGGTTCGGAAAAAATTACGCTGGTGGACAGATCGCCAAGTCATAATGCCCTGGCTTCGTTTACACTGAATATTACTGCCAAACTTAAGATCGAGTCAGATCCCGACGAGATCGTTCTTTCTAAAGAAACAGCTAAAAAGGTGGAGGTTACTGCCAAATCTTCAGATGGATCTGAGTTCAGGGATTATTCCGACAGCAAATGGGAGCTTGTGACCGCAGACTCCAGGGACAGCTCGTCATTTACGATCACCGAATATGATTCCGGATATGCCTGGGATGTGACCGGCCATGAGGTGGGAGATTATACATTAAAGGCTACCTTGTCCTATGACTATCATAAGAATGCAAACGGCAAGGAGTTTATTTTTACAAAGTATATCACTTCAAGGACCATGGGATATGTGGGCTTGACTGATGGTACAAATGCTGTGGTTGC
>JAEEGL015926661.1_pt1 | contig 13203 bp, 10 predicted proteins | sample 9134231 | NCBI WGS metagenome assembly JAEEGL01 (sample SAMN16246548, study PRJNA631951) | gut metagenome | biome: gut microbiome; feature: rumen; material: fiber-attached | host: Bos | place: Iran: Karaj | collected 2018-10
CGGCTCAGATGCTCAGCAGTCCCCTTCTGTTCAGCTCGCGCAGAGCCATCAGCACGCCGAACTTCGAGTGTTCGTACGTAAGTCCGCCCTGGAAATAAACGTTGTACGGCTCTCTGATCGGCGCGTCGGCCGAAAGCTCGATCGACGAGCCCTGGATGAACGCGCCGGCGGCCATGACTACCTGATCCGGATATCCCGGCATGTCCCAAGGCTCCGGCGTTACAAACGAATCGACGGGTGCCGCGGCCTGTATGCCTTTGCAGAACGCCACAACGGCCTCCGGAGTGCCCAAACGCACCGCCTGGATGATATCCGAACGCGTTTCGAACGGATCCGGGCAGACCTCGTACCCGAGGTTTTTAAACACCTGACCGCACAGAATAGCGCCTTTTACGGCACCGTTCACGACGCGCGGAGCCTGGAAAAGCCCCTGGAGCATCGTTCTGGTCTGGTCGAACATGAGCCCGCATTCTCCGCCGATTCCCGGCGTTGTCATCCTGTAAGAAATAAGTTCTATGAGATCGGCGCGGCCGGCGCAGTATCCGCCGGTAAGCGCGAGTCCGCCGCCCGGGTTCTTGATAAGCGAAGCCGCGACAACGTCAGCGCCCACGTCGGTAGCCTCACGCTTGTCGAGGAATTCTCCGTAGCTGTTGTCGATCATTATAACTATGTCGCTTCTGACCGATTTTACGGCCTTTACGGCCTCCGCTATCTTGTCGACAGTGATCGCGGGACGCCATCCGTAGCCGGTGCTGCGCTGGATCGTGACCATGCGCGTCGCCGGAGAAATCGCGTTTTTCAGCGCTTCAAGGTCGATATTGCCGTCTTCCTTAAGCTCGATCTGCCTGTACTTCACGCCGAAATCGATAAGCGAGCCGCGGCCGGAGTGCTTGCCGATGCCGATCGTCTCGAGGAGCGTGTCGTAAGGCGTTCCGGTGGCGTATATCAGCTCGTCTCCGGGGCGCAGGATCCCTTGCAGCACAAGGGAAAGCGCGTGCGTGCCGTTTACGATCGTCGGCCTGCAGAGCGCCGCTTCGGTGTGGAAAACGTCCGCGTAGACCTTTTCTATCGCTTCGCGGCCGGGATCGTCGTAACCGTAGCCGGTATTGTACGAAAAATGCATGTCGGCGATTCTGTTCTTCTGGAAAGCCGCCAGAACCTTGTACTGATTATAAGCAGCGATGTCGTCGAGCTCCTCGAAGCGGCCCGCGACCTCGGATTCAGCTTTTTCCACCGCACGGAATATTTCAGCGCTGATTCCGAACTCGTTTTTTAAGAAATCGTCAGTTTTGATTAACATAATTTATTTATTGTCCCCAATCAGTTGTCCGCATATATCGGGCCGGCCGCATCACGTCTGCCGCCGGCGCCTGTCCGTTCTTAACCGGCGCATGCCCGGTCAGATTTATTTTTCTTTTTCGTCTTCCGAACCTTCCCGGCGCTCGAGTTCCCACTCCATATCCTTTACGAGATCGCGCTTCACGTTCATCTTGTGCGCCGCGTAGAGCTGCGTAGTGGTCACCTGTTCGTGGTCCAGAAGCGCCTGGACGTCGAATATCGAGTTCCCGCGGCCGATAAGGCTCGTAGCCGCCGTAGCCCTGAGCTTGTGAGGGCTGTAGCCGGCCTCACGGCTCGTCATCATGCCGTAGGCAGTGTATTTCTTGACTATTTCGCGTATCTGCCGCTCGGTCAGCCTGTGCCCCTGCAGCGACAGGAACAAAGCGTCGCGGTCGATCTCGTCCAGAGTGCTGTCCGAAGCGCGCTCCGAGTCGAGATATTCGCGGATCACTATCAGAACAGACTCGTTCAGCGGCATCAGCGCCTCTTTTCCGCGCTTTCTGTATATCTTGAACTCGCCGCGGCTGAAATTGAACGACGATACGTTGAGCTGCTGGAGCTCGGAAAGTCTTAGTCCGTACGTCAGAAACATTATAAGGATCGCCTTGTCGCGCTTCTTCGTCTTCTCCCAGAACGCGAGCTGCTTCTTCGGAAACGGATTGCCGTTCGCGTCGGTGCCGGTCGAAACGGCGTCGAGCATCCGCATGACCTCGTCGTCCTGGAGCGCCTTTATCTCGCGTTCGCCGGGCTTCGGCACGCGTATCGGGTCGAAACCGTCGGTAATGTTGCGCGAAAGCTGTTCGTCCCTGTAAAGGTACTTGAACATGACCGAAACGCTCGATTTCTTGCGCGCAAGCGACTTGCTGTCGTTCTCGTAGACCACGATCGTATCGCCGACCTGCTTCTCGTAGCGCCTGCAGTAATCAATGAATGTGTTGACGTCGCGCGCTTTCATGCGCTCAAGAACGCCGATTCTGATGTCGCCGATCTTTTCGCAGTCCTCGGTGCCCGGGAAGCCGGATTCCAGAAGATAGCTGAAGAAAAACCGTACGTCGCGGAGATATCCGAGCCTCGTCTGCGGAAGCACGCTGCCCCTGAGATACGCGAAGTAATTGCGCAGGAATCCCGGCAGCTCGCCCTCGATCCTGCGGCATTCCTCGTAGATCTCGTTCTCCTTGCGCACGATATTGTCGGGCTTGTCGCTCTTGTTGTGTATCCGTATTTTCTTTTCGCCGCCGTTACTGTCAGCCATCCGTTCACCCGTCCGCGAAACGCCTGAAATCAGGCGAACCGCTCACATTCAGCTGCTGAATAATCAGCCGATCCGCTCACCGATCCACGCCGAAACGGCCGCCTTTGCAGCCTCTTCGGACTCATATTCCGAAATATTGAACCATTTCATGTCTTCGTAGCGCCTGAACCACGTCATCTGGCGCTTCGAATACCTACGCGTGTTCTGTTTTACAAGCCGCACGGCCTCATCGAGGTCGTATCCGCCGTTCAGATACGCGATTATTTCCTTGTATCCTATGCCCTTCATAGATATGTCGCTGTACCCTAGACCCATTGCCGTTAGCCGCTTCACTTCGTCCACAAGCCCGGCTTCGATCAGAAGATCCACGCGCCTGTCGATGCGCCCGTACAGCTCGGCTCTGTCGCGCGTGAGACCGACGAGAACGACGTCGTAATCGCGCGTCCTGACGAACGATTCCTCAAACGGCGAAATGCCGGAGCCGCCGTTTTCATGCGCTTCGAGAGCCCTGATGACTTTTTTGAGGTTGTTCGGATGGATCCTCGCCGCGGCTTCGGGATCCTTTTCGGCGAGAAGCGCGTGCACCGCGCCGGCACCTTCGCGCGAAGCGAGTTCCTCGAGTTCAGTCCTGAACGAAGCGTCTCCCGGAGGCGCCGAGAAGTCCATATCGTAGATCAGAGAGCTCACGTAAAGTCCCGTACCGCCTGAAATCACAGGGATACGGCCGTTTGCGAACACTTGTTCTATCGCCTCTTTGGCGCGCTTCTGATAAAGCGCGACCGAAAACGGCTCGCGCGGATCGATCTCGTCCACGAGGTAATGCCTGACCCTGCTCTGCTCTTCCGGCGTAGGCTTCGCGCTGCCGATATCCATGTATTTATATATCTGCATGGAGTCCGCGGAGACGATCTCGCCGCCGAACCTGAGCGCGACGTCGATCGCGTATTCAGTTTTTCCGACGGCCGTCGGGCCGCAGATCACAATGACTTTCCGCATTTCATCAGACGCGCTTGAAGAGGCGTTCTATCTCATGTTTCGTCATCTTTATGACCGTAGGTCTGCCGTGCGGGCACGAATACGGGTTCACACAGGCGCTGAGCTGCTTCAGAAGAGCCGTAATCTCCTCCGGTTTCAGCGAATCTCCGCCTTTTACGGCCGCTTTGCAGGAATCCGACATGATCCGCTCGAGGCGCTGCTCGTTTTCGATGTCCCTGCCCTCCGAAACGTTCTCGAAGAAATACGACGCGAAATCCTTCGCCTCGTCGAGCGTCATAAACGCCGGAACGGCGGTGAATCTGAACGCGTTCGGCCCGAATTCGCTCACCTCGTAGCCGAAACCGCGCAGAACGTCGAGCATCGATGCCGAAAATGCCGAATCAGGGTACGAAACGTTCATCACGAACGGCAGGAGCAGCATCTGTGCGTCCTTGTCGCTGCTGCGGTACTGATTGCGGAGCTCCTCGAAGAACACCCTCTCATGCGCCGCGTGCTGGTCTATCAGGTAGAACGAATCGCTGTCGGAAGCCGCGATATACGTGTTGAAGACGACTCCGATAACGTCGAGGCTCAGAAAATCGAACCTTCCGCGAGGATCGCCGAATTCGTAAGACTCCTCCGGTTCGTCCTCCGCGAAGCCTTGATTTTCCAACGCTTCTTTGCGTACGGTTGACAATATCGATTTTATGTCAACTTGCGGTACCGCCCGTTCTTCCGACACGAGACGCGAACCGTCCTCCGGCTTTCCGAGCTCTTCCGCGTAAGTATAATTCATTTTCGGTTCAGATCCGCGCGAAGGCTCCTTAAAGCTGCTTTCGAACCTGAATACGTTCTTCTCGCGCACAGGCACCACGGCGTCCTTTGTGGCCAGAGCGTCCCTTACGGCGTCCGATACGAAAGAGATCACAGCCTGTTCGTCGTTGAAGCGCACCTCGCGCTTGTTCGGATGCACGTTTACGTCCAGTTTATCCGGGTCGCAGCTGAGAAACAGGAACACTATCGGGTATCTGCCCGCGAAAAGCCTGTCCGAATACGCGTCCGCGACGCCTATTCTGAGAGCCGTCCCGTCCACGTAGCGCCCGTTAACGAAGAATATCTGCGCTTTTCTGGACGGTCTGCTGTAGGAAGGCACCGAAACGAAGCCCTCGACGGACATGTGTTCGCCTCCGGAGGATACCGGTACGAGGTTTTCCGCGACTTCCGGCCCGTAGATTGTGGCAACCGTCCTGTATCTGTCTCCTTTTCCGGGTGTCGAGAACAGCATCGAGCCGTTGTTTATAAGCCGGATCCTGCGTTCCGGGTACGCGAGCGCGATCCTGCTCACAAGATCTATGATAAGAGTCGCCTCCGTCGCGTCAGATTTCATGAATTTCATGCGCGCAGGCGTGTTGTAGAAAAGATCCGAAACTATAACCGTAGTGCCGTCCGGGCATCCCGCGGCGATGTTTTCGGTAACGTTCCCGCCTTCGATGCGTACGCGAACGCCTGTCCCGGCGCCTGCGGTCTTCGTGAGCATCTCAGTCCTCGAGACCGCGGCGATGCTCGCGAGCGCTTCGCCCCTGAATCCCAGCGTTTCAACGGAATCCAGGTCCTTGTCGGTCACGATTTTGCTCGTGGCGTGGCGTTCGAACGCCGTAAGCACTTCGGACGAGTCTATCCCGCAGCCGTTGTCAGTTACGCGGATGTAGCTCTTTCCGCCCTCGCGTATCTCGACCGTTATCGTGTCGGCGCCCGCGTCTATTGAGTTTTCAATGAGTTCCTTGACTGCCGAGAGCGGTCTGTCGACCACCTCGCCCGCCGCGATCTTGTCCGCGACGTTCTTGTCGAGTATCCGTATCATATTGATCACCGTTTGTCAGAACCGGCGTGCGGCCGGTTGCCCGAAAACGCGGCCGGACGTCCGCTATCTGTCCTTTTCGGCCGCTTCCTTGAGCTCTTCCAGTATCCTGAAAGCCTCGGAAGGCTTGATTTCCATGAGATCCAGCGCCTTCAGCCGCTCCACTACAGGGTCCGGAACGAACGAGAAGAACGAAAGCTGCTCGCTGTCCGAAGCTTCTCCGGCCGCGGCGTCCGTCTGTCCTCCTGCCTGTTTCGCGTAGGATACGGTTCCGGAAACGCCGTCGCCGCCCTGTCCCTCGAGCTCCGCGAGTCTCTCGGAAGCCCTTGTGAGCACGGACTTAGGCACTCCGGCGAGGCGCGCCACGTGTATTCCGTAGCTCCTGCTCGCGCTGCCTTCGACTATCCTGTGCAGGAAAACGACGTCGTCGCCCTGCTCGCTTACCGCCACGTTCAGGTTTCTGAGTCCCGGAAGCGATCCCTCGAGCACCGTCAGCTCGTGGTAATGCGTCGCGAAAAGCGTTCTTACGCGCCTTTCCGGAGCGCACAGATGCTCCGCGACCGCCCAAGCTATCGAAAGGCCGTCGTAAGTGCTCGTGCCGCGGCCGATCTCATCCAGTATCACAAGGCTCTTTGCAGAAGCCGTGTTCAGGATATACGCGAGCTCGCTCATTTCGACGAAGAACGTCGACTGGCCCTCCGAAAGATTGTCCGAAGCGCCGATCCTGGTGAATATCCTGTCGCAGACGCCTATCTCAGCGCGCGTACAAGGCACGAAACAGCCCGCCTGAGCCATCAGAACGATCAGAGCGGTCTGGCGCATGTAAGTCGACTTTCCGGCCATATTAGGGCCCGTTATGAGCAGCAGCGAGTCGCCGGATCTGTCGATATACGTGTCGTTGGCCACGAACTGGCCGTCGTTTATGGTCTGCTCGACCACCGGATGCCTTCCGCCGGCGATCGATATGATGTCCGAATCGTTTACCTTCGGCTTTACGTAGCCGTTGCGCACGCTCACGTCGGCGTACGAGATCAGAGCGTCGAGAGAAGCCACCGCCTGAGCGGTGTCCTGCAGCGTCCGTATGCTCTCCTGGAGCGTCTGCCTGATATCGCTGAACAGCTCGTATTCCATCTTGTTTATCTTAGCCTCGGCGTTGAGAACGAGCGACTCCGTCTCCTTGAGCTCCGGCGTTATAAACCGCTCGCAGTTAACGAGCGTCTGCTTTCTTATATAGTTTTCCGGGATCATGTCGTAGAACGACTTCGTGACCTCGATATAGTACCCGAAAACCTTGTTGAACCCGACCTTCAGGTTCTTGATGCCCGTGCGCTCGCGCTCGGTGCCCTCGAGACCGGAGATCCAGTCCTGAGCGTCCCTTATGGAGCTTTTGAGGCCGTCGAGTTCTTCAGAATAGCCCGGGCGTATTATTCCGCCTTCTTTGACCGTGAACGGCGGATCCTCGCAGATAGCCCTGTCGATAAGATCGTGAACGTCTTCGAGCGGATCGATGCTTTCGCGGATCTCGGCGAGAAGCTCGGGAGCGAGTCCTCTGAGGTCTTCCCTTACCTCCGGGAGCACCGCCACCGAATTCCTGAGAGCTATCAGGTCGCGCGCGTTGGCGTTGCCGCAGGCGATCCTTCCGGCGAGACGCTCGAGATCGTATACTCGCTTCAGAGACGCCGAGAGATCGTTCGCCAGCAGCACGTCGTCGGCCAGCACTTCGACCGCGTCGAGGCGCCTGTTGATCTCCGCCGGATCGTTCAGAGGCTCGCGGAGCCACTGCTTCAGCCTGCGCCCGCCCATCGCCGTATTAGTCCTGTCGAGGACTCCGAACAGAGAGCCCTGTACCTTCTTGTCATAGAGCGTTTCGGTGATCTCGAGGTTGCGGATCGTGGCCCTGTCGAGCGACATGTGAGATCCGGTCTCGTAGAGAGAAAGCCTCGAAATATGCGTGAGATCCTGCTTCTGCGTCTCGAGAATATACAGAAACAGCGCCCCGAGAGCGTTGGCTCTCAGACCGCCTTCATCGAGTCCGAGCCCCGAAAGAGCCGAAACTCCGAACTGTCTCTTTACCGCGCCCGAAACGGCGTCCTTGCTGTAGTAGCCGCGGTTCAGCACAGCCAGATACGCGCCCGCGTTCTTTATGCGGGCGGAATCGAAATACGCTTCCGATGACTCGTTAAGAATGACCTCGCGCGCGTTTATGCGCACGATCTCGTTTATAACGGTGTCACCCGCGCCCGGCCAGCCGAACGAGGACGCGCAGAGCTCGCCCGTGGAGATGTCGCAGTAAGCGAATCCGGCTCCTCGCTCATCGATGAACACTGAAGCCAGATAATTGTTCTCCTTGTCGTCGAGCATCGAGGCGTCGACGAGCGTTCCCGGAGTCACAATGCGGATGACTTCCCTGCTTACGAGGCCCTTCGCCTGCGCCGGGTCCTCGGTCTGCTCGCAGATCGCGACCTTGTAGCCGCGCTCGACGAGCCTCGCGATGTATATATCCGCAGCATGAAAAGGAACTCCGCACATGGGAGCCCTTTCCTCTTCGCCGCAGTTCTTTCCTGTAAGCGTAAGTTCAAGCTCGCGCGAAGCCGTGTAGGCGTCCTCGAAGAACATCTCGTAGAAATCGCCGAGCCTGAAAAACAATATGCAGTCAGCGTACTGCGCTTTTATTTCCTTGTACTGCCGCATCATCGGCGAAAGCGCCATACGTACTTATCTCCTTTTGCTGTTGTAAGCTTCGATGCCGTGCTTCAGGACTTCAATGGCCCTGACCATGTCCTCGACGTTGAGGACGTAAGCGATGCGGACCTCGCTCTTTCCCATGCCCGCCGTGCCGTAGAAGCCTTCCGCCGGCGCGAACATCACGGTGTCGCCGTGGTCGTCGAACTCGGTGAGCAGGAATATGAGGAACTTCTCCGCGTCGTCTATCGGGAGCTTCGCGGTGATATAGAAGGCGCCGGCCGGCTTGACGCATACGACTCCCGGGATCTTCATCAGAGCGTCGTACGTCATGTCACGCCTGAGCTGGTATTCGGCCTTGATGCTGTCGAAATACGAAGGATCCATCGCGTAGAGAGCGACAGCGCCGAGCTGATCGAGCGTCGGAGCGCTGAGTCTGCCCTGGGCGAGCTTCATGATGTTGTCGTGGAGCTCCGCGTTCTTGGTTATCACGCAGCCGATCCTCGCTCCGCACGCGCTGAAGCGCTTGGAAATGCTGTCGACTATGATCACTCTGTCGGCAACGTCCGGGAACATTCCGAAGCTTCCCATCGTTCTGCCGTCGTATACGAATTCCCTGTACGCCTCGTCGGTGATGATGAAGAAATCGTGCTCCTTCGCGAGGTCGCAGATCATCCTCATCTCGTCGAAAGTGAGAACGTTGCCCGTCGGATTGTTCGGGCTCGAGAGAAGTATCGCCTTCGTGTTCGGCGAGATGACCGCCTCGATCTTCTCGCGGTCAGCGTAGTGGTAGCCGTCGTCCGGAACGGTCGGGATGGTAACTATCCTGCCGTCCGCCATGCCGATGAACGTGGTGTAGTTGGTGTAGTACGGCTCCGGCATGATTATCTCGTCGCCCGGGTTGAGAATGCTCGTGAGCACGAAATAGAGAGCCTCGCTGCCGCCGTCCGTAACGATGATGTCGTTCTTCTCGAAGCGCATGCCGTATCTCGAGTAGTATTCCTGGATGCCCATGATGAGCTCCGGAATGCCCTCGGAAGGCGCGTATGAGAGGACTTCGGTGTCATAGCCGCGTATAGCCTCCCTGAAAGCCTTCGGCGTCCTGATGTCCGGCTGACCTATATTCAGATGGAACACGTTGAGGCCTCTGAGCTTCGCCTCGTTCGCGTACTTGTAAAACTTTCTGATAGGTGAATGCTGCATCGCGTCCACTTTTCTTGATAACTGCATTTTGATTATTCTCCTTCCGTCCCGAGCGCCGCATGCGCTTCGGATATCGTATAATCTGTCGCGCGGTCGATATAATCATCATCCCACGCACTGTCTTTCACTTTGTCAAGCAGGAGCAGGTATTCGATGTTTCCCTTTGCTCCGGTCACCGGCGAATACGAGACGCCGTGCGGATACAATCCGTTTTCGGCGGCGTAGCCTATGACGTTCTTTATAACTTCGGCGTGCACTTTACGGTCCCGGACGATACCTTTTTTGCCCACCTGCTCTCTTCCGGCCTCGAACTGAGGCTTTACGAGGCAGACGAGCTTTCCGCTATCCTTCAGGACCATTCGCGCGACAGCGAAGATCAGTCTCAGCGATATGAACGAAACGTCGATGCTCACAAAATCGACCTGTTCGCCGAGCGCCCCGGGATCCATGTAGCGGACGTTGACCTTCTCCATGTTCACCACGCGTTCGTCGTTCCTGAGCTTCCAGTCCAGCTGACCGTAGCCGACGTCGACCGCGTAGACTTTTACGGCTCCGTTCTGCAGCATACAGTCCGTAAAACCGCCCGTAGAAGCCCCCAAATCGGCGCATACGCGGCCGTTCAGGTCGATTCCGAACACGGATATCGCTTTTTCAAGTTTCAGGCCTCCGCGGCTCACGTACGGACAGATGTCTTCCTTTACGGTTATCTCGGCGTCCTCCGGGATCTGAGTGCCCGGCTTGTCGACGATCCTTCCGTCTGCGTAGACCGTTCCGGCCATTATTGAAGCCCTCGCCCGCTCGCGCGAGGCGAAATAGCCTTTATTTACGAGTAAAACGTCAATTCTTTCCTTCAACGAATCCAGCGATCCTTTCAGCTGCGGACGCGGCGTCCAGTCCGTATTTCGCGAACAGTTCGCCCTGGGAGCCGTGCTCTATGAAGCTGTCCGGCCATGAGAGGCACAGGACGCGCGCGGCGCCGTCCGTCCGGTTTATATGGGCAGCGATCCTCTGCCCGTAACCGCCCGAATATATATTATCCTCTAACGTGACGATTTTTTCAAATCTTTTCGATGCTTCTTCAGCGGAAGAAGTGTCCCACGGCTGCACGCAGCGCACGTTCACGACTTCGGCCGATATGCCGCGTTCTCCGAGCAGGCGGGCCGCTTCGAGCGCAGTGCCGAGAGTCGTGCCGACAGCCCTGATCTGAACGTCCTTCCCTCCGAGAACCGTGAGGTCCCCGACTGCGTCTTCGGCGTATCCCGGAAGTTCCTTCAGCTTAGCGATCTCATTCGCGTCTCCTCTCGGATAGCGCAGAGCGCACGGTCCGTCGAGCGAGACCGCGTATTCCAGCGCGGCTTCGAGTTCTCCCGCGTCAGCTGGAGTAAGCACTGTCATGCCCGGCATCGTTTCGAGATACGAAAGGTCGTATATGCCCTGGTGAGTCTCGCCGTCCGCTCCTACGGCTCCGGCTCTGTCGATCGCGAACACGACCGGGAGTCCCTGCATGCACACGTCGATCATCATCTGGTCGTACGCGCGCTGAAGGAACGTAGAATATACGCATACCACCGGCTTATATCCGTTCACGGCCATGCCGGCGGCGAACGAAACGGCGTATTCCTCGGCGATGCCGACGTCGAACGTCCTTTCCGGATACTTTGCGGCGAACTCCTTGAGCCCCGTGCCGTCGATCATCGCCGCGCTGACGGCGACTACCCTGTCGTTTCCGGCCGCGAGCTCCGCGAGCTTCGAGCCGAACACGTCAGAATACGACCTGCCGCCCGGACGCTTCAGCGAAGTGCCTGTCGCCGGATCGAAAGGACCGACGCCGTGGAACTTATTCGGTTCCTTTTCGGCGAATTCGTAGCCCTTGCCCTTTTCGGTGATGACGTGGATAAGCACCGGTCCGTCGACTTCTGAAGCCATCGTAAGAGCGAATATCAGATCTTCCAGATTGTGGCCGTCGACCGGGCCGAGGTATTTGAACCCGAGTTCCTCGAAAACGGCGCCTTCGACAAGCGCGTTCCTCAGCGAGTCTCTCGCGGCTTCTATGCTCCTGAACACCTTCTCGCCGACTTCGCTCGAAGTCAGGCGCGATTTGAGCCTTTTCTTGAAATCTATGTATCTTTCGGACGTGCGGAGCCTCAGAAGATGCTTCGACATGCTTCCCGTGTTGCGGGAGATCGACATGCCGTTGTCGTTCAGAATGACGATCATCTTCGAGCCCGAAGCGCCCGCGTTGTTAAGCGCCTCATACGCGAGGCCGCCCGTCATCGAGCCGTCGCCGATGACAGCGATAACCTCGTAGTCGTCTCCGGCGAGATCGCGCGCGGCGGCGATGCCGGCCGCCGCCGAGACGCTCGTGCTGCTGTGGCCCGTATCGAAGCAGTCATACTCGCTCTCGGCGCGCTTCGGAAAACCCGAAAGCCCTCCGAACTGCCTGAGCGTGTCGAACCTGTCCGCCCTGCCGGTAAGTATCTTATGCACGTACGTCTGATGACCTACGTCCCAGACTATCCTGTCTCTGGGCGTATCAAAAACGCGGTGAAGCGCTATCGTAAGCTCAACCGCCCCGAGATTCGAAGCGAGATGACCGCCCGTCTTCGATACGTTTTCTATAAGAAAACCGCGGATCTCCGCAGCGAGTCCTTCGAGCTCGCCCGGTGACATCTCCCTGATTTCGCTCAGGAGATCGCGGCCGCTGAAAATCGTTTCCACCTATTTCGTCCTCTTAAGCAGCTTTACAGCCAGATCCGCGAAGAAATCCGAGCCTTCGCCGTATCCTTCCACGGCATCCACCGCTTTCTGCGTCAGTTCTTCCAGCCGTTCGCGCGACTTGTCGATGCCGTATATCGCAGGATATGTGGCCTTGCCGTTGGCCGCGTCCGAACCGATCGGCTTTCCGAATTCTTCTTCGCTGCCGGTTATATCGAGTATGTCGTCGGCGATCTGGAACGCCAGCCCTATCGATTCGCCGTATACGGTAAGGTCGTTCAGCATGCCCTCGCTCGCGTTTCCGAGATGCGCACCCGCCCTGACCGCCGCCGTTATCATCGCCGCCGTCTTGTTGAGATGAATGTATTCGAGGAGGTCCGGCGAGCACTGCTTGCCCTCCGCCTCCACGTCCGCGACCTGACCAGCGACCATTCCGCGGCAGCCGGCACCCTTGGAAATCTCGTACGCCGCCTTTACTCTCGCGTTGAGAGCCTTCTGGTCGTCCAGATACAGAAGCATGTCCCTGTTGATCGCCTCGAAAGCGCACGAAAGAAGCCCGTCGCCCGCGAGAAGCGCCATCGCGTCGCCGAAGACCTTGTGGTTAGTCGGGACACCGCGCCTCAGATCGTCGTTGTCCAGCGAAGGCAGATCGTCGTGTATGAGCGAATACGTGTGGATGTACTCGAGCGCGCACGCGTAAGGAAGCGCCGCGGCCGCGTCTCCGCCGGCGAATTCGCACGCCGCGAGAAGCAGCGCCGGTCTCAGCCTCTTTCCGCCGGCGTCGAGGCTGTACTTCATAGCTTTTTCCACGGTGCGGCTCTTTCTGTCTATCGAAGGCAGAAAATCCGAAAGATGCGCGTCAATGATTTTTTTATACTCATCGTACGGTTTTACACTCATGGGTTCACTCCTTATAGACTTCTATCTTCTGCTTTGCTTCGTCCAGGATCTTCCTGCATGATTCGTACTGCTTCATACCGCTCTCGAAGCTCTTAAGCGCCTCGTCGAGGGTTATATCGTCTCTCTTCAGGTCGGACACCGACTTTTCGAGAGCCGCGAGAGAATCCTCAAAGGTAGTCTTCTTAGCTGCCATCAGCGCACCTCCTCAACAACGCATTCCGCGGTGCCGTCGTGGAATACGACGGTGAGATCATCGCCCCTGGAGAACGATTTCGCGGAA
>JAEEGL017044423.1_pt1 | contig 13203 bp, 9 predicted proteins | sample 9134231 | NCBI WGS metagenome assembly JAEEGL01 (sample SAMN16246548, study PRJNA631951) | gut metagenome | biome: gut microbiome; feature: rumen; material: fiber-attached | host: Bos | place: Iran: Karaj | collected 2018-10
CAAGATATACCGCATTCATAGGTTTTGAATATTTTGTCCCTAACTGGAAGATATTACCTACCTCAATACCTCTCGTTACCTTTAATGGCTTACCGCATTGAGGACATAATTCACCTGCCTCTGCTAATCTGATATCAACATATTTATCAATTTTAATATCACCCAGGTTAGCACCAACCATGTGTTTATCCTGTTCATTTACCCCAACAACAAAGTTTTTCAAATCTTTTATTGTTTCATCTGCAATAACTGTTATATCTTTCATTCCTACAGGACTAATAAAACCTCTTGATGCACTGAAACCTTGTTTTTGCATCAATTCATCTATTTCTTCTGCCGTTGCAATTCTTATCTCTATTGCTTCAACTGCGTTCATAAGTTTCGTTTCTTCAACCTGTTTATCCCCTCTGATTAAAGCCAAAACCGGTTTACTGTCTGCAATATAAACAAGACATTTACAAATAAGACTTGCAGGAATTTTCAAAAATTCGCATAAATCTTCGATAGAGAATGTATCAGGTGTATCAACAACCTTTTTCTCATTAAACCCAAATTTAGCCCCGTCAGTGTCCGCCTCAGGCAATTTGGATATTGCGTGGTTAGAGTTTGCTGAATAGTCACATTCACAATAGAATACATCATTTTCTCCGGCATCGGTGTCTGTGATTACCATAAATTCATGGCTCACACTCCCACCTATTGCACCACTGTCTGACTGTACCATCTTTGTAGGCAGTCCGCAACGGTTAAAAATATTTCTGTATGCCTGCGCCATATTTTCGTATTCTTTATCAAGTTCCTCTTGTGATGTCGCAAAACTGTATGCATCTTTCATAATAAACTCACGACCTCTCAACAAGCCAAAACGTGGTCTTACCTCATCTCTGAATTTTGACTGTATCTGATACAAATTTACAGGCAACTGTTTATATGATTTCAACCCGTCACGGGCAACTGCTGTAATAATCTCTTCGTGAGTCGGTCCAAGACACATTTCTCTGTTGTGTCTGTCTTTCAATCTCATAAGTTCTTTACCGTAAACTTCCCATCTGCCTGATTCTTCCCACAACTCTTTTGGCTGAACAAACGGCATAAGCAATTCCTGTGCACCGGCTTTATCCATTTCTTCTCTTGTTATGTTCTCAATCTTTTTTAACACTCTCCACATTAACGGTAAATAATTATATACCCCGCTTGTGAGTTTACGTATAAACCCTGCCTTCACTAAAAACTTGTGTGAAACAACCTCTGCATCTGACGGAAACTCTCTCAGGGTTTGAACAAAAAGTTTTGACATCTTCATAATTGTTTTTCTCCATTCGTTGTCAATATTGTATCACGAACATAGATAAATTATTGTTTAGCGGTGAAACCGCTGAACAATAATTTACAAAAAAAAGAGCCTTTCGACTCTGTTAGTTTAGTGATAAATAGATTTATGTTATGTGTGTTAGTAAACTCTGTTTAATCTTGAACGCATTGTTTTTCCTGAACTTTTATCATTTGCTTTTTCTTTATACAAAGCAGTCAGCGCTTCAAGATGCTTTACATTTGCTTTAAGTTTTGCCTTACCCAAAGGGTTAGAAACATTTTGTTTGGCATCTAACTTTTGTCTTATTTCATCAACATTGATATTTGACAACGAGCCAAAGACAGGCTTGTTATTAATTATTCTGTCAATGATTTTATTTTCCTGATTACGATTATACAAAAGTGAATTTAAAGTTGTAGTTTCAGGAGTAGTAAGCCTATTCAGAGGATTTCTTCTCACACCGGTATTTACGACCGTAGCAGTATTATATACAGGAGTTGTATATGGTTTTGAAAGTCCGGATTTCCTGTATCCCGGAAGATAATCCTGAAAATCTCTTGTAGCCTCAATGTTACGTAACATCATTTCCTTCTCTTTGTTAAGTTCATCATATTTAGATTTAATGAATTTAACCTCTCCGACTAATATCATAAGAAAGATAAACAAGACTCCAAACTGAATACCTCTGTCGTGTTTAGACGAACCTGACATGACAGAAAAGAGCGATGTAAACGAACCTTTAACAGTGTCCTCAACATTCTGAACGGCAGTTGGTTCTTTAAATATAACATCAGAATAAGCGATGTCATCTGCCTGAACCATTACATTCACACTATCAATTCCGCAAGGTTCAACCATTACATTATCAATAACCGTGTTACCGCCAAATTTTGTAGTTATGTTTGAAGAAACACCAATATTCTTGAGATTTATTAAAATTCTGTTATTAGAAATAATCGTTTTCGTTAATTTTGCAGGAGCAGCAGAGGTCAATTCTACTGTGTAAGAATTAGCACCTTTTTTTACATCTACCCCTCTTAACACGTTTTCAGAGGCATCTGCGACTAACACATTAACTGTAATAATAAATACCGATATAAAAATCGGCAACAATTTCTTCATTATTCCCTCTCTCCATAATCAAGAATACAGTTTTTTATAAGAGATAACATCAATAATATGGTTGAATTTTATATAGACCGAATGGGCTATTTGATAAATTATTTCACAGCCTCACCAGAAACAAATTAAATAAATCTGCAACTAAACAAGGGCACATAAGGGTTAATCGATTAAAACCAATAGTTATGATGTTTACCCTCTCCCGTATTTGTAATAAATTTGAGGGCAAATTTAAACAACTACGACCTCTCCGTGGGAGAGGTTTGTCTTTTATAAATTTACCCCTACCCCTATTTACCCCTACCCCTAAACAATAATTTGTCCATGCTACAATAAGATTTATGAGAAAGTTTTTTATGATAACGATATTAGTTTTGACTGCGATAAGTATGCTCGCTCCATTCCTGCTTATGGTAGTTATATCTCTTTCAACAGATAATCAGATTTCATTTAATGATTTATCGGGTTTGGTTCAGAATTTGACACTGAATAATTATTCTCACGTCACAAATTCTATTCCGATCGGCAGATACTTTATTAATAGTTTATTTGTTTCTGTTATGACAACACTTGGTCAGGTTTTTGTATCAACTCTTGCCGGATATGCGTTTGCAAGAATAACGTTCAGATTCAGAAATGTGTTGTTCTTTCTCATACTGATAACAATGTTTATTCCGCCACAGGTGAATGTTATCCCGTTATTCTTTCTTATGAGGGAATTACACCTTGTTGACAGTTATCCTGCCCTAATTTTGCCGGGGATATTTGGTGGTTTTGGGGTGTTTATGATGCGTCAGCATTTTCTTTCATTTCCAAAAGAATTAGAAGATGCTTCGATTATTGACGGGTGTAATAAGTTTCAAATGTTTATAAAAATAGTTTGCCCGCTTGCGCTTCCTGCGATAGCAACCTTATCAATCTTTACTTTTATATCAAGTTGGAACAGTTTTATCTGGCCATTGATAGTCACAAATTCAGAAGCAATGAGAACTCTTCCGTTAGGACTTGCGGTGTTTAAAGGGAGTTACAGAGAGATTATAGAATGGGGAGATCTGCTTGCTTGTGCCGTTGTTTGCACTCTGCCTGCCGTTCTAATTTTTCTTGCAGGCAAAAGGTTCATCATTAACGATATGATGAAGGGTGGGGTTAAAGAATAATTAAACATAATGAATATTATTGAACCAACATAAAAATTTTGATAAAATTATTTATATTGAAAGAGGGTTTTATGAAGAAGCAGGTAATAGCATACGTTCATTCGCATTGGGACAGAGAGTGGTACAGAGAATTTGAAATTTTCAGAATGAGGTTGTTGAGGGTATTTGATAATATTCTTGATATGCTTGAAGAAAATAAACTCCCGTCTTTTTATTTTGACGGGCAGGTTGTTGCTCTGCTTGATTATCTTGAAATAAGACCTGAAAAAGAAGAACAGGTCAGAAAATTTATAAAAGATAAAAGATTATTTATCGGACCATTTTATTGTTTGGCGGATGAATTTTTGACTGATAATAAATGCTTCAGAAAAAATTTAGAGATAGGTTTAAAAATATCAAAAGATTTCGGATGTGAAGATTTTACGGCATACTTTGCGGATACCTTCGGACACAGTTCAGGCACACTGAAAATATTAAAAGAATACGGAATAAACAGCGCAATGGTTTGGCGGGGTTGCGGAGATATTCCGTCAGAGTTTTGTTGGTGCGGAATAAATACAATAAACCTGGTAAGAGGATATTTTAATGACGTATTTTCTGCCCCGTGGAATATTGATAAAAAAGCAGAATTTTTGAAAGATAATCTTGATAAAATTGCTGAAAAATCAGGTGATGTTTTATTATTGCCAATAGGAGCAGATCATTTAGGCGTTGAAACTGACCTTACAGAACAAATTTCTCAAATAAATGAACGTCTGGAAGATTATGAGATTAAAATCGGGACTATTTTTGAATATATAAAAAAGGTTAAAGACAGATTTTCACAGTATGAGATAAACACAGAACTGCGTGATAATTCAAAAACCTTTATTTTAGAGGGGTGTTATTCTTCAAGAACAGATATTAAACGGTATAATGTAATATCAAGCCACAGGCTTGATTTGGCAGAATCACTTGTAAAATATTATAAAAAAAGCAAATATTTACCTCTGATAGAATACGCTTATAAATTACTTTTACAAAATCAGGCGCACGACAGTATTTGCGGATGTTCGACTGATGATGTTCACAGCGAAAACATAACAAGATACAAAAAGATTTTACAAATAGCAGATACTGTTATTGATGAATTATCGCTTGACGGAAAAGAGGATAAGATTATAAATCTTTCTGATCGGGAGTATAGCGGGGTTGTTGAATTTGACTCAACAAAAGAATATACTTATCAGGTAATAAAAACAAAAAGAGGGTTTGATAAGAAACTACTGACAGACACACAACGAATACCGGTTACAGAAGACTATACAGATATTTATACCTATGCCATTCACGTTGACAATTTAAAATCGGGCGAAAATATTTTAACCACGTCTGAATACGAAAATGACGTATTTATAACAGATAATTGCATAGGCAACTCTAACATTTATCTTCTTATTGAAAACAATAATATAACAATTGGTAATCAAACGGCTAAATTTGTTGATTATCAGGACAATGGTGACAGTTATAACACAGGTTACGTTCAGGATGATAAAGGAATAGTCGGAAAAATTTTATCTACCGGGATAATAAAAGAGGGGAATATCCGTTCGACATTAGGGGCAGAGATTGACGTGAACGGTGATATTCTCAGGGTTGAAATAAATCTTGATAAATATTCTAAACACCTTGATTTTAGTATTAAGTGGGAAAATACACGTAAAAACCATTTATTAGAATTTGTTATTGATACTTCAAAACCGATAGAAAAAACTCTTTCAGAAGATTTTGGGGAAATTATAGAGCGAGAATTTGACTCTGACTATGATGTGAGAGAACATTTACCGAAAGAAAAAGGGATAGAGGTAAAAGCAAATAATGCTCCTATGCAAAGAGGAGTATGCACGAACGGAATAGGAGTTGTGACAAAAGGGTTAACCCAATACGAGATATATAAAACAGAGTTAAGAATACCGGTTTTAAGAGCGACAGGGGTAATCTCAAACCCTAAAAACCCTGCCCGTTCAACACCGGCAGGTCCTCCTGTTGAGGTTATAAATCTTCAGCAATTAAGGGAAAATCAGGTTGAATACAGTATCTTTTTAGGTAACGATTTGAGAGAACAAATAGATAATATCTTTCATAAATGTATTGTTATTTAGAGATAAACACTTTATCCGTCAGTTTATCAACAAGTTTTGTGTAATCTTTAGAAACTCTTGTCGGATGGGAATTTTCCAGCGCATACAAAAACAGTTTTGAACTTTCCGGCTTGCCTTTAATAAAGGTTTCAGAATTTGCAACATCAATTCTTGATGGGACTATAAGCCCGTCTTTTGTCATTTTACAGATGTTTTTCTTATCAGATAAAAACAGTACAAATTTTATTGCCTCATCTTTATGTTTAGAAGAATTAGAGATTGCCCAACCTGAAGAATCAACTGATGCTTTTGATTTTGGGAAACTAACTATATCCCAGTCGAATTTTGCACATTCTCTGTATTTAGGCACAAGCCAGCGACCTGAAATATGCATCGCTATTTTACCCTCTAAAAACATTTGAGCCAAAGTTTTACTCCCTGTCTGCGCAAGAGTTGGGGCTACATGATATTTATTTGCCAAATCTTTATACAAATTTAAACCTTTTAAAGAACAGCCATTTTCACCAATATAATGCCCGTTATCGTCTAATATACCCCCGCCAAAATAATGCATAAACGGTAGTGCATAGTATATTTTAGGTTCATAACTCAAACCCCAGTGCGATTTTGAGGTTAAAGAAACTGATTTTGAAATCATATCTTCTATTGTCCAGTCTTTTTCAGGATAACCTACCCCGCACTTATAAAAAATATTTTTATTATAGTAAACAACAAGGGTTGAACTATCCCTCGGGACAGCATACAACTTGTTATCAACGCTCATTGAATTCAGTGCCTGATTAAAATAATCTTTCTTATTTATAACATTATCCAAAGGTTCTAAAAATTTTGTATAAACAGGCAGACTCAAATTATTTATTAATAATACATCCGGTGCAAGATTAGAAGCAAAAAGAAGATGCAATTTCTTCATATAATCCTGCGGGATATGCATTACCTCAATTTTTATATCCGGGTTTTGTTCTTCAAAATCTTTAATTATGGGGTTAAGAATTTTCATTTCAGATGCAGAACCCCAGGTTGTAAATTTAAGTACAACCTGATTATCGTGTTTAAACCCGCACCCGCAAAGGATAACACACAAGATACATGCCAGAAAAATATTTTTAATACTCTTAATCATTACAAGTCAAGAAGCCTATTCATAGATGTATCAGTTATTTCAACGACCATTTTGTTTTTACCCACTCTCACGAGATAACGTGTTGAATCTTTTAATTTTTCGGTTTCTTTAAGAATAATCCTGCTGTTAACGAGTTCGTCAAATTTCTTGATAACAAAGTAATCATCACCGATATGACCTACTAATGATGAGAAGTTCTCATAATTAACGAGATACATGCCTTTATTTCCGTCAAGTTTAGCCTCAGTCAGCATAGTGAGTTCATCTTCTTGTTGTTGAGGTTCCTGAACAGGCTCATCATCAAACCCGATAAACGAAGTATTTTCCTGAAGATTTTGAATTGCAGCAACACTTTCGGCAATATCATCAACTGCCTGATTATACGATGATTGAGATTCATCCTCTGTCATAAAGTCGAATATCTGATCGGCAGGAGATTCTTCCGGCAAACCGTTGACATTGTTACTTGCCATGGTCTGCATAGTAAGTTCCTCAAAGAAATCTTTGTCATTTACCCCTGAAAAGTCAGCGAGACTGCCGTCAGGGTTGTATGGTTCATCACTGACCACTGCAGGTGGAGGAACAGGTGGCTCATAAGGGCGAACCGGCTCTTCTTGTACCACTTCTTCCTTAACAACGGGCTCAGGAATTTCATTTATAATTTCGGGTTCTGTTACAGGCTCAACAACCGGTTCTGTTACAGGCTCAACGACAGGTTCTTCGGCTGGAGTTTCCTGTGTAAAGTCATGTTCAAAATCAGAATCAGAATAATCGTTATTAAATTCCGGTGCTTCTTGTTGTTGTGGTTGTTCTGATACAGGAATTATCGGTGTATCTATTTCTATTGGTTGATTAACTGATTGAGTGAATTTTTCGTATTCTGCCTGATGTAATTGTTCTTCGTGGTAAGTTGGCAACGGCTCATCAACCTTGTTTAACATCTCGTCAAAACTGCTATATACAGGCTGATTTGACGGATTAGGAGCAGGCTGAGGTTTACTTTCAACCGTTGGTGCATAATCAGGCACTTGCTCATCTTCTTTTCTGAACGATTTATCAATCTTTTTATTAATATTCTTATCGAGCGTAAGAATAACCATTATTACTATAATCGGGAAAGTTATTGCGCCTGCAAGTAACAATAATTTCCACAAACTCAAACATCTGTATTCTTTTAAGACAGATTTTATATTCTCAACAAGTGTCTTATTACCTGTGTTTACTTCTTCAGCAGGCTGTTTACCGAGTTTTGATTCTTTTTCCTCTTTTACCTTAATATTGTCATTAATCTCTTTATTAAGCAATGCATCTCCGGTATCAGAGTTAAGTGAAGAGTTTTGACCGGTTTTAACCTCTTGTTCAAGCACTTGTATAGGTTCTTTTTTTGGTGGAGGCGGTACTGTAACGGAAGGTTTAGATACTTTTTGTTGTGCTAATTTTTGGGCTTGAGCCTTTTGCTTTGCCTTTTGTTCCGCAAGTTTCTTTGCCTGCTCTTGTTTTTGTTTTTCTAGTGCCTGTTGTTTCGCCTTTGCCTCTGCCTGTTGTTTTGCTTTGTGTTCTGCTAATTTTTTATCATTAGTAGTTTGAGGGTTGGTAACATTTGTTTTTACCGGGGCAGTGGTAGAAAGTTTTGTTGTAGTTGTTGTATTTAAATTAGCAGGTTTTACCCCTTTCATTTGTTGAGTGCGTGGTACAACATTAATCGCCTTTTCAGAGGTTATAATAATTTTTGTATAACCTTTTCCGCCTGAAACCTCCTGTGTGTTAACAGATACATTTGAAATAGTACCTGAACCGTTTGTTACAGTTGGTGATGCTTTGAGTGAACTCTTTGTTTCAGGCATGAGGATAACATATTTATTGTTTGCCTTTTTGTTGACAACAACAGGCTCTGTATATGGTCTGTCTGTGTAAATTGTTACTTTAACAGCATTACCTGCCTCTTTATTTACACGCACATCCACAACATTATTTTTGTATGCCTCCCCAGCACATACAAAATTTGCACTAATAAGCGTTGCCATCAGCAAAGCCGATAATTTAATTTTATTGTTACCTTCACTCATTCTTTCCTTATTTTATCACAGTTTAAATTTGTATACAATTGTAAATTTTTTTAATTGACATGAAATTCATCCATTTAAACTAGACTTTTTATATGTGTAATCAAGAGAGCAATATTTTTACTTATAAATAAGGAGAACTATATGATTGATACAGGCTAAAAATATTAACGGCTACATTACTTGCGGGAGAACGAAATCAATAACGGAAACATAAGAGAACAGATTAGAAAAAAAACAGAAGAAAATAAAAGAGAAAAGAAAAGATTAAATAAGAAGAACGACAGATAAAGAGGGCTTTATACAATGAATGTATTATCAAAATACACATTTATTTCAAGTTTCAACGCAGAGAAACTAACAAAACAACAATCCGAAGAAAACGGAATCAGCAACAGGGATTTTGCAGTATGCGATACAGATGGTGATGGGAACATTACTATTGATGAAATCCTTGCAAACCAGGATATATGTGACAAAATATTGAAAGCAATTCAGGCTAAAATTGATAAACTTACGGCAGAAGAGGCCGGAGTAAAAACCGAACAGGCAAAAGCAGAAAAAGAGCCTGAAAAATTCCAATTAGCAGCATAATTTTATTGTAAATATTATATTTACACACGTTTGGCATAGATAGTAACAATCTGTCAACCAACAGCACACTAAATATTCACAGTCACTCTCAAAAACACGAGGCAGTTTGCCTCGTGTTTTTCAATAAAATTTCCCAAAAACAGTCATTTTAATCAATTATCAAAGTATTAGTGATATAATAAAATTATGAAATTATGTGTAATACCTATAGATAACAGACCCGTTTGTTATAATCTGGTCAAAGAAATAACAAAAATTGATAACAGCATAGAACTCTATATCCCCCCACGCAATTTATTAGGCGGACTAACGAAAGATGCTGATATTGTCGGGTTATACACATGGCTAAACCAACTGCCAAAAGTTGATGCAATAGTTATGTCAATGGACACTATTGCCTATGGCGGACTTATTCCGTCAAGACGCTGTCCTGATTCCTATGAGGATATTTATTCAAGAATACACAATTTTAAAGAGGTTTTAGAATCGAAAAATGCTAAAATATATGCAGTATCAAGCATAATGCGTATTTCTAATAACAACTGTAACGAGGAGGAAAAAGAATATTGGAACAAATACGGAAAATATATTTTTGAATACTCTTATACAAAACATCAGTACGCAAGCAGTTTAGGGCTTGAAAGTCCGGTTAAAAGACTGATACCACCAAATATTCTGGCAGATTATAAACGTACAAGGAGCAGGAATTTCAAGATTAATCAGATTTATTTACAATGGGCAAAAGAGGGTTTCTTTAATACTCTTATTTTTTCAAAGGATGACTGCGCAGAGTTCGGCTTCAACGTAATGGAGGCAGAACATCTTACACGAATGGGTGGAAAAGTTATTACGGGTGCTGATGAGATTCCGTTGAGTCTAATCTCTAAATCAATAGAATGTGAACTATCTGTAAAACCTGAATTTACTGAACCTGACAGCATTAATTTAATATCTAATTACGAAGATGTTTCTATAAAAGAATGTGTAGAAAACCAGTTAAAATTTGCCGGAATAGGGGTAAATTTCGGGGTAAATATAACCGATGAAACTCCTGATATAACCCTTGTAGTTAATAATTTCAAAAAAAATCAGGGCGAAATTGTTATGAAACAGGAAACGGAACAATTTTCAGGCGAATACACTCTTCCTGAAACCCCGTATATGATAGCAGATGTAAGAAACGCAAATGGTGCAGATAATAATTTTGTAAACGAACTGTTTAAAAAATTCAGATATGATGATTTTTACGGATACAGCGGATGGAATACAAGTGCTAACAGTTTAGGCAGTTTAATCTGTTGTGCAAAAGTTAAATTTAACGCACAAAAAAATGGTACATACAATGATAACGCCTTTAAAAAAGTTCAAATGATACGATTTTTAGATGACTGGGCTTATCAGGCAAACATAAGACAACAAATTACCGAACCTTGCAATATTCAGCCTGAAATGAAACCTTATGAGGAAAAAATATCAAAAATTCTTGATTTACCGATAAGAAACGAATATTTTTATCCCTGGAACAGACTGTTTGAAATAGAGGTAACCGATGAGTTGTATTGATATAATTTTATTGGCAATAGCCTTATCTATTGATGCCTGCGTTGTGTCGTTCTCATACGGGTTATGTATAGAACTGCGTCACAAAAGAAGCGCACTTGCTCTTGCAATAACAACAGGATTTCTTCAGGGACTTATGTCCTTTTTGGGATATACTTTTAGCAACAGTGTAAAATCAGTAATCTATCCTGTAATTTTCCCCTATGCAAAATGGATAGTTTTTATGATATTTATGTATTTAGGTTTAACCTTTATCCACGAAGCAAGAAACAAAACAGAAATTCCAAAACTTTGCCTTACTCTGAACGCTTTAATATTAGTCGGAATTGCAACAAGTATTGATGCTTTGTTTGCAGGGGTATCATTATTCCTGACATCAAGTCTTTTAAAATTTTCCGTTATTACGATAACACTCGTTACATTTGTAAATTCTCTTGGCGGATATTATTTAGGAAACAGACTGAAAATATTTAAAGCCAACTATCTCGAAATACTTGGCGGACTAATTCTTGTAGGGCTTGCCATAAAAAATATATTGTAATTTTACCTTTTATACCACACCTGAAAATTTTTTATTTCGTCTAAAAGATTATTATAATCACCTCTAAAAGTTATTGCTCTGTCATCAACATATAACCATGCCGGCTCTTTTACATTCGTGACATCTTTTATATACTTATGAAAACCATTTTCAACTAACCATGCCTGCGCAAGTTCTTTGTTTCTTGTAGTAAACAATTTCAATTCATAATTTTCTGAAAGTTTTTCTAAAAACTCTTCAGCACCAACTTTTGCGGGAGGAATAATATTTTTGTCATAATTCCCGCTGTAATTATTTAATACCCCGTCTAAATCTATCATTACAATTTTTTTAAGCACAGTATTATCCATATATTGTAACCCAACCGGGACTACCGGCAGTCCGGTTGACAATAATCTAGCACTGAAATATTAAATATGCAACAGAAAAAAAATTCAAAAACAGATTTATCTTATTTTGTAATCTAGATATTGCACTTCAGGAACTGATTAAAGAACAAACAGACAAATTATAAAAACTTTTTCTTTCACAGAAATGAAAAAGATTAGTCATCTGTTCTGTATTGTAAGGCTTGTGAAACGTGAACAAGGGCAATATTTTCAGAAGCAGACAAATCTGCAATAGTTCTTGCCAGTTTTAATATTCTTGAATATTTTCTGCCTGACAGTTGATACTTAACAGATGCCATTTTCATAAGTTGGCTTGATTTTTCATCGAGAACACAATATTTTTCTATCTGACTTGCGTTAAGTTCAGCGTTAGTGAATATCCCGTCATCTTTATATCTTTCAGCCTGAATTTTACGTGCTTTGACAACACGTTCTCTTATTTGGGCAGAGGTTTCAGATTTTTCATCTATTTTAAGTAACTCATCAGCAGTCAGCCTTGGGACATCAATAATCATATCTATTCTGTCAAGCAACGGGCCTGATAACCTTGCTTTATAGCGTTGAACCTGAACATCAGTACAGGTGCATTGTTTTTCAACATCACCTAAAAACCCGCAAGGGCATGGGTTCATAGCACCAACAAGCATAAATTTTGACGGATAGGTGACAGAAGATTTTGCTCTTGATATAACAACATAGCCATCCTCGAGCGGTTGACGGAGGGTTTCAAGAACAGTACGGGGAAACTCAACCATCTCATCAAGAAACAACACTCCTCTGTGAGCAAGAGTAATTTCACCTGGTCTTGGGTTTTGCCCGCCACCTATTATCCCTATTGATGAAGCAGTATGATGAACAGGTCTATAAGGTCTTTTTGTCATAAGCGGTTCATCTTTTGATAAAAGCCCGCTAATACTATAAATTTTTGTTAATTCTAACGCCTCTTCAAGTTCTAACGGAGGCAAAATTGAGGCAAAGCATTTTGCCATAAGAGTTTTCCCTGACCCCGGAGAACCTGACATAAGAATATTATGTCCGCCTGCTGCCGCTATTTCAAGTGCTTTTTTTGCCTTTTGCTGACCCTTTACATCTTTAAAATCATACACATACTCTTCATCACCCGATGCATTTAAGTATTTATCAATATCAATAACAGTAGGAGTTATAGGGTTTTCAGAAAAATGATTAACTACATCTG
>JAEEGL010077187.1_pt1 | contig 13202 bp, 11 predicted proteins | sample 9134231 | NCBI WGS metagenome assembly JAEEGL01 (sample SAMN16246548, study PRJNA631951) | gut metagenome | biome: gut microbiome; feature: rumen; material: fiber-attached | host: Bos | place: Iran: Karaj | collected 2018-10
CTTTGATCAATCAGAACAGGAAAGACTTATGGCGAAAACGCGCAGGAAATCGACGGGCGGCTTTTTTGACGACGCAACGGGCCCCGTTACGCTTTCTCCGCAAGACGAACGAACGCTTGGGAGCATTTACGGACTCGCTTCCAAAATAACGACGCTTGTCGAGCAGGACTCCGACCCCGCGCTCGCGATACCGGCTCGTTCTTTGGGCAACGTGTCGTTTAACGAGGAGAAACGCGTGTTGCAGATGGGCTCTAAGACGACGAGCCGCGAGTTGTTCAACTTGTCGCAGGCGAAGAGCTTTATGCAGACGACGCTCGTCGCCTCGGGCGCGAAACGCCTCATCGAAATGGGCAAGACGACGAGCATTCGTGGTCTGTACTATATGCTCAAGCACGACATTAAGCCGAGCAAAGAGCCGACGTTCCACGACCAGGGCGAGTGCGACCCGATCATCGAAGACTGCGAAGTTCTGCTCGAATCGCTTCGCGAAGAGCTTCATCTTTTCGCGGACAAACGCGGGGACATGGTCGGCAATATCAAGATCGTCGACAGCGGGGACGAAATCGACTGTTCGCGCATGGGGTCGGGCGGGTACGCGATCCCGTCGATCGTCGAGCCGTCGGTCATTCAGTTTAAAGAGTGCAAGGCGAAATTCGTGCTGCACGTCGAAAAAAACACCGTCTGGCAACGGTTCAACGAAGACAAATTCTGGAAGAAACACAACTGCATTTTGACGCACGGAAACGGTCAGCCGCCTCGCGGAGTGCGTCGCTTGCTCAACCGTCTTCACAACGAACTCGGGCTGCCGATCTACTGCCTTTTAGATAACGACCCGTGGGGGGATTACATCTATTCGGTCATCAAGCAGGGCTCGATCAATTTGGCGTACGAGTCGGAACGCATGGCGACGCCCGACGCGAAGTTTATCGGGGTGCGAAGTCGCGACTTCGAGCGTTGCGGTCTTTCCGAGGGCGTGAAAATCTCGCTCAACGACGTCGACCGCAAGCGCGCCAAGCAGATCGCCGACTATCCGTGGTTCGTTCATAAAAAAGACTGGCAAAAAGAAATCGAGTTGATGTTGCGCAACGGGTTCAAACTTGAAGTCGAAGCGCTCGTGAGCCGAAGCATCAGCTATATGACCGAAGAGTACGTGCCGCGTTTGCTTAAAGAGGGCGATTTCCTCGACTGAGTTCTCGCGCGAGCGCGTCGCGACCGGGAAAACAAAAGACCTCGCCGAACAATGTCGACGAGGTCTTTTTCATACGTTTTCGTCAGAGCCGTTCCGGACGACCCGGCTTAACTCATTTGGCGTTTTCGTTCTTGCGGAGAACGCCGGCGTCGACGAGCTTGTCGATGAGTTGCTGCATGCTGTTGAACGCGGCCAAGAAACCTTGCGGCGGCATAATGACGCGGAAGCAGTTTTCCGGAGTGGGGGCGGCCCCGTCGGCTCCCGGTTGAAGCGTGACGAAATCAAAACGAACCATGTTGCCCGCGAAATGGATTTGACCGACGCCGTCGACGTAATACTCTTGTTTCATTTGTGCGTTCTCTTTCTTTCTATTAGTGTCTTGAGTTGTGCGCGCCCCAACCGAAAAGCGACAAGGGGCTTGAGCGGCGCTCCGCGCGCGTCGCGCGTCCGCCGCTCTCTGAGGCCCTATTATACAACCCTGTTGGAGCTATTCAAACCGTTTTGCGGCTATTGCGGTTATTTTAGTAAAGTTTATCTTAGGAAAATTTGGCAATATAGGCAAAACTGGAACTTGAGAGGTGTTTTCAGGGAAAGAGTTCCTCGAATTTTTGAAAAAACAGAAACAAAACGCGCGACGAAGAATCGCTTTATAGCGTTCGTTCGTCGCGCGGACGGAATGACGGAACAATCGGGGCGCCGCGTCTAGCGACGGCGGCCTCGTCGGAGTCTGGGTTTGGGTTGGGCTTCGTCGGCGTCTTCGGCGGACGAGCTTGCCGTTCCGGCGTCTTTCTTCTTCGCGGCGGCTTTTCTCTCGTCGGCGGTTTCCTGAATCGCGCGTTTATTCTCGACGATTTGTTCGGCGGACTGGCTTTTTGTCGCGCCGTTCATGCGCGCGGGGCCAAGGTCGACGTTCGCCGGAGCTCTGGAAGCGGCGACGTTCGACTGCCAGATCCAGCCGTGTTCAAAGAGGAGTCCGCGTCCGACGATCGCGGCGACGGCGAAGAGCGCGTAAACGAGAAGCGCTTTGCCGTAGTTGCAGTCGAAAAAGATCAGCGCGCCGATAGCGCCGATCGCTCCGCATACGAGCAGGTAGAGACAGGTCATGGGGCCCGTCGCGTTGAGGTAGTAAGCGAACGCCTCAAAAACGAGCCACGACGCGCCGAAGACCAGCGCCGTGTAGAACGAACGCCAATGACGTTCGTTGCCGAGGAACATTTCCAGGTCGTTTTCGTCGCGAATGAGCGTGTAGCCGAACTCCGCGATGGGAAACGCGATGAGAAAGACGGCGATCGCTCCGTAGATCTTAGCGGCGAAAGTCAGCCCCGACGCGCCCACAAGATACGTCAGCGCCATCGCGCCGAGAGCGCCCATCACGCCCCAGAATATCTGCTTGCCCGTGTAGATGATGCGTTTCGCCGCGATCGGTCGGGCGTCGTGACCCGTATGAGCCGCCGCCTTCGTCTTGCCCCCGTCCGTGATCGTGTCGGGCGCGTGAATGATCAGCTTTTCCTTCGGGATTTCGATAATATGACCGCACTTTGGGCACGGCCCTTTCTTACCCGCAAAACGATCGTCGACTTCAAACGAAGTCATACACCCTGGGCATATTACTCGAATCGCCATAAGTTCTTCCTCAATTTGCTATGGTTGCGCCTTCGACGTCGCGTCCCGGCGTTTAGTTGCTTTCGATTTCCATTGTAACGATTTGAAAACGTTTTTGCAAGCGGCTTCGGATTTTTGAACGGACGTCGACGCGCGCCTGTTCGGAAACGTTTCAAAACGAATTTGCTCTATAGAGTTACGTTTTAAAGGACCTTAAGTTTCGCGCCGCTATCCCTTAAGTCTCGTTAATCCATGTTTTACACGCATAGCGTTGAGCTTTTCGAGCGTCTTTGGCGTTTCGGCGAGGAATTTGACGATTTGACTTGGCGTCGTTTGAAGGAGTTCGGCGGTTAAGGCGAGATTTTCTTTTGTCGCGGCGTAGACGTCGAAGAATTCGGCGACGAGGATCGCGTAGTCGAAATTTGACGTCGCGACGCGTATCTTGTCTCCTTGCAGACGCGCGAACCAGCGCGCTCTTTGAACGAAGTCTTGCGGGAGTTTCGCGGCTCCGCGCTCGTCGATTTCCAGATCGGGAACGTCCCGAATTGAAAGCGCGAGCTCAATTCTCAGCCGCTCGAGCGCGATTTTACGATTCTCCCCCTGATAACGTCGTTCCGACGCCTCTCCGACTAAGCCCGAGGGCAGATGATAGAATCGAACCGCCGTTTCGACTTTGTTGCGATTTTGACCGCCGGGACCGGATCGGCGCAGTCGTTCGAACCGACATTCTTTTTCCAGCTCATCCGGGGTCAGGTAAACGGGGGATCGAGACATTGAAGCGCTCTAAAAAGACGAATAGTTGTTTGCTCAACGCGTGTCGCGTACAAAAAACGCGCCCAAACGGAAGAGAATTCGTTCCGATTGGGCGCGCGTTAACTAACGAAGAACGGTTGACTTAGAAGTGCAGACCGAATTTGTCGGAATCGTCCTGACGGCCAAGCCCGCCTTTGAGCGGTTTCTTCGACTGCAGTTTGCCGATTTTTTCCCGAACTTCCGCCAACGCGGCTTCTTCTTTGCGTTTCGCTTCGTCTTCCGCCTGCGCGGCTTCCGCGTCGGCTTTCGCCTGCGCTTCTTCGCGCTCTTTCACGCGCGGATCCTCTTGCGTCTTCTTGATCGAGAGGCTGATCTTTTTCTTGCCGGGGTCGACCGAAAGGATCTTGACGTCGAGGACGTCGCCGACCGTGAGCGCGTCGGAAACTTTGTTGATGCGCTGATAGGCGATTTCGCTGATGTGAACGAGCCCTTCAAGGCCGTTGGGGAGTTCGACGAACGCGCCGAAGTCCATGAGCTTGGTCACTTTGCCGCGCACGACGTCGCCGACTTTATATTCGGATTCGACGGTGAACCACGGGTCGGCGGCGGAGTCGCGCAACGACAGCGAAATACGGTTGCGCTCGAGGTCGATTTTCAAAATCGTCACCTTGACTTTATCGCCGACTTTCACGACGTCTTCGGGCTTGTTGATTCGGCCCCAACCCATTTGGGAAACGTGAATGAAACCGTCGACGCCCCCAAGATCGACAAACGCTCCGACTTCGATGAGCTTGCGAACGGTTCCTTCGCGCGTTTGGCCGACTTCGAGCTCGGCGATTGTTTTTTCGCGCAGTTCGGCGCGTTCCATTTCGATGAGTTTGCGTCGGCTGACGACCAAATTGCGGCGTTCCGGATTGACTTCGGTAACGACGCATTTCCAAACTTCGCCGATAAATTGTTCGGCGTTGGCAAGATCGAACGAGACGATTTGGACTTGACCCGCGGGCAGAAAACCGCGCAGACGCCCGACTTCAACTTCAAGCCCGCCCTTATTGACGCCGGTAACGCGCGCTTCGACGATCGCGCCTTTGGAAAGGCTCATCCAGTCTCCGACTTCCGCCGCCGCGAGAGGAAGAGACACTTCGTAGTATCCGTCTTCCGAATTGAATTTATTGACGATTCCTTCGAATTTCTGCCCGACGCTCAGGACCATGTCTTCGGGGAATTGCTTGAGCGGAATAAGCCCGAGTTCGGTCGAGCCGACGTTGACGAACACGGAGTCTTTGGTAACGGTTTCGACGCGGCATTCGACTTTCGTACCGTCTTCAATCATTTCTCCGCCGACGTTTGCGTCGACGCTCGAGGCGATCAACGAATCAAGCTCCTGACCTTCGCACAACGCCGCGAATTCGTCTTCGAGTTCGCCGAGCCCTTCGCGCCGATTCGGAAGCACGGCGGAGGTGACGGGGCGTTTGGGCGCGCTGATTTTACGTTCGCCGCGTTCGGGCCGCTCGCGCTTTTCGCGCGGACGACGTTCTTTTTGCTCCGCGTTTTCGTCGCCGCTCGGTTTGGCGTTTTCGCGCTTGCGACGATTGGCTTCCTGGACGGCGCCCAGCGGCGCGGCTTTCTTGAGCCGTTCCTCGATTACGTCGTTGGTTACGACGGGCGCGTCGCTGTTCATCGATTCGTAAGTGGTCAACGGCGCGGGGGATTGAGGTTCCGCGGCCTGTTGTTGAGCCGTTTCAGCGGGAGCGGAGGGTTGAGCTTCCGCAGTCGGTTGTTGGGTCGTTTCAACGGGAGCAGGAGTTTGAGTTTCCACAGTCGGTTGTTGAGCCGTCTCAACGGGAGCGGCGTCGTTTTCAGGAACGACGTTTTGATCGGAGTTTTCCATAGGTACGCAGTTAAAAATCAGGCGTCGACGCCGTTCGCGTCGACGAATAGGCTCGACGTTCGTCGAAATCATTGGACTACAAGGGGTTGCGACGCGCGTAAAAACGCGTTCGTCTCAGACCCGCGCGATATGATCGGCATACGCCGATCGACCCTAAATTCTACCGCCAAACGCGCAGTTTAAAAGCCCCTACGCCTCGCCTTTGAGACAAATTTTTGGAATTTAAACGCTTTTAAAGAACGCGTCGTCTTTTGCGTTTGGAAGCGCGTAAAAAAAGAGAATTGGGCCGCGAACAAACGCCGCGTCCCAATTCTCTCTTAGAGGCGTAACGCGCTTAACGCCGCGCGTTCGGAAAGATCACGGAGTAACCGCAAATCGGATCGGCACGACGACTTCCTGACTCGATTCTTCCGTGTTTCCGATCGAGAAGACAACCTCTCCAAGCTGTTCTTTTTCCGGGCCCATGAACGCGCCCTGCGGCGAATTTGCCGGGATTTCAATTTCCGCTTCGACGAGCCGGATCGGGGACGTCTTTTGAAGTTCCTCGGGCGGATACGTCAAGCTGACTTTGATCCAGTCGGGCCGCACGCTCTTGACTTTGACCGTGTTTTCGTCGGCGTGGATTTTGTCGAAGATCGTCATGCGGATATTCGTCTTTTTGCCGACCGATTGCTGAACGTTGTCGACGCGGAGCACGCCGGTTGACTTTTCGTCGTAAAGCGCGCCGTTGACTTTAACGGCGTTGCCGGTAATCTGACCGGAAAGGGAGATTTCCACAATCGGCATTTGAGGGCTGTTCGTTCGCAGTCTGATCATTTCCTGGAACGCGCCCTGCGGCATGCCCGGCTTCATCGTAACAAGGCCCTGGAACAGGTTCGTCGTCTCCTGGTAAAGCCTGCTCTTGCGATCTTCGTCGGTTAAATTGGCGACGTCGTCTTTGTTGATCGTCACCTCAAAATGCTCGGGGTCGGTAACTTCGATCGATTCAATTTCCAGCGGGAAGGGCGAGTCGTCCGCGTTCTTTTCAAACCCCATGATTCTAAAAGCTCGCGAGGAGTCTTGAGTCGAGGACGCGTTGTGGAAGACGATCTCCCCGACGTCGCAGACGATGGGAGAAGTGTACAGCCCCTTGACGTAGAACATGACTTCTTTTCTGTCGGGGTCGTTCGTGACGACGCGGATCCCCTGATTGAAGACGCCGCCCGACCTCGCGCCGTCCCAGGTGAAGGTAACGGTCGCTTTTTCGCCCGGTCTGAGAACGCCCTTGGAGATGGTGAATTCGGTGCAGAAGCAACCTTTTCCGCCGTCGGCGAGCGTCATGTCGGCGTCGCCGACGTTTTCAATGTAGAATTTGTGCTCGCCTTTTTCCGTCGAGGGATTCTTCTCAATAATGCCGAAATCGAAAAGAAATTCGCCGACTTTGACTTTAGGCTGCTTGCCTCTTCGTTCCTGTTTTTGGGCTCCCCCCGGCTGTCCGCCCGTCGAGTCTTGACCGACTTGGGAGAGCGCCACGCCTTTGTTGACTTCAAGGGAACGATCCCAGGGCAGGAGGGACGCCTGGAATTCGCCAATAGCGTACCCCGCCCCTAAACCTAAAAGAATTCCTACGACGACCGTCGCGAGAAAAGCGCGCATTGTTTCACCTCAACGCTGCGAAAAAAGATTATTCAAACGCCGACGAACGCCGGTCGTTTCAGGGTTCTTTATATCAATAATTCCCTTAACGCCAATATGTTCGGCGCTAAGGGAACCGCTTTAAAAATCCGCGAATCGACGGATCATTCGATCGAGTATTCGTCCGCCAGACGGATGAATTTTTCGACTTCTTCTTCGGTCAGAACGCCGCGGCGTTCAATCTCGATTTTCGCTTCTTTGTTCGTGAGTTTCTCACGCGCGGAAACGGAAATACGACCCGCTTTGTCGAAGGAGTAGGTAACTTCGACGGGCGTGCCTTTGGGCATGTTTTCGGGCAGGTCGACGATGCGGCACTTTCCAAGCAACGCGCACGCGGTCGGATCCGGCGCGTCCCCTTCCATGACCTGGACGGAAATACGCGTTTGACCGTCTTTGGTCGTTTGGAACGTCTTGCTCACGGAGAAGGGCAGCGTCGTGTTGCGCGGGATCATGATGTGGTTGATCGCCTGCTTGTCTTTGTTGGCGGCGACGATGCCAAGCCCGTGCGAGTTGACGTCTTCTTCGTGGACGTTGACGAACATCTTCTTGACGCGTTCGTCGATGTCGGCGTTTTTGTTGTACTGGGCTTCGAGAATCGCGGCGTGAATCGCGGCTCCGCGCGCGACGGCGGTGTGCGGGTCAAGGTCCGGATTGCGGTAAGGAACGAGCCCCGTGACGCGTTCGAGCATCGCCGGGACTTGCGGCATGAGCGTCGAACCGCCGATCATAACGACCGCGTCGAGATCGGAGAACTTCATCTTCGCCTGTTGAATGACGAATTCCGTGGTGTCGGCGGTGCGCTGGAGCAGGTCGAAGGTAAGTTCCTCGAAGAGTTGACGCGTGACGGGGACGGTGACCGACATGCCTTCGTGACGGCAGGAGATCGTCGTCTGTTCGCGCGTGGTGAGCTGGATCTTGGCGACGTCGCAGTCGTTGCGCAGAATCTGCATCGTCTTCGGAGATTGATGCAGGTTGACGCCGTGCTTTTCCTGGAATTTCTGGCAGACGTAGTCGGCGAGACGGTCGTTCCAGTCGACGCCGCCCAATTTGACGTCGCCGTCGGTGGAAACGACGTGGAAGTTGTTCGCGCTATATTCGACGACGGTGGAGTCGAACGTTCCGCCGCCAAGGTCGTAGATGAGGATCTTGTGCGTTTTTTGATGGCGCTCGTCGCGTCCGAGATCGCCGCGATGCAACGCGTAGGTAAGCGCGGCGGCGGTCGGTTCGTTGATGATGCTCACCACGTTCAAGCCGGCGATGCGGCCGGCGTCCTGAGTCGACTTGCGGCGCGTGTCGTTGAAGTAGTACGGAACCGTAATGACCGCGTTGGCGATCGGGCCTAAGACGCGCTCGCCGTCCTGCTTGAGCTTGCGAAGGATCAGAGAAGAGACAAATTCAGGGGTGATTTCCTGACCGTCGAAGGTACGGTGATACCCGACGGTTCCCATTTGTCTTTTAATACGCTCGATGACGTTTTCGGGGTCTTCCATAGCCGCGCGGCTACGGTTGGGGCCGACGATGACGTGTCGGTTTTCCGCAAGCAAAATAAGACTAGCCGTTTCGACGTCGTCGTCGTCGTTTGGAATCGGGGTCGGCTCGCCTTGTTCGTTGACGATCGCCAACGTCGAGAAAGTGGTTCCTAAGTCGATTCCAACCGTTTTGCCTTCTAAAAATTCCATCGTAAACTCGCTTTGTTCGTGTGTCGATCGGCCGGTCGCCGACCTTGTGAGGACAAGCCGCCGCAGACGACGCGCGCCGCCTCGGCTTCTGAACTGCCAAACGCGCTTTTTTCGCGCGATTCTTACCCAGTTTTATATATGCTACTAGTTTTTTTTTCAACCGTCAAGGAAAAGATGAAAAAAACAGGGAAAATAAAGAAATTTTTTAAACGCGGACGCGACGTCGACGTTGGACGCAAGATCGAGGTTTAAGACGTTGACGTTTTGGAAAAGAGCGTATAATGAAGGGTTCTAACGTCGTCGACTTTTGCTCGATTGCGGCGGCTTGCAGAAACAGGATCAGGGGAAATGGAAATTCGCGACAAAAACAGCGTCGATATGACGACGGGAGCAATTCTGCCGAAAATGCTCATGACGGCGCTTCCGTTGATGGCGTCGGGCGTCTTGCAGCTGTTGTTTAACGCCGCGGACGTCGTCGTCGTGGGGCGCTACGCGAGCGAACATTCCCTTGCGGCGGTCGGCACGACCTGCGCGCTGGTCAACCTGATCACGAATCTTTTCGTGGGACTGTCGATCGGCGCGAACACGATCGCGTCGTTTTATTACGGGGCCAAAGACACGGAGAAACTCAGCCGAACCGTCCACAACTCCATGTTGTTGAGTCTGATTGGCGGAGCCGTTCTGACGGTCGTCGGCGTCGTGTTCGCGAAAACGTTTCTCGTCTGGATGCAGACTCCCCCCGAAGCGCTCGATCTTGCGACGCGCTATATTCAGGTCTACTTTTCGGGCGTCGTTCCGATTATGGTCTTCAACTTCGGCTCGTCCCTTCTTCGCGCCAAAGGGGACACGAAACGCCCGTTGTATTACCTGACGTTCGCCGGCGTCGTCAACGTCGCGCTGAACCTGTTATTTGTGATCGTCTTCAAGATGGACGTCGGGGGAGTCGCGCTTGCGACGATTCTCTCTCAAGCGCTCGCCGCCGCGTTGATCGTGCGATGCATGCGCCTTGAAAACGACGCGTTTCGTCTTCGTCTGAGCCTGATGAAAGTCGACCGATCGATTATGTTCGAAATACTGCGCTCCGGTATTCCCGCGGGAGTTCAGGGAACGGTGTTCGCGCTCTCGAACGTCGTCATTCAGTCGTCGGTTAACGGATTCGGTCCGATCGTCATGGCCGGAAGCGCGGCGGCTCAGAACGTCGAAGGGTTCGTTTGGGTGTCGATGTACGCGTTTTCCCAGGTCGCGATGACGTTTTCAGGTCAAAACGCCGGAGCGCGGCGGTACGATCGCCTGAATCGCATTACGCTTGTAACGCTCGGCTGCGCGTTTGTTACCGGCTTGATTTTAGGGAACTTTTGCAGCGTCTTCGGCCCCGAGCTCGTAACGATTTACGACGCAAGGCCGGAAGTGGTCGTTTCCGGCGTTACGCGGTTCCGACTTGTTTGCCGATACTACTGTCTTTGCGGGATGATGGACGGCATGGTCGGCGTGATCCGCGGATTGGGCGTTTCAATCACTCCGACAATCGTTTCGCTTCTCGGTGCCTGCGGCTTAAGGCTCGTATGGATATTCACGGTGTTTCAGCTGACGGAGTTCCATACGGAGTATTTTCTCTTTTTGTCGTATCCCGTTTCGTGGCTCGTTACGTTTCTGGCGCACGTCGTTTGCTATTTCTATATTCGGCGCAAGTTGTTTCCGACGTCTTCCGGGGTTTCCTGAACAAATTCGGAAAGACCGGGCTTTTTTCTCTGTCGCTTGAAAAACGGCGCGCTTTGTTCTACAATGTCGCGACTCTATCGTTTTGTCCGTTGAGCGCGTTTGACGACGGCGAAAAAGTGCGTAAAATTACCTTCCATAAAGCGAATTACAAATTTGCGGATTAACCGATTTAGCGGAGTCGCGTATTATGTTAGATCGTTCTTATGATTACTATCAGGAACTTACTCGGTCGCTTGCCGCGCTTCCGACGGAAACAGAGTGGGTCGAGTTTAAAGTCAATAATCAGGACCCCGATCGAATTGCGAAGTACGTCTCCGGATTGAGCAATATGGCGACGCTTTGCGACAGACCGTACGCTTATCTTGTCTGGGGCGTCAGGGACGACGATCACAAAATTGTTGGAACGTCGTTTGAATATAGAAAAGCCAAGAAAGGGAATATTGAACTTGAGCTCTGGCTGACCCAACAGATCAACCCGAAAATAGATTTCAAGTTTCATGAAACGACTTGCGTGAACGATGAGGGCGAGTCGGTTCGCATAACGCTTCTTGAGATTCCCCGTGCCGAAAGCGCGCCGACAAAGTACGGAAACGTTGGATATATCCGCGTAGGAACCAATTTAAAACCGCTGACCGATTTCAAAGGAAAGGAAGCGGAGCTTTGGCGTAAATTTGACAAAACTCCTTGTGAAAAGCGCGTCGCCTATTCCGGAGCCAGCGATGAAGACGTGGCGGCCCTCCTGGATTATCCGGGATATTACAGGAAGTTAGGTTTGCCGATTCCCGCCAATCGCGAGAAAGTTTTGAAAGATCTGAGCGACGAAAAGTTTATCGTCAAAAACGATTCCGGAACGTGGGATATTACCAACTACGGCGCGTTGATGATAGCGACAGATTTGACGAAGTTTGAAGACTTAAGCAAGCGTTGCGTTCGCGTGGTTCGGTACCTCGACAAGTCTCGTCTTGGAGGGATTGGCGAGCGCGTATTTTCCGCCGGTTACGCTATTTCGTTCGAGGATATTGTCGCTCATGTTCTGACCGCCATTCCTCAAAAAGAGGTTATGGAAGGGGGCGTTCGTAAACAGAGGTACAGTTTTCCGGAAATAGCCGTTCGAGAACTTCTGGCGAACATGACGATTCATCAGGCGTTGGATCAACGCGGCACGAGCCCTATGGTGGAGATTTTCGCCGATCGAATAGAATTTTCTAATCCCGGCGCTCCTCTTGTTGCGGTCGAACGTCTTCTCGATACAGTGCCTATCTCTCGCAACGAGAGCATGGCGGGCTTTATGCGTCGTTGCGGTATTTGCGAGGAACGCGGCAGCGGATACGACAAAATTGTCGCCGCGACGCGTTCGGCGACGTTGCTTGCTCCGAAAGTGGAAAATCAGAACAATCTGTTTACAAGAGTGACGCTGTATTCGTGGATTCCTTTTGATCTGACCGCGCGAGAAGATCGCGTCCGAACTTGCTATATGCTGGCCTGCCTGGCTTTTGTTACTTCGCAAACGATTGTTAACGCAGACGTTCGCGACGCTTTTGGGTTGGGAGAGAAAGACAAGGTGAAAGCCTCTCGCATTCTTCGGGACACGTTGGAAGCGGGATTGATTAAGCCCGTTGATTCGTCGACCGCGCCTCGGTATATGAAATACGTTCCGTTTTGGTCGTAATCTCGATTTAAGTTTCCGTAAGTTTCACAAGAGACTTTTTGGCTGCGCTTTTTGATGAATGGGAAACGAGAATATGCCGGTTTTTACGAGTCATGCTGTTTTTGATTTAAGTTTCCGTAAGTTTCACAGACGGCTTTTGGACTGCACTTTTTGAAGCTGGGAAAACGTAAAAATTCGGCGTTTTACGAGTCTCGCGATTTTTGATTTAAGTTTCCGTAAGTTTCATGGCGGGCTTCTTGAGGTTGTTTTCGAGTAGAATCAGGGATTTTCAGGGATTTTTAATGGGCGGAGCGCAGACGATCAGACTTTTGGTCGCGTTATTTATCGCGGGAGGCTTCGGCGCGGTCTCGCGATTTGGTTTGTCGACGCTCGTCGCGTCGACGTGGGGGAAGGGCGCGCCCTGGGGCGTCGCTATGGTCAATCTTATTGGGTGTTTTTGCTTTGGGGCGCTCGCGTTTCTTTTTGCGTCGCGCTCGAATTGGGATCCTCAGATCAAAACGATCGTCTTGACCGGGTTCTTAGGCGCGTTCACAACCTTTTCTACTTATATGTTCGATCTCTACTCGTTCCTGCGCACGGGAGAATACGCTCGCGCTTGCGGCGACTTTTTGGTCCAGAACGTAGGCGGCTTGTTCGCCGTCCTTCTGGGCGTTTGGATTGCCGGGGCGATCGGTCGGTGAATCGACTTGTAATCGAGAGTATTGCTTGGACGTTTGCGAAACGTTTTGAAAACGAGTATAATATCGCGAGGACCCTTTTTCGGAGGATTGCGATATGAATCTGTATGTTCGTTTATTGTCGACTTCGTTCGTTTTGTTTGCGTTAGCGCAAGTTGGATCGGCGTTTGGCGAAAACGTCGACGAGCGCTTTTATTCGCCGACGACGGAACTGACGCCCGTTTCGATCTGGTCGGAAAACGACGTTTTTGTCGCTCCGGACGCGAACGATCCGGAGCGTTACGGCTTCGGCAAGGCGATCGACGGCAATCCTGAAACCTACGCGTGCGTTCTTGATTCGACGCGAACC
>JAEEGL012224166.1_pt1 | contig 13202 bp, 25 predicted proteins | sample 9134231 | NCBI WGS metagenome assembly JAEEGL01 (sample SAMN16246548, study PRJNA631951) | gut metagenome | biome: gut microbiome; feature: rumen; material: fiber-attached | host: Bos | place: Iran: Karaj | collected 2018-10
ATAACGAAGGCAAAATCACTGTGAGACATCACGGCGGCGGCAGCAGAAGAAAATACAGAATCATTGATTTCAAGAGAAACAAAGACGGCATCCCTGCAAAGGTTATCGGCATTGAGTACGATCCCAACCGCAGCGCCAACATCGCTCTGATCTGCTACGCAGACGGCGAGAAGGCCTACATCATCGCCCCTGACGGACTGACCGACGGCATGACGATCATGAGTGGTGAGACCGCTGAGCCCCGCCTTGGCAACTGCCTGCCTCTTTCCCTGATCCCGATTGGTGCTCAGGTACACAACATCGAACTTTACGCCGGTCACGGCGGACAGCTGGTCCGTTCTGCCGGTAACAGCGCTCAGCTGATGGCTAAGGAAGGAAAGTACGTCACCTTACGTCTTCCCTCCGGCGAGATGAGAATGATCCCTGCGAACTGCCGCGCCACGATCGGTGTGGTTGGCAACGGAGATCACTCCCTGATCAACTACGGCAAGGCCGGCCGTAAGCGTAACATGGGTATCCGCCCGACTGTCCGTGGTTCCGTAATGAACCCCAACGATCACCCTCATGGCGGCGGCGAGGGACGTGCTCCCATCGGTCGCCCGGGCCCTTGCACACCTTGGGGCAAGCCTGCTATGGGTCTTAAGACCAGAAAGAAGAACAAGCAGTCGAACAAGCTGATCGTGAGAAGAAGAGACGGTCGTGCTATTAAATAATTGAAGGAGGTTTACCTATGGCTCGCTCATTAAAGAAAGGACCTTTCGCGGACGAACATTTACTGAAAAAGGTAAATGCGATGAACGCTTCCGGGCAGAAGCAGGTCATCAAGACCTGGTCCCGTCGTTCCACGATCTTCCCGCAGATGGTTGGACATACAATCGCCGTTCATGATGGCAGAAAGCACGTTCCGGTATATGTGACCGAGGATATGGTTGGACATAAGCTGGGTGAGTTCGTTGCCACCAGAACGTACAGAGGACACGGCAAGGATGAAAAGAAGACTGCCGTCCGCAAATAGTCTGATTGATTGAAAGGAGGTCACGCAAAATGGCGAAAGGACATAGATCGCAGATTAAAAGAGAAAGAAATGCACAGAAAGATACCAGACCCTCCGCAAAGGTTTCCTACGCGAGAATTCCGGTTCAGAAGGCTTGCTTTGTCTTAGATGCCATCAGAGGCAAGGATGTTCAGACCGCTCTGGGTATCCTGGCTTATAACCCCAGATACGCTTCCAGCGTTATCGAGAAACTGCTGAAGTCGGCGGTTGCAAATGCAGAGAACAACAACAACATGGATACCACCAAGCTGTTCGTTGAGGAATGCTACGCAAACCAGGGACCGACCCTGAAGAGAATTCATCCGAGAGCACAGGGCAGAGCTTATCGTATCTTAAAGAGAACAAGCCACATCACCGTTGTGCTGAACGAAAGATAGGAGGGGGAAGATGGGACAGAAAGTTAATCCTCATGGCCTTAGAGTCGGTATTATCAAGGACTGGGAGTCCAAGTGGTACGCGGAAAAGGATTTTGCCGACAATCTGGTAGAAGATAATAAGATCCGCAAGTATTTAAAGAAGAAGCTGTACGCCGCTGGCGTTTCCAAGATCGAAATCGAGCGCGCTTCCGACCGCGTAAAGGTTACCCTTTTCACCGCGAAGCCCGGTGTTGTCATCGGCAAGGGTGGCGCTGAGATCGAAAAGCTGAAAGCGGAAACGCAGAAGCTGACCACAAAGAAGCTCTTCATCGACATCAAGGAAATCAAGAAGCCCGACTGTGACGCACAGCTGGTTGCTGAAAACATCGCCGGACAGCTGGAAAGCCGTGTATCTTTCCGCCGCGCGATGAAGTCCACCATGTCCCGCACCATGAAGGCCGGTTCCAAGGGCATCAAGACCTGCTGCTCCGGTCGTCTTGGCGGCGCTGATATGGCCCGCATCGAGTCCTACTCCGAGGGTACCATCCCGCTGCAGACTCTGCGCGCCGATATCGACTATGGTTTCGCCGAGGCCAACACCACCTACGGTAAGGTAGGCGTGAAGGTTTGGATCTACAAGGGCGAAGTTCTTCCTGCGAAGCAGTCTAAGGAAGGAGGGGCAAGATAATATGTTAATGCCTAAGAGAGTAAAACGTCGTAAGCAGTTCCGTGGTTCCATGGCCGGCAAGGCCCTCCGCGGAAACAAGATCACCAACGGCGAGTATGGTATCATCGCAACCGAGCCGGCCTGGATCAAGTCCAATCAGATCGAGGCTGCCCGTATTGCCATGACCCGTTATATCAAGCGTGGCGGTCAGGTCTGGATCAAGATCTTCCCTGATAAGCCTGTAACGGCAAAGCCGGCTGAAACCCGAATGGGTTCCGGAAAGGGCTCCCTGGAGTACTGGGTAGCCGTTGTCAAGCCGGGCCGTGTCCTTTTTGAAATCTCCGGTGTATCCGAGGAAATTGCTAAAGAAGCCTTACGTCTTGCCACCTACAAACTTCCTCTGAAGTGCAAGATCGTTTCCAAAGCAGATTTAGAAGGCGGTGAAAACAGTGAAAACGAATAAATATATGGAAGATTTGAAGGCAAAGACCGTTGCCGAGTTAAACGAAGAATTAACAGCTGCCAAGAAGGAGCTCTTCAATCTGAGATTTCAGAACGCAACAAATCAGCTGGATAACACTGCCAGAATTAAGGAAGTTCGCAGAAACATCGCCCGAATTCAGACCGTTATCGTCCAGAAGACGGAAGCGTAACGTGAAAAGGAGGTATTTGTTGTGGAAAGAAATTTGAGAAAGACCCGTACTGGCAAGGTTGTCAGCAATAAGATGGACAAGACCATTGTCGTCGCCATCGAGAACCATGTTAGACATCCGCTGTATGGCAAGATCGTTAAGAGAACATACAAGCTGAAAGCCCACGATGAAAACAACGAGTGCGGTATCGGCGATACCGTAAGAGTCATGGAGACCAGACCGCTTTCCAAGGATAAGAGATGGAGACTGGTCGAGATCATCGAAAAGGCGAAATAAGGAAGGAGACAAACAATGGTTCAGCAGGAAACTAGACTTCGTGTTGCTGACAACACTGGTGCGAAGGAACTGCTTTGCATCCGTGTCATGGGTGGCTCCACGAGAAGATATGCAAATATTGGCGATGTCATCGTTGCCTCCGTCAAGGACGCGACCCCGGGTGGCATGGTGAAGAAGGGCGAGGTTGTAAAGGCCGTTGTCGTCCGCACCAAGCACGGCGCTCGCCGCAAAGATGGCTCCTATATCAAGTTCGATGAGAACGCAGCCGTTATCATCCGTGATGACAAGACTCCGAAAGGGACTCGTATCTTCGGGCCCGTCGCACGTGAGCTTCGTGAGAAACAGTATATGAAGATTGTTTCTCTGGCTCCGGAAGTATTATAAGGAGGAGTTCGATATGTCCACACTCAAGATCAAGAAAGACGACATGGTTAAAGTGATCGCCGGCAAGGACAATGGCAAGGAGGGCAAGGTCCTCTCTGTCAGCCCCAAGACGGGTAAGGTTACTGTAGAAGGCGTCAACGTGCTGACCAAGCACACGAAGCCGAGCGCAGGAAACCCCAACGGCGGTATTGTAAATAAAGAAGGACCGATTGACATTTCTAATGTAATGCTTCTCTACAAGGGCAAAACGACCCGCGTTGGCTTCCAGGTGAAGGATGGCAAGAAGGTTCGCGTTGCCAAGGCTACAGGCGAAGTGATCGATTAAGGAGAGGAGGTCCAAAAAGTTGAGTAGATTAAAAGAGACTTATAAGAACGAGATCATGGACGCCATGATGAAGAAGTTCGGATATAAGAACATCATGCAGGTCCCGAAGCTCGATAAGATCGTGATCAACATGGGCGTCGGCGAAGCCAAAGAGAACGCTAAGGTTCTCGAGAGCGCCGTCAAGGACCTGGAGATGATCTCCGGACAGAAGGCCGTTATCACCAAGGCCAAAAAGTCTGTCGCTAACTTCAAGATTCGTGAAGGCATGCAGATCGGCTGCAAGGTTACCCTTCGTGGCGAGAAGATGTACGAGTTCGCGGATCGTCTGATCAACCTGGCGCTTCCCCGCGTGCGTGACTTCCGCGGTGTCAATCCCAACGCTTTCGACGGCAGAGGAAACTATGCGCTTGGTATCAAAGAGCAGCTGATTTTCCCGGAAATCGAGTATGACAAAGTAGACAAGGTAAGAGGTATGGACGTGGTATTCTGCACGACCGCTAAGACCGATGAGGAAGCCCGTTACCTGTTAACTCTGTTCAACATGCCGTTCCAGAAGAATTAGGAGGAAAATCATGGCTAAGACTTCAATGAAAATCAAGCAGCAGCGTCCTGCAAAGTTTTCGACGAGAGCGTATACCCGCTGCAGAATCTGCGGCCGCCCTCATGCTTATTTGAGAAAATACGGAATCTGCAGAGTTTGTTTCCGTGAATTAGCATACAAGGGAGAAATCCCGGGTGTTAAGAAAGCAAGCTGGTAAAGGAAGGAGGCAAACATTATGATGACGAGCGATCCGATTGCTGATATGCTTACCAGAATCCGTAACGCAAATACAGCAAAACATGACACGGTGGACATCCCTTCCTCCAGAATGAAGCTGGCGATTGCCAATATTCTGGTGGATGAGGGTTATGTGAAGAAATATGAGCTGATTGAGGAAGGCGCTGCCAAGACGATCCGCATGACGCTGAAGTACGGCGCTGACAAGAACGAGAAGGCTATCTCCGGTCTGAAGAGAATCTCCAAGCCCGGTCTTCGCGTTTACGCAAGCGCTGCTGAGATGCCAAAGGTTTTAGGCGGTCTGGGTGTTGCCATCGTTTCCACCAACCAGGGTGTGATCACGGACAAGCAGGCTCGCGAGAAGAACGTCGGCGGCGAAGTTCTTGCGTTTATTTGGTAGGGTGTGAACACTCAACGAACCGGACCGTCAGGGAACGGTGAGTTTAGTGAGAACCCCGTTCGCGACCCTTAGCGACAATGAGCCGCAGGCGATATTGGAGCTTAGTGGAGCGAACATACCCGTTTACATTACATATACATTATTGGAGGATTTAAGGCGAAATGTCACGTATCGGAAGAATGCCTATCGCGATCCCGGCCGGCGTTACGGTCCAGATTGCAGAAAATAACAGAGTGACTGTAATGGGTCCCAAGGGAACCCTGGAGCGTACTCACGCTCCTGAAATGAAATTCAAAGAGGAAGCGGAACACATTGTTGTCTCCAGACCGAATGATTTAAAGAGAATGAAAGCTCTTCACGGTCTGACCCGTTCCCTCATCAACAATATGATCGTCGGTGTGACGCAGGGCTTCGAGAAGGTTCTGGAGATCAACGGTGTTGGTTACAGAGCTGCCAAATCCGGCAAGGTCCTGACGCTCACCCTTGGCTATTCCCACCCCGTCACCATGACGGACCCGGATGGCGTTGAGGCTGTCTGCGATGGCCAGAACAAGATTATCGTGAAGGGTATCGATAAGGAAAAGGTTGGTCAGTATGCAGCTGAGATCCGCGAGAAGAGAGGACCGGAACCTTACAAGGGCAAGGGTATCAAGTATGCGGATGAGACCATTCGTCGCAAAGTCGGTAAGACCGGTAAGAAATAGTAAAGGAGGGTGACACTAAATGGTTACAAAAGAAAATAGAGCCGCTATTCGTCAGAAGAAGCACATGAGACTGCGCAACCGTTTCAGCGGCACCGCTGAGAGACCGCGTCTTGCCGTGTTCCGCAGCAACAGCCATATGTATGCTCAGATCATCGATGACGCAGCCGGCCGTACGCTGGTAGCTGCCTCCACAGTGGAGAAGGCCGCGAAGGAAGAGCTGGAAAACACGGATACGAAGGATGCTGCTAAGTATGTTGGCACCTTAGTCGCCAAGAGAGCACTGGAAAAGGGCATCACCGAGGTCGTCTTTGACCGCGGCGGATACATTTACCAGGGCAAGGTTCAGGCACTGGCGGAAGCCGCCCGCGAAGCTGGCCTGCAGTTCTAGAAGGAGGACGACATATGAAGCGAGTAATTATCGATCCGAATACGCTCGAGCTGACCGACAGGGTTGTTGCCATCAAGCGCGTATCGAAAACGGTTAAGGGCGGTCGTACCGCCAGATTTGCAGCGCTTGTCGCAGTTGGCGACGGCAACGGTCATGTCGGTGTTGGCACTGGCAAGTCCGCTGAAATTCCGGAAGCGATCCGCAAAGGAAAAGAAGCTGCCATGAAGAACCTGGTTTCCATCTCTGTAGATGAGAACAAGAGCGTTCCTCATGATATGATCGGCAAATTCGGCAGCGCGTCTGTTCTGCTGAAGAGAGCCAGCGAAGGTACCGGTGTTATCGCCGGTGGCCCTGCCCGTGCAATCCTCGAGTTGGCCGGTATCAAGAATATCCGTACCAAGTCCCTCGGTTCCAACAATAAGCAGAACGTAGTTCTTGCCACTCTGGAAGGCTTAAAAGCCATGAAGACTCCGGAGGAGATGGCGGCCAAGAGAGGCAAAGCCGCCTCTGAGCTGTAGAACAGGAGGATTGTGAAATGGCTGAGAAATTAAAAGTTACTTTAGTAAAATCTCCCATCGGTGCTATTCCGAAGCAGAGAGCCACGGTTGAGGCTCTTGGTCTGAAGAAGCTGAACAAGACGGTTGAGCTTCCGGACAATGAAGCAGTCAGAGGAATGATCTGGCACGTGAAGCATCTGGTGAAGGTGGAAGAGATCTAAGGGAGGCTAGCGACATGAATTTATCGAATATCAGACCCGCCGAAGGGTCCAAGCACAACGATATGTTCCGCAGAGGCCGTGGCCATGCTTCCGGAAACGGTAAGACGGCCGGCAAGGGCCACAAGGGACAGAAGGCTCGTTCCGGAGCACCTCGTCCTGGTTTTGAAGGTGGTCAGATGCCTCTGTACAGAAGACTTCCTAAGCGTGGATTTACCTGCCGCAATACGAAGGAGATCGTTGGCATCAATGTCGACGCTCTGGAGAGATTTGAGAACGGCACCGAGGTCACGCTGGAGCTTCTGATCGAGAGCGGTGTTGTAAAGCATGCCAGAGATGGCGTTAAAATTCTGGGAAATGGAGAGTTGACCAAGAAGCTGGTCGTAAAGGCGAACGCTTTCAGCGAAGGCGCAAAGTCCAAGATCGAAGCCGCCGGCGGAACATGCGAGGTGGTATAAATGTGGAAGACAATTCAGAATGCGCTCAAGGTGGAGGCAATTCGTAAAAGAATTCTTTACACCCTGCTGATTCTCGTACTTGTTCGTCTTGGCTGCGCTATTCCGGCTCCGGGTGTAAACCCGGAGTACTTCCGGAACTGGATTGCACAGCAGTCCGGTGATGCGTTCAACTTCTTCAACGCTATGACCGGTGGCTCCTTTGAGAGCATGTCCGTTTTTGCGTTAAGCATCACGCCTTACATCACCGCATCCATTATCATTCAGCTGCTCACCATCGCCATCCCGGCCCTGGAGGAAATGTCCAAGGACTCCGAGCACGGCCGTCAGAAACTGAATGACATCACCCGTTATACCACCGTTGGCCTTGCTTTCATCGAATCACTTGCCATGTCCATCGGCTTTGGCCGTCAGGGACTCCTGGTCAATTTCACCTGGTACAACGTCCTCGTCGCGGTTGTCACGCTGACAGCCGGCGCCGTGATCCTGATGTGGTTAGGCGAAAAGATTACGGAGTGTGGTATTGGAAACGGTATTTCCATGATCCTGCTCTTCAATATTCTGTCCAGTATTCCGCAGGATATTGCGAACCTGTTTGAGGTATTCGTATTCGGCAAGTCTGTCGTGGTCGGTGTTCTGGCTGCTGTAGTCATCATCGCCCTGATCATTGCCATGATCGCGTTTGTTGTCATCTTAAACGGTGGCGAGCGCCGCATCCCCGTTCAGTATTCCGGTAAGATGCAGGGCCGCCGTACCTATGGCGGTCAGTCGACCTCCATGCCGTTAAAGGCCAACATCGGCGGCGTTATCCCGGTCATCTTCGCGTCGTCCCTGATGTCCACGCCGGTTATGATCGCAAGCTTCTTCAACGTGGATTACACCACGATCGGCGGCCACATTCTGGCAGCCCTTTCCAGCAACAACTGGGTTCGCGCCGACAGACCCTGGTACTCCATCGGCCTTCTGATCTACATCGCGTTAATCATCCTCTTCGCGTACTTCTACGTGTCGATCACGTTCAACCCGATTGAGATCGCGAACAACTTAAAGAAGCAGGGCGGCTTTATCCCCGGTATCCGTCCGGGCAAGTCCACCAGCGATTATCTGACGAATGTCTTAAACTACCTGATTCTCATCGGCGCGATCGGCCTTGTGATCGTTTCGGTGATCCCGATTATTCTGTCCGGTACCTTAAACATCTCCCGTCTGTCCTTCACGGGTACCTCTCTGATCATTATCGTAAGCGTTGTCATGGAAACGCTGAGTCAGATTGAGTCCATGATGAGAGTCCGGAATTACACTGGTTTCCTTAAGAGCTAAAAAGGGGCAAGATTATGAAGATCATTATGCTGGGCGCGCCTGGTGCCGGAAAAGGGACCCAGGCAGCTAAAATTGCCGCACATTATGACATTCCTCATATTTCAACGGGAGATATCTTCCGTGCCAACATTAAGCAGGGAACAGAGCTCGGCAAGAAGGCGAAAGCCTACATGGACGCCGGCGCTTTAGTCCCGGATGAACTGGTGGTGGATCTGGTTGTGGATCGGATCGGTCAGGATGACTGCGCAAAAGGCTACATCCTGGACGGTTTCCCCCGCACCATTCCGCAGGCGGAAAGCCTTACCGAAGCCTTGATGGCGAAAAACGAGGCAATTGACTGCGCGATCGACGTCGAAGTTCCGGATGAGAACATCATCAACCGGATGTCCGGCAGACGCTACTGCCCCGGATGCGGAGCCACTTACCACATTGTCAGCATTCCTCCGAAGAAGGAAGGCATCTGCGACAACTGCGGCGCAGAGCTGATCCTTCGGGATGACGACAAAGCCGAAACCGTGAAGAAGAGACTGGAAGTGTATCACGACCAGACCCAGCCCCTGATCGATTACTATCAGGGACAGGACAAACTTCGCGCGGTGGATGGAACGAAACCAATGGAAGAAGTATTTGAAGCGATCCTGCATGCGCTGGGAGAATAAGCTTTTTGGTGGAATTCTTAAAACGCATGAACGTACACGAAAGCCGGGATACCGGCTGGTGGTCAGGACCCGGCTTTTATACGTACGTCTTTAACAGATAGAAAGGTAGAGTAAATTCAAATACATGTCGAAAAACGATGTAATCGAGATTGAAGGCGTTGTAACGGAGAAGCTTCCGAATGCCATGTTCCGCGTTCAGCTGGAAAATGGTTTAATCGTTTTAGCGCACATCAGCGGAAAACTCCGTATGCACTACATCAAAATTCTGCCGGGTGACAAGGTCACCCTTGAGATGTCCCCCTACGACCTGACGAAGGGGCGGATCATCTGGCGAGACAAATAAAACGACAAAAACAAAAATTGCTTGCTTTGTAGAAGGCAAAGTGATATAATGTTTTGCGGACTTTCGTTAGGAAAGGAGAATAATCTCATGAAAGTTAGATCTTCCGTAAAACCGATCTGCGAAAAATGCAAGGTTATCAAAAGAAAAGGCAGTATCCGTATTATCTGTGAAAACCCGAAGCACAAACAGCGTCAGGGTTGATTTTTTCAGAGAATATTTGCCATTTGAGGAACGAAAATTTGAGGAGGTAATACACAGATGGCTCGTATTTCAGGTGTTGACTTACCCAGGGAAAAGCGTATTGAGATTGGCCTGACCTATATCTATGGTATCGGCCGTGCCAGCTCGAACCGTATTCTTGCAGAAGCAAACGTGAATCCTGATACCCGCGTAAAGGACCTGACCGATGATGAGGTCAAGAGAATCGCGGAGGCAATCGAGAATGATCATCAGCTGGTCGAAGGTGACCTTCGCCGCGAGATTGCCATGAATATCAAGAGACTGCAGGAAATCGGCTGCTACCGTGGTATTCGTCACAGAAGAGGCCTTCCTGTCCGTGGACAGAAGACTAAGACGAACGCCAGAACCCGTAAGGGTCCTAAGAAGACTGTAGCGAACAAGAAGAAATAAAAATTTTTAGAAAGGAACCCATAAAACACAGGGAAGGTTAGTTTAGATATGGCTAAGAAAGTGTCAGCAGCTAAAAAAGTGACAAAGAAGCGTGTCAAGAAAAACGTTGAACGCGGACAGGCGCACATTCAGTCATCTTTTAACAACACGATTGTGACGTTGACGGACACCCAGGGAAATGCTCTGTCCTGGGCGAGTGCAGGCGGTCTGGGATTTAAAGGTTCAAGGAAATCGACCCCGTATGCAGCTCAGATGGCTGCGGAAACTGCTGCGAAGGCAGCACTCATTCATGGTCTTAAGTATGTAGATGTCATGGTCAAAGGCCCCGGTTCGGGACGTGAGGCCGCTATCCGTGCTCTTCAGGCCTGCGGAATCGAAGTCACCAGTATTCGCGACGTGACGCCGGTACCTCACAACGGTTGCCGTCCGCCTAAGCGTAGAAGAGTATAATGAATGGAGGTGCTAAACAGTGGCAGTAAATAGAGTTCCGGTACTGAAAAGATGCAGATCCCTTGGTCTTGACCCGGTTTATCTGGGAATTGACAAAAAGTCCAACAGAGAATTAAAGAGAGCCAACAGAAAGATGAGCGAGTATGGCCTCCAGCTCCGCGAGAAGCAGAAAGCCAAGTTCATCTACGGTGTATTGGAAAAACCTTTTAGAACCTATTATAAAAAGGCCAAACAGATGAAGGGCATGGTTGGTGAGAACCTGATGATCATGCTTGAGTCCCGTCTGGACAACGTCATCTTCCGTATGGGATTTGGCCGTACCAGAAGAGAGTGCCGTCAGATTGTCGACCACAAGCAGGTGCTTGTAAACGGCAAGAGCGTCAACATTCCTTCTTATCTGGTAAAGGCCGGAGATGTAATCTCCGTCCGTGAAAATAAGAAAGAGTCCACCCGCTTCAAGGATATCATGGAGACCACCGCAGGCCGCATGGTTCCCGAATGGCTGGATGTGGATCGCGAGAACATGAAAGCTACGGTTAAGCAGCTCCCTACCCGTGAAATGATCGATGTTCCGGTTGACGAGATGCTGATCGTCGAGTTGTATTCCAAGTAAGATTGGAGTTCGGGTAGGGGAAAGCATGCTTCCCTCTACCCTTTTCGCGACGTTTTAAGAAAGTGTTTCGGGACGGTCTATGAGATGCTCTTTGGCTTTTGTCCTGCAACCTTTCTGACATAAGCGTTACGCGAAGGAGAAGAGTGCGAGCCCGAAAAACACTGGCCTTAAGGAGGGTCTTTGCATGTTCGATTTTGAGAAACCGAATATTGAAATTGCTGAAATTTCAGATGACAAGAGATACGGCAGGTTTGTGGTAGAACCTTTGGAACGGGGTTATGGAATTACTCTCGGCAACTCGTTACGCAGAATCATGCTGTCCTCTTTACCTGGCGCTGCCATCAGCCAGGTGAAAATTGATGGCGTTCTTCATGAGTTCAGCTCCATCCCCGGCGTCAAGGAAGACGTTACTGAGATCATCCTGAACCTGAAGAAGCTTGCAATCTGCAACAGCAGCCCCACATCCGAGCCGAAGATCGCCTACATCGAGTATGAAGGCGAGGGCGTTGTGACCGGTGCCTGCATCAAGGCGGATCAGGATATTGAAATCATGAATCCGGATCAGGTCATCGCTCATTTAAGCGGCGGAGCGGACTGCAAGCTCAGCATGGAGCTTACCATTACCAAGGGGCGCGGCTATGTCAGCGCCGATAAAAACAAGAACGATTCCCTTCCGATTGGTGTCATCGCCATCGACTCGATCTACACTCCCGTAGAGCGTGTCAACATGACCGTGGAAAACACCCGTGTCGGTCAGGTCACTGACTTTGATAAACTGACGCTGGATGTGTATACCAACGGAACGCTTGCTCCCGATGTGGCCGTTTCCCTGGCTGCCAAAGTATTAAGCGAGCATCTGAATCTCTTCATCGACCTGTCCGAGAACGCTAAAGAAGCGGAAGTCATGGTCGTGAAGGAAGACAACGAGAAGGAAAAAGTTCTGGAGATGAACATCGATGAGCTCGAGCTCTCGGTTCGTTCGTACAACTGCCTGAAGAGAGCCGGCATCAACACTGTTGAAGAGCTGATCAGCCGGACTCCTGAAGATATGATGAAAGTTCGTAACCTGGGCCGCAAGTCCTTGGATGAGGTTCTTGCGAAGTTAAAGGAACTCGGACTGGAATTAAACCCCAGCGATGAGGGTTAAGTGAAATATAAGAGCCTGCGCAACAGACGCTGCTTTTATAAATATTAATATGGGGTTGTCAGCACCCGCACCAGTAAGTCCGAAGAAGCGTGACGCGGGTGTCCCATGATTGGAGGAAATTATGGCAAGAGGTTACAGAAAGCTTGGAAGAACATCGGATCAGAGAAAGGCTATGCTGCGCAGCCTTGTAACGAATCTGCTCTATCACGGAAAGATCCGCACCACCGAGGCGAGAGCCAAGGAAGTTCGCGGTATCGCTGAAGGCCTGATTGCGCTGGCCATCCGTGAGAAGGACAACTTCGACACCGTTACCGTTACGGCGAAGGTTGCCAAGAAGGATGCCGATGGCAAGAGAGTAAAGGAAGAGAAGGACGGCAAGAAGGTTACGGTCTACGAAGAGATCGAAAAGACCATCAAGAAGGACAAGCCTTCCAAACTGGCTGCTCGTCGTCAGATGATTCAGGTCCTCTACCCGGTTACCGAAGTTCCGACCGGCAAGGGCAAGAAGAAAGGCACCAAGGAGATCGATCTTCCGGCTAAGCTGTTTGATGAGATCGCTCCCAAGTACATGAACCGCAACGGCGGTTTCACCCGTATCGTCAAGATTGGCGAGCGCAAGGGTGATGGTGCGATGGAAGTCATCATCGAGTTAGTCTAATCACTTAGTCTAAACCCAAGTAAAGCGCAGACAGAGGCCCGTAGAGGGCGGATGCCTGCGCTTTTTTTTATGAAAGCGTCGCTGGAGCACGAAGTGCGAAGCGACGCGGCCGCTTTCATGTGCTGTGGCGCGGCCATAAGGCCACATAGGGTTTTTATAGAATATCGGTTTCACAATCCGATGCGCTGATCCGAAGAAGTTTCAGTTCGCGCGTAACAATTTCTCCG
>JAEEGL012488454.1_pt1 | contig 13202 bp, 12 predicted proteins | sample 9134231 | NCBI WGS metagenome assembly JAEEGL01 (sample SAMN16246548, study PRJNA631951) | gut metagenome | biome: gut microbiome; feature: rumen; material: fiber-attached | host: Bos | place: Iran: Karaj | collected 2018-10
GGACAAACACCAAGAGCCTTGGTGCCATGTCCGAGAAGGAGAGGATGGAGTACTATCGCAAGAAGTACGGCTTTGAGCCAAAGAAGGAACAGCCCAAGAAGGAGCAGCCGAAGAAGGCTGAGCAACCTGCTCAGGCTGTACAGACCCAGACTGAGAAGCCGAAGAAGAAAGGTTTCTTCAGACGCCTTTTCGGGAAGCGCAAATGAACCAGATTAGAAGGTTCTTCTCATACTACAAACCATACAGATCCCTCTTTTGGCTTGATATGAGCGCAGCCATTCTCAGCTCGATACTTGCAATCTTCTTCCCGGCTCTGACTCGTGAGCTTCTCAGAACCTGGATCCCGAACCAGATCTGGGCAAGTATGGTGGTCTGCTTCGTGGCGATGTTCGCCATCTATGCGATCCAAGCCTGCTTCACCTACATCAGAATCAGATGGGGACATGTGCTTGGCGTCTATGTCGAGAACGATATGAGACGAGACCTGTTTTCCCACCTGCAGAAGCTGAGCTTCGGCTACTATGACCACACCAAGACAGGTCATCTGATGAGCAGAATGACCAACGACCTCTTCCAGATCGCCGAGGTCGCCCACCACTGCCCAGAGGACAGTCTGATATCCTTTGCCACCATCATAGGCGCATACATCGTCATGTTCAGCTACAGTGTCCCAATGGCGCTTCTGTCGTTGATTCCATTCCCGTTTCTCGTTGTCTGGGGAATTGTTTTCGGACGAAGGCAGAAGAGAGTGTCCAGGGAGGTGCGTTCACATGTGGCTGATGTTAACGCCAATGTGGAGAACTCGGTGCAGGGCATAAGAGAGGTAAAATCCTTCACAAGCGAGAAGTTCCAGTCCAAGCTGTTTGACAACTCCAACAACGACCTTGCAAAAAGCCGCAAGAAGCAGTATTCGGTCATGGCCTCCTATCAGACTGGAATGGGTTGGCTGAGGAACATGTACTACTTCACAACCGTGGTCGGCGGAGCGATTCTGATCTACAGGGGCGTGATCCAGTCTTATGACCTTGTGGCCTTCCTTCTCTATGTCAGCGTCGTGCTCGAGCCGATTGACCGTCTGATAAACTTCGTGGAGCAGCTGAGCCAGGGCATAGCCGCCTTCGAGAGGTTCACCGAGGTCATGGACGTAGATCCGTCCATCAAGGACGATCCGGATGCAAGGGAGCTTGAGGTTTCACATGGCGACATCAGCTTCAGGAACGTCAGATTCACCTACGATACCCAGGACGGTGAGGTCATAGGAGACATAAGCTTCGACATAAAGGGCGGGACAACTGTGGCCATTGTAGGCGATTCCGGAGCGGGAAAGACAACTACGGCATCGCTTCTTCCGAGATTCTATGAGATAGACAGCGGCTCGATAGAGATAGACGGGCAGGACATAAGGAAGGTGACCCAGCGCTCACTGAGACAGAACATCGGGTTTGTGCAGCAGAATGTGTTCCTCTTCGATGCAGACATCCGGGAGAATCTTCGCTACGGAAACCCGGACGCCTCGGATGAGCAGATGATGGCCGCCCTTGACGCTGCGAACATCGGGGATTTCGTCAGATCCCTTCCCATGGGTCTGTCAACTCCGATGGGCGAGCATGGTACAAGGCTCTCAGGAGGTCAGAAGCAGAGGATCTCAATTGCACGCGTCTTCTTGAAGAACCCACCGATTCTGATTTTCGACGAGGCGACATCCTCGCTTGACAATGAGAGCGAGCATCTGATACAAGATGCTTTCGACCGTCTTTCCGTTGGAAGGACGTCCATAGTGATAGCACATCGGCTCACGACAATCCGTGGGGCGGACAACATTATTGTGTTGGACAAAGGCAAAGTGATAGAGACAGGGACGCATGACCAGCTTGTGAGCATGGGTGGCCATTACGCCAGGCTCTACCGCAGGGACTTTGACTGACGTTCGGAGATTTGGGATGATTCATCTTGTAATTCGTCTTCTGCTGGTTTTCGTTCTGATAGTGATTGCGATGTTCACTGCAATCATACCTGCACTTATTCTCAGACTGATCGGACTTGGAAAGCTTGGTGACAGGCTTGTGTTCTGGCAAGCGGCCATCATATCCAACTTCTGCTTCTTCCTTGCGGGAATAAGGGTCCATGTTTCAGGGGATGTCAAATCAGTCAGAGAGCGTGTGAAGAAGGGCGAGGGCTTCTGCTTCATCTCAAACCACACGAGCATACTCGACATTGTGCTGATGCTGGGCAAACTCAGGGCCAGAACCGGTTTCGTCGCAAAGCGGTCACTGCTTTTCATCCCGTTTCTGAACATCCTCATTGCCATGACACATTCTGTCTTCATTGACCGTAAGTACCTGAAGAAGAGCGTTGAAGCCGTCAGAAGGGCTACAGACCACATCAGGAAAGGCCATTCAATGGTCGTCTTCCCGGAAGGCACCAGAAGCAAGACAGGCGAGATCGGTTCTTTCAAACACGGCTCATTCAGAATGGCAACAGAAAGCGGCGCCTATGTGGTTCCTCTTACAGTCAAGGGTGTTAGGGATTCGTTTGAGGAGCGAAAGCACATCTTCCAGATCAGGGATGCATATCTTAATGTCGGAGAACCTGTGAAAGCTCCGGATCCGAAGGACAGAGAGGCCGTGAGCGCCTTCATCTCGAATGTTGAGAACTCAATAAAAGACACATACAGCAGACTGTAGAGAGATGGCGGAGAAGATGATGGCTGAAGACAGAAGAATCGCAACAGGTGAGAACAAGCTGGGGAAGATGCCTATTGGCAAGCTTCTTGCAGTGATGTCACTGCCTACAACGTTCTCAATGCTCATCCAGGCGCTGTACAACATCGTTGACAGCATCTTCGTGTCACATTTCAGCGAGAAGGCCCTTACTGCAGTTTCACTTGCCTTCCCCCTTCAGATGCTCATGTTCTCGTTCTCCATCGGAACAAGCATAGGAACGTGCTCCGTAATCTCCAGAAGGCTTGGAGAGGGAAGGGAGGATGCAGCTGACCGCACAGCCCAGAGCGGGTTTTCCCTGATTCTGTGCTTCATGCTCCTGTTCATGCTTGTTGGAGCCTTCGGGTCAACGCTGTTTGTGAAGCTGTATACAGACGACCCTGAGCTTGTGCAGATGACGGTCACCTACCTGAGAATCTGTCTGATCGTCTCTTTGGGAGGTTTTGTCAACGTCTTCTGCGAGAAGACCCTTCAGGCAACCGGTGATACTATTCATCCGATGGTGATCCAGGCAAGTGGAGCAATCTTCAACATCATCTTCGATCCGATTCTGATTTTCGGCTATCTCGGATTCCCGGCAATGGGAGTTGCCGGAGCTGCGATTGCCACTGTCGCAGGTCAGATCTTTGCGATGGTTCTTGGAATGATCTTCCTCAAGCGCAACCAGTACATAAACATAAGGTTTCTCAGGCCCCATATGGCGAAGGCTGAGGTGCGTGACATCCTCCAGGTTGGAATCCCTTCCATAATAATGCAGGGAATAGGCACTGTGATGACCAGTCTGATGAACGCAATTCTCATCGTCTACGATGTGCTTGCAACCACGGTGTTCGGCGTCTATTTCAAGCTCCAGTCATTTGTGTTCATGCCTGTTTTCGGAATGAACAGCGGCCTTATGCCGATTTTAGGCTTCAACTACGGAGCAAAGAACAGAGCCAGGATGATGAAGGCCCTCAAGCTCGGTCTTGTCTGCGCATTTGTGTTCATGTCATTGGGGGCGGCAGTCTTCATTCTGTTCCCGGATGCGCTTCTGGGTCTGTTCAATGCCTCTGATGCACTTAAAACCATTGGAGAGGTCGCGCTGAGAAGAATTGCCATGACGTTCCCGATGGCCGCCATAGCCATCATAACAGGAGCGCTGTTTCAGGCCATGGGTGACGGAATCTACAGCATGATAATCTCAATAGTCAGACAGCTGTTTTTGCTCATACCAAGTGCCTGGATCCTTGGAAAGCTTTTCGGCCTTGACGCCGTCTGGTTCTCCTTCATGTTCGCGGAGCTGTTCGCCTTGGCATTGTCCATAATTTTCTTCAGAAAGGAGCTGAGAAAGCTGGACTTCTGAAGTTTTCCGTTTGACAACGGATAATGGTGCTGTTTATCATGTTTGCAGACCGCATGCTTCCCCTGGCATTCGGGTTCTTAGGAGCTCATTGTGAACCCAATAGTCATCAATTCGCCTTCAATAGCGAATTGTAATCTCCTGCAACTTGGGGAAGACGTCCAGAAGCTTATCGACACAGGAAGAATCTCATGGTTGCACATTGACCTGATGGATGGCCACTACGTGCCGAATCTGTTTTTCCCGATCCGTGTGGTATCCGACATCAAGTCAAAATACCCGAACATCACCACCGACCTCCATATCATGGTATCCGATCCGATAAGCTATGTGGACAGACTTGCAGATGCCGGCGCAGACTATGTCAGCTTCCATATTGACAGCACCAATTTCACAATCAGGACGCTTGACAGGATAAAGGCCAGGGGGATGAAGGCTGGAGTTGTCGTCAATCTTTCACAGCCGGTGTCCGTGATTGAGCCGTATGCGGATCTCTTGGACATGGTGACGCTCATGGCCGTTGAGCCTGGCTTTGCAGGGCAGAAGTTCATGGTCAGAACGCTTGACAGAATCTCGGAGCTTGCATCGATAAGAAAGAGAAGGGGCCTTGAGTTCCTGATAAATGTTGATGGAGCGATAAACTATCCGAACCTTGCGCCATCCATCAGACGAGGCGCAAACGTCATCGTGACAGGAATCTTCACCATCTTCCAGCAGGAGGATGGCATTGATGGTGCATGTCGCCGTTTCGACGAAACCGTATCCCGAGCCATCGCGGACGGCTTCATTGGAGATGCATACTGATATGGAAAAGAGAATGCTTGTGTTCAGTGCCCATGCTGCAGACTACTGCACAAGAGCTGGTGGCACCATACTGAAATATGCTGATAAGGGATGGAAGATCCATGTGGTCTGCCTCACAACCGGTTCCCATGGGGAGTCCGGAGGTTACTGGAAGGCGAATCCCAACGGGACCATAGAAGAGTGCTCCAGTGTCCGCAAAGCCGAATCCACTGAAGCTGCGGCCAGACTGGGTGCAACGGTGGAGTTTTTGGGATGGGATGACTATCCTCTGGAGATAACGGAACAGCGCCAGAGGCAGATCACAAAGATGGTGCTTGACTTCAGACCACAGGTCATCCTGACCCACTGGACCACCGATCCGACCAACCCGGACCATGAGAAGACCTCACGTGCCGTTGTCATGGCATGCAATGCCTCGAGCCAGCTTGGAGCCTTTCCCAACACACCTGCCTTGAGGTATCCGGACATCTACTTCTTCGAACCGACGGTGCCGCTTCCGGAGATGAACAACTTCGCACCTGACTTCTATGTAGATATAGATGATACCGTTGACAGGAAGTTCAACGCCATCGCAGCCTTCACCTGCCAACCGCATTTGGGCGGATACTACAAGAACATCGGCCATATAAGGGCCATGCAGTACAACGTCTTCTGCAAAAAGAGCGTGGAGCAGTGTGAGGCGTTCAAGCGGTTCATCCCATACTGCGGCAAGGAGTTGCCTCTCTCTCAGGAAGAGTCGAAATAGCCTTAGGACAAAGGTTGTTGTATACAATCAGTATCCATGCAACCATGACCAACTGGTGTGGCCACTGCATTGCACAACGCAGTGGCCCTTTTTATTTGTGCTCAGATATTTTTTTTTTTAGAAAAGGGTTATTAGTTTCACTGAACGCTTGAAGTTTGTTCTTGACAGCTTTTGGAATTGTGGTATACTTTTGGTATACAACCTTTGATGAGGTTATGGAGAAGCACTCTGCTTCAATGATGCATGTTATGTGTCTTGCAGGGGTTTCGCAGGGGACATGCCCCATCTCGGTTGGTTTTTGTACAACAGGATTTCCCTGTTTCGATTCCTAACCGAAACCGGTGTATGCCGGTTTTAATACAGTGGAGGTTTTATGAAGAAACTACTGGTCATCATGCTTGTACTGTTCATTGGTACAGCAGCTCTGTTCGCAAACGCATCATCTGAGAAGTCAGACAGCTATCTCCTCAGATTCGGTCACACACTCACACCGGAAGATGAGTTCCACAAAGCTTATCTGAAGTGGGGCGAGGCTGTTGCAGCACGCACAGACGGAAAGCTCAAGATTGAAGTCTATCCAAGCGCACAGCTCGGTGTTGAGGAAGACATCCTCGAGCAGATGAAGCAGGGAACCAACGTCGGTTGGCAGACAGACCCTGGTCGTCTGGGAAGCTATGTCAATGAGTGGTCAATCTTCTATATGCCGTTCTTCCTCGAGGGTGGAATGTCCGATGTCGAGAAGCTCCTTGACAGCCCGACAGTCAAGAGCTGGGTCGACAAGCTCGAGAAAGAGCACAACCTCAAGGTTGTCTCCTATGCTTGGGTTCAGGGCAACAGAAGCGTCATGACAAACAAGCCGGCAAAGTCACCTGCTGACCTCTCAAGCCAGCTCATCAGAACAGCTCCAGCTCCAGCTTGGGTTGCTTGTGTCAACGCTCTCGGATGTAAGGCAGTCGCACTTGCCTATGGTGAGATGTACAACGGAATCCAGACAAAGGTCGTCGACGGTTGTGAGCTCCCATATGCAGCAGCCAAGAACATGAAGATCAACGAGGTCGCAAAGTACATCGTTGAGACAAACCACATCTTCCAGATCAACGTCATGGTCGTCAGCGCAACATGGTTCAACAGCCTTCCTGCTGAGTACCAGAAGATCCTCTGCGAAGAGTGTGACAAGGCCGGTCTTGCAGCATCCAAGATTCTCGTCGATGCAGCAGAAGCAGACCGCCAGTACCTCATCGACCACGGCATGACACTGATTCCTCACTCAGAGCTTGATATGGATGCATTCCATGAGAGTGGAAAGCAGGCTTACAAGGCTCTCGGACTTGAGGAGACAAAGGCTCTCATCGATAAGGAACTCGGAAGATAAACGGCAATGGCCGTTCTCGAATGGCCGCCATGTATTTGGCGGCCATTTTTGTGGAGGGAATAATGATTCCTGCTTCAATTCAGAAGATTTACAAACGGTTCTGCTCAATTGAGACGACCCTTGCCGCGATCTGCCTGGGCGCAACCGTTCTCATAATCACAGTTTCAGCGCTGTCAAGAACGTTCGGTTATCCAATCAACTTCGCTCTGGACATTGCGCTTTTGCTTTTCACCTGGTCTGTGTTCCTAGGGGCGGACACCGCTCTTCGGGCAGACAAGATGGTGAATGTGGATGTCCTTTTCAAAAGGCTTCCCCCAAAGGTCCAGAAGGTGATGCAGCTGATCATCTATCTGATCATCATGGCATTCCTTTGGATGTTCATAATCCTTGGATTCAAGCTCTCGTACCTGACCAGATTCAGAGTTTTCCAGGGAATTCCGACATTGAGCTACACCTGGGTCACCCTCAGCGTCCCTCTTTGCTCGGTTTTCATGGTCATCACGGTCTGCATCAAGATTGTCAGGCTTTTCAAGCCTGCTGCAAAAGCAGATACAGAAAATAAAGCCCAAACGGCTGTAGTAGAGGAGGGTGTGTGATATGGGTGCGGTATTCATTGCGTTTATCGTTCTTTTGATAATCGGCATGCCCGTCGGTTTCTCTGTAGGTATCTCCGGACTGTTCTTCTTCTTCCTCAATCCGGACCTGCCGATAACGACGATTGTTCAGTTGCCGATTTCCCAGACTCAGACCGTAAGCCTCCTTGCGGTTCCTCTTTTCATCTTCGCGGGAAGCCTGATGAACGCCTCAGGAATCACCGAAAGGCTGATCAAGCTCTCAATGCAGCTCGCAGGTCACCTCAGAGGTGGAATGGCCCAGGTGTCGGTCGTCCTTTCGACCTTCATGGGAGGGTGTTCCGGATCCTCGAACGCGGATGCTGCAATGGAGTCCAGAATTCTCGGTCCTGAGATGCTCAAGCAAGGTTATCCGAAGGGGTATACCTGTGTTGTCATCGGATTCACAAGTCTGATAACATCCACAATCCCGCCAGGGGTCGGAATGATTCTGTACGGAACAACCGGTGACGTGTCCATCGGAAGGCTGTTCATGGCCGGACTGATGAGCGGACTCATCATGATGATCGTCATGATGATCATGGTTGCCATCACAGCACGCAGGCGCGGATTCAAGCGCGCAAGAGAGAAGAGAGCCACATTGAAGGAGATCCTCGTCTCCCTTAAGGACACCATCTGGGCACTGATCTTCCCGATCGTCCTCATCGGTTCTCTGAGACTCGGAATCTTCACCCCAAGTGAGGTCGGAGCCTTTGCTTGCTGCTATGCACTGATCGTCGGTTTCTTCATCTACAGGACAATGACGATCAAGAGCCTGATCGCGACTTTCAAAGAAGCCGTCACAGACATCGGTGCCATCATGTTCATGATCAGCATGAGCTCGATCTTCGGATATGGAATCCCGTTCGACAGAATCCCTCAGAAGCTCACAACCCTTATCATGAGCATCTCAAGCAACCCGATCATCATCATGTCGATTGTCGTGTTCTTCCTGATTCTGTTCGGATGCTTCATGGAAGGTTCAGTCATCATCTTGCTCCTGACTCCGATTCTCATGCCTCTGATCAAGACTGTGGGAGTTGACCCGGTCCTGTTCGGTGTCATCATGTCAATCGTTGTCACCATGGGAATATTGACGCCGCCTGTAGGTGTGGCCATGTACATCGTCACCGGAATACTCGAATGTCCGCTTGGCGAGTACATGAAGGAAGCCTGGCGTTGGATCATTGTCGTCATACTGGTTGTCATCATCCTGTTCGCTGTTCCAAAGCTCATTCTCTTCCTGCCGAATCTACTGTACGGTACTGCGGGGTGATGATATGAAATACAGAAAACTTGGAAAAACCGGAATTGAGATCTCTGCCCTTGCCATGGGTGGCCATGAGTATCTTCCGAACCATCTCTCAAGAGGATTCAACGAGGATTTCGACAAGGCAATCACCCCAGGCTACATCTTCCCCGGCTTTGGGGGAGAAAGGCGCAAAGGTATTCTGAAGAAAGCATTCGACCTTGGGATCAACTACTTCGATGTCACCCATGACAGCGAGAAGGAGGCCCTTGGAAGGAACTTCAGCGAGCTTGGCGTCCCATATGAGGTCTATGTGCAGACCAGGCCTGAAGGCATGTGCTATACCTATGACGAGTTCAACATGAAGATGGCTAAATACGATCTTCTGAAGGCCGAGGCCGCAAGGATCCTCAAGCTCATCAGAAGGGAGAGGATAGACTTCTTCAACCTCGCATTCATGAAGAGTGCCCTGGATCACGACCCTGAGTATCTGGAGAAGATCAAGTACAACATCGGAATGCTGAAGAAGGAGGGCCTTGTCCGCTTCGTCTGTGCAGACACCTTCAGCGGTGAGAGCACCTATCTTGCGCAGATAGGCACAGACGCCTTCGATGTCATCTACATGAACTTCAACTTCGCAGACTGTGGAGGTGAGCGCAAGGTTCTGAAGGCCGCCAAGGACCACAACATGTGCGTCATTGACAGAGAGGCTTTCATGAAGGGGGCTCTGTTCCACATGGCCGAGGAAGCCGGGATAACTGACAGAAGTGCACTGGCCTTCGCCGCGATGAAATGGGTATATTCGCATGAGCAGGTTGCAACCATCGTCTACGGCACAAACAGCGCAGACCACCTTGCCACAGCGGCCAAGGTCATAGATGAGCCGGCTCTGACGGACAGTGACAACGATCTTCTTGAGCGGATTCGCAAGACAAAACTGTTCAAGGAGTATTACGAGAAGAAGCAGAAGGAATACTTCGGCTGATAAGGAGTTAGGAAATGGATTTTGTTCCACATGGGATAATTCCTGCCATGGTGACCCCGCTGACTGATGACTACAGAGTCAGCGAGAAAGGCTTGAGAAACCTCATTGATCATGTCATCAAGGGAGGTGTACACGGAATTTTCGTCGTCGGCACGTCCGGCGAGTTCTACGCTCTGGATGAGAAGGAGCGCGAGAAGGCATATCGCATCAGCGTGGAGCAGGTGGCCGGAAGGGTCCCCGTCTACGGTGGTGTTAACGGCATTGCCACTATCGAGGCCATCAAATGGGCTAAGCTTGCCGAAAAGTGCGGTTGTGATGCAATCAGCGTCCTTACCCCAATGTTCATCTCGCCGACCCAGGATGAGCTGTATGACCACTTCAAGGCGATTGCCGACTCAGTCGATATTCCGATGCTGCTTTACAACAATGTGACAAAGACAGGCGTGAACATCGCCTCCACCACGGTGGACAAGCTTGCACACAACGTGAAGAACATCGTTGGAGTCAAGGACTCAAGCGGAGACTTCAACCTCCAAGCCGACTACATCAGAAAGACCAAGGACATTGACTTCTCAGTTCTCTGCGGAAGGGACACCCTGATCCATGCTAACCTCTGCTACGGAGGAAAGGGAGCAATCACAGCCTGCGCCAACATAGCACCGCGCCTGATGGCTGACATCTACGACAAGTATGTGGCAGGGGACATCAAGGGTTCCCTGGAGGCCCAGATCCAGGCAACTCCGATAAGGCTTGCATTCAACATCGGAAGCTTCCCGGTGGTCCTGAAGGAAAGCCTGAAGCTTCTTGGCATAGATGCAGGTCCATGCTACCCGCCGATCCATCCGATGACGGACGAGCAGATCAAGGCCTTGAAGAAGGCGATGCAGGAGTCAAAGCTTATCTGACTAAAGATTTTGGAGCAGGTCAAACGGCCTGCTCCAAAAAAGTTTAAAAAGACAGTTGAAAATTTAGTAAAAAAACGATTATCTTTTTTTCGGTTGATGGCAGATGAATAAAGAGCAGATCATTGAAGACATTAAGAACAGAATCGTATCCGGACAGATACCTCAGGGTGCCTGGCTGACCGAAAGGGGTCTTTGCGAGGAGTATGGCATCTCCAGAACCCCTGTGCGAGAGATAATCTGGAACCTCAATCTGCTCAACATCGTCGAGATCACAGCCGAGCGTGGCTGTATGGTCAGAAAGTTCTCGATCAATGACATAATCGAAGTCTACAACGCCAGAGAGGCCATCGAAGGTGAGTGCGCCCGTCTTGCATGCCTGAGCACCGATGCGGACCTTGACGCAAGGATCGCAGATCTCAAGAGAGTTCTCGAATCCGTCTCCGCCTACGATGATGTCAAATCCTGCATGGCCGCAGGCCAGAAGGTCCATCAGCTTATACTCGAGAAGGCGAACAACCGCTATCTGGACATGTTCAACCAGTCCATAGTCACAGTCACGGGAATCATAAGACGCATGACCAGCGCCCACGAGGAGCTTGAGGAGCAGTCCCGCCTTGGCCATATAGAGATTCTCGACGCCCTTGCAAGAAGGGATGAGAACGCCTGCGCCGAGGCCACGAGAAAGCATCTGAGAAACGCATGCAAAGTCATGATCGAATACAGCTGCAACCGTATGCTGGGGGACTGACCAGAACCCGGTGACACCTATGCCCCGAAATCATTATGAAGTTGCCGATTACCGATTTCGGAGTTAGAATAATAGTGTAATGAACAGGACAGTTTACCCTGGTTCCATTTGGGGTCAGGTTGAAATACCGGCCTCAAAAAGCCAGACCATACATACACTTCTGATGTCGCTCTTCGCAAGGGGCGTAAGCACAATCCAGAACCCTCTAATCTGTTCCGACACGGAAGCCTGCCTTGAGTTCTGCAGGAAGCTTGGCGCCAAGATCACACTTGAGAACAACATCATGACCGTGGACTCCAGAGATCTCCATCCAACCAATGGGATTGAGGTCAACTGCCGTAACAGCGGAACCACGCTCTACTTCGCCACGGCACTTGCCTGCACACTTGGAATCGAGGTGCGTTTCACTGGAGACAGCTCCTTGTCAAAGCGTCCTGCAAGGCCGCTTCTTTCAAGCCTCCATGATCTGGGTGCGACCGTTGACCTGGATGCCGAAAGCGCCCCTTATTCGGTCAAAGGGCCGCTTAAGGGCGGACATACCAGCATAAGGTGCATGACCGGACAGTATCTGAATGCGCTTCTTCTTGCCACACCTTTGATCAAGGAGGACACCACAATAGATGTGCATCTTCTCAAGGAGAAAGCTGCAACCCGCACAACGGAAATCTGGCTTGAGAAGCAGAACATAGAGTTCTTCCGAGATGACGAGATGTACCACTACACAATCAAAGGAGGGCAGAGCTACCATCCTTTTGAGACGGACATCAACGGTGACTTCTCGCTTGCAGCATTCTTCTTCTGTGCTGCGGCCATAACGGCAAGCACAATAACCGTCAACCATCTGGATGCAAAGAGCTCGCAGGCTGACAGGGCCATCTTGGACATCCTCTCCAGGATGGGTTGCATAGTGAGAAGCGAAGGCCATACCGTCACCCTCCAAGGCCCCTCGAGGCTGAAGGCCATAGACATAGATGTGAGCGGAACGCCAGACCTTCTTCCTGCCCTGGCTGTGACATCGTGCTTCGCATCCGGACCTGTCAGGTTCAGCAACGTGACCCACACCATCGTCAAAGGCTCCAAGGAGAGAAGCTCGACGATCGCTTACGCCATCAATGCCATAGGTGGGCATGCACAGGTTCTGAGGGACTCGCTTGTCGTCTATCCCATCTCATCGTTCTCGGGCGAGACGGATGTCCAGAGCTTCGAGGACCCGAGAATCGCAATGGCAATGGCTGTGGCGGCCCTGAGAAGTGCAAGAGGGCTCACAATCCACGGTTGCGAGTGTGTGGACCTGTCGTTTCCGGACTTCTTTGACAAGTTTTCCAGCGTGCTATTGTCAAGAAACTGACTCACTGGTATAAAAAGACCATGTTCACCATAGTCCATACGAATAGCAGCACGGATTTCGCCTCAAAACTCGCCGAGAAGCTTGGCGAAGCGAAGACCGTTCTTGTAGATGACATAATCAGCGATCCACAGACCCTTGAGGACTTTGAGAATCTTGGCCTTGTCTTCTCAAACGACGGCAAAAGTCTTCCACAAAACATGCAAGCCTTCATCAGAGACGTTCTGGGCAACTGCGACCTCAAGAGTCTTGAGTACATGTTCTCCATCTGCGTCACAGACGGCAATGTGGGGCATGCGCTGAAGATAGTGGAGAAGCTATGCGCCAAAGCTGGCGGCCCTCCCAGTCGGAGCCTTCCCACCGGCACGAACTCCCCAGA
>JAEEGL012733377.1_pt1 | contig 13202 bp, 13 predicted proteins | sample 9134231 | NCBI WGS metagenome assembly JAEEGL01 (sample SAMN16246548, study PRJNA631951) | gut metagenome | biome: gut microbiome; feature: rumen; material: fiber-attached | host: Bos | place: Iran: Karaj | collected 2018-10
TATGGAGATCGGTTCTATTAACGCGGGTTTTGTAAATGCTGTGAGCGATAATGCAAAAGCAGCATCAAACGATATCACAAATAAACTTAAGAAGGATATGTCGGGCGCAGACGATACAGAGCTTATGGATGTCTGCAAGGAATTTGAGGCATATTTTATCGAGCAGGTCTTTAAGAACATGAAGAAATCAATGGTGCCGCAGAGCCAGAGTCAGAGCGGAGCAGATGCGACGCTTAAGGATTTCTACGAGGACAAGCTGATGAGCGAGTATGCGGCAGGTGCCGCCAAGCAGTCCGAGAACGGACTTGCCCAGATGCTTTATGAGCAGATGAAACGCAACAGGGGAACTGTGGATCCCGGTCAGATTTAAGCATATTAACATTTCAGGCATTTTATTTTCATGGAAATAATCACAGGCTATATCGAGCATATAATCTACAGAAATGATGAGAACGGTTATACCGTTCTCAATCTTGTGTCCGGGGGAGAGGATATTACCTGCGTCGGCAGCTTTAAGTATGCCGATGAGGGTGAAAACGTCGAAGTGACCGGGGAATTTACCGAGCATGCGGTATACGGTGAACAGTTTAAGGTTTCCTCTTATGAAGTAAAGTCTCCTGAGGATGCCCTTTCCATGATACGGTATCTGGGGTCCGGGGCCATAAAGGGTGTGGGACAGGCTTTGGCAGACCGTATCGTGAAAAAATTCGGTGATGATACGTTCAGGATAATGGAAGAGGAACCGGAAAGGCTTGCCGAAGTGCGCGGGATAAGCGAGCGCAAGGCAAGAGAGATAGCCGTGCAGGTGGGCGAGAAGCAGGAACAGCGAAGGGTCATGATGTTTCTGCAGCAGTATGGCGTATCAAACGCATTGGCTGTCAAGATATATAAGAAATACGGCGATGAGACATTTAATGTTATAAATGAGAACCCGTATATGCTCGCGGATGATATCAGGGGAGTCGGTTTTAAGATAGCTGATGAGATCGCAAAAAAGGCGGGTATCCGGACGGATTCCGATTACCGGATAAGAAGTGCCCTTGATCATATTCTGAATGATGCGTCAGGTGAGGGACACTGCTATCTGCCGGTGGACGAGCTGTTGAGCCGCGCGGAAAGGCTGCTTGAAGTACCTGTAGAAGTGATACGGATCCAGCTTGAGAATGCGGTGATGGAACAGAGGCTTTGCATTAAGCCCGTTGGCGATGATAAAGCGGTATATAAGAAACCGGTCTATCTGATGGAACTTGGATGCGCAAGACGGCTTGTCGATCTGGATATAGTGACCGAAGATGATGAAGAAGCTATAAGAGACAGGATAGGGATCCTTGAAAAAAATGAGAAGACAGAGCTTGAGGATCTCCAGAAGGAAGCTGTTGTAAACGCTGTAAAGAACGGGCTTACGATAATCACAGGCGGTCCGGGAACCGGTAAAACAACGATAATCAATATGATAATCAGATATTTTGAAACCGAAGGCATGGATATCGTCCTTGCCGCTCCTACCGGACGAGCGGCGAAACGGATGACCGAGACTACGGGATATGAGGCGAGCACGATCCAGAGGATGCTGCATCTTACGGTGACCGACAGTGAGACGGATATGTCTGACAGAAACTTTTACTATGAGTTCAATGAGGATAATCCGATAGAGGCGGATGTTGTGATCATAGATGAAATGTCAATGGTGGACATTATGCTTTTTAATGCTCTGTTAAAAGCGATCCCCGTAGGAGTGAGGCTCATACTTGTGGGTGATATAAACCAGCTTCCGAGTGTGGGTCCGGGAGCCGTCCTGAAGGATGTGATACTCTCGGAGTGTTTTCCCGTCGTCTATCTCAAAAAGATATTCAGACAGTCGGAACAGAGTAATATCGTTGTAAATGCACATAAGATAAACGAAGGCGTTCATCCGGATCTCAATGTAAAGAACAGGGATTTCTTCATGCTGGAAGCGGACAGGTCAGATGTGATCCTAAAGTATATTGTTCAGCTGATAAGCGATAAACTGCCGCGGGAATTTAAGGTCAAACCGTATGAACTGCAGGTTCTGACGCCGATGAGAAAGGGAAACCTGGGGGTTGAGGCACTAAATCCCGTGCTCCAGAGATATTTAAACCCGCCGTCTCCCTCAAAGAAGGAATATGAGAGCGGCAATTCGATCTTCCGTGAGGGAGATAAGGTGATGCAGATAAAAAACAACTACAGCCTTGAATGGGAGATAACCAGTAAATACGGTATCGGCATAGACAGGGGGATGGGAGTTTTTAACGGCGATATGGGAATGATCTGCAAGATAGATACCCTGAATGAAACGCTGACGGTTGAGTATGACGGGATGCGCAGGGTAACCTATCCTTTCGGAGGACTGGATGAACTGGAGCATGCATATGCCGTTACCATCCATAAGTCACAGGGGAGCGAGTATCCGGCTGTGATAATACCGCTTCTTAGCGGTCCGAGACTTTTGTTCAACAGAAATCTGCTCTATACGGGAGTTACACGTGCCAGGGACTGCGTGGTGCTGCTTGGGAGTATGGATCAGATAAACAGCATGATCGACAATACCGATGAGTATTTAAGGTATACGGGACTGGCAGAACAGATAAAAGCGATGGCTGAGGCAGGAGATTAAATGGTTTCTGATATTTTTGACAGAACACTGGATATATTTTTCCCGAGGAGATGCCCTGTATGTGATGATGCGGTGGATCTGCCGGGGAGGCTGATATGTGCGGATTGTGAGAGTGCGTTTAAGGAAATAAAAGAGCCGTATTGCTTAAAATGCGGACGTCCGCTAAAGGACGATTCGTTGACCGAGTGCGATGAATGCACCGGAAAAAAGCAGGATTTCAGGAGAGGCCGGGCGGTTTTTGAATATGATGATGAACTCAAGGAGAGCATCTACAGATTTAAATATGGCGGCCGGCGGGAATATGCGGACCATTACGCTGCCTGTATGGAGCGCTCATTGGGCGGCTGGATCCGTTCGCTGAATCCCGACGCGCTCATCCCGATACCGCTGCATAAGAGCAGGCTTAAGAAGAGAGGGTATAATCAGGCCGGACTGCTTGCGGATGGGCTTGGTAGGAAACTCGGGATCCCGGTGAGAAATGACGTGCTTGTAAGAAGCGGTAAAACAGTCGTTCAGAAGAGGCTTGGAGCACAAGAGAGACAAAATAATTTGAAAAAGGCTTTAAAAATAGGCTCTGATGTTGTAAAATTAAAGAACATCGTGTTGATCGATGACATTTTTACCACGGGGAGTACAATAAATTCGGCTGCCTCCTGCCTGCATGATGCAGGGATCGAAAATGTATATTTTGCGGTCCTCGGAGCAGCAAACAAAAATTAATTTTTTGGACTTGGAGGTATTAACAATGAATGTACGTAATTGCAAAAGCTGCGGCAGACTTTTTAATTATATTGCCGGCCCGCCGATCTGTCCCGAATGCAAGGACCAGATAGAGAAGAAGTTCCAGAAGGCTAAGGAATTCGTCAGAAACACCGCTCATGCAACAGTATCCATGGTTGCCGAGGAGGTAGAAGTGTCCGAGCAGCAGGTTAAACAGTGGATAAGGGAGGAGAGGCTTGTATTTTCCGATGCCACAGTAGCAGGAGTTACCTGCGAAGTATGCGGCGAGCCCATAACTACCGGACGTTTTTGCGCGAAATGTAAGAATCAGGTTATGAATGACCTTAACGGGGCTATCAAGAAGCCTGATGCTCCTGTTGTCAAGAAGAAGGAGAGAGAGAATCCGAGGATGAGATTCCTTGATAACAGATAATCATAAGGATCGATAATGTTAAACGAAGATCGAATAGAACTGATGACCAAAATGGCGGCATACGAGAACGGCCGCGGAAGAAGGGATATATCCGTCAATGAATTTTTCAGAGGCGATTATATCAGTTTTCAGGTACTTAAATCCGCACTGTACTGTACCGTGGGATTCGGACTTGCCGTGGCGATGTATATCCTGTATGATCTCGAAGGCTTCCTTACAGATTTTTACAAAATGGATGTCGAGGAGTTCGCAAGGGGTATAGCTACGAAATATGCTGTCGTTTTGGTTGCGTATTTATTGATATCATATTGCGTTTATGCCTATAGGTTCAGCAGGGCTAAGAAGCATATGAAGAAATACATTGCCCAGCTCAGAGAGCTTGAGGAAATGTATACCTGGGAGTAATAAAGGGTAAAGGAAGGGTAGTTTAATGACGACTCTGCTTGTTATAAGGGAACAGCTTATGGGCTTCTTCTCAAGATTCGAAGCCTATATTGTTGCTGTTCTCAAGTTTTTAACAGCACTGACAGCTCTGCTCATAATCAATTCGGATCTTGGCTTCATGTCCAAGCTTGACAACGGTGCCATTGTGCTTATCGTTTCCTTGATATGCTCTTTTTTACCCATGAATCTGATAGTGATAATCATCGCGGTTTTTGTGCTGCTTCATCTGTATTCGCTGTCGCTTGAATGCGCTGCGATAGTGGCGATGCTGTTCCTGATCATGTTCGTCATGTATTTCAGGTTTTCGCCAAAGGACGCTGTGGCAGTGATCCTGACTCCGGTCTGTTTCATGCTCAGGATCCCGTATGTGGTACCCCTGACTCTGGGATTTGTCGGGACTCCGATGTCCTGTGTATCGGTGGGATGCGGGACGGCTGTATATTTCATGTTGAGTTACGTTAAGGATAATGCCGATCAGCTCGCATCAACAACAACTGATGCCGAATCGGCGCTCGGAAGTTTCAAGTATATAATTGACGGATTGCTGGGAAATGATAAGATGCTCCTTATGATAATTGCTTTCGCTGTTGTCGTGGTAGCGGTATTTATGATTAAGAGCCTTCCGATCGATTATTCATGGATCATCGCTCTTGGTCTCGGAGTTGTGGTGAACATTCTTGTGATCCTTATAGGCTGTTCGGCACTTGAGGTGGATATGTCGGTCGGCGGTGTTATACTCAGCACCCTGATCTGTGCGATAATAGTTTTTGTCATACAGTTCTTTATATTTAATGTCGACTATTCGCGGACCGAGAACGTGCAGTTTGAAGACGATGAATATTATTATTATGTCAAGGCTATTCCGAAGATGTCGGTAGAAGCCCGTAACGTTAACGTGAAGCGCATCAATCATCGCTATGATGATGACGATGACGATGAAGAAGAATACGACGACGAGCTTGATTATTTATGATCATAAGGGGTTTAATGGGAATTTAGTATATGGAGCAGATAGGTGAAGCCATAAGATCGTATGCGGACAGATACTTAGGATGGGTATCAATGCCGATGATCATGTGGACTGACATAGTTGAGATCATCATAATATCATTTCTGGTGTACCATCTGTTGGTTTGGATCAAGAATACCAAGGCATGGTCGCTCATGAGAGGTATCGTTATCATATTGGTCTTTGTATTCATTGCGGCAGTGTTTGATATGAACACGATCCTCTGGATAGCAAAGAACGTCACAGGTATTGCCGTAACGGCACTGCTGATCGTATTCCAGCCTGAACTGAGAAAAGCACTTGAACAGCTCGGCAAGTCAAATATGTTATCCGGGCTTATTCAATTTGATTCCGCAAGGGTAACGGGTGAACTGTTCAGCGATAAGACGATTGATGAACTTATAAGAGCATCTTATGAAATGGGCAAAGTCAAAACAGGTGCCCTTATTGTTGTGCAGAACAAGGATCTTCTCACCGAATATGAACTGACCGGAATAATGATCGATTCTCTTGTGTCCAGTCAGCTGCTCATAAATATATTCGAGCATAATACACCGCTGCATGACGGAGCGGTAATAATAAAGGGAAACAGAATAGTTGCCGCCACATGTTATCTTCCGTTGTCGGATAATATGGAACTCAGTAAGGAACTTGGTACCAGACATCGTGCCGGTGTGGGTATTTCCGAAGTCACGGATTCTCTTACGATAATAGTATCAGAGGAAACGGGGCGGGTATCGGTTGCGATGAACGGCGAACTGTTCAGGAATATAGATGCTGATTTTCTGCGTAAGAAATTAGAAGTTCTTCAGAGCAAAACTTTGGAGGAGAAGAAGTTTATCTCCTTCTGGAAAGGCAGGTCAAGAAATGAAACAAAAGCTGACAAATAATCTTGGCCTGAAGCTCATATCGGTTGCCCTGTCCGTTATTCTGTGGCTGGTGGTAGTGAGTATAGACGATCCGGTCATTTCAAGGACTTTTTCCGGCATTGAGGTCGAGATACTTAATGCCGATGCGATAACCTCACAGGGCAAGGTATATGAGATACTGGACGGGAGCAATATCATCTCGGTCACTTTGTCTGCCAAGAGATCCGTGCTTGAGAAGATAAGCCGTGATTATATTAAGGCTACGGCAGACTTAAAGGAGATGACGATCCTTAATTCGGTTTCAATAGATGTAAGGACCACACGTTATTCGGATATGATATCTTCGATAACCCCCCTTACCAAGAATCTTAAGGTGGCGGTCGAGGATCTTGAGAAGAGGCAGCTGTCCATAAACGTTGAGACAGTCGGCAATCCTGCAAAGGGCTATGTGGTCGGGAGCAACAATCCGAGCGTGAACATAACATCGGTATCCGGTCCGGCATCCATAGTTTCGAAGCTTTCAAGGGCTGTAGCGACCGTTGATGTTTCGGGTGCCACTTCGGACCGCAGGGCATCTTCAAAAGTTGTACTCTACGACGGTAACGGAGACGCAGTGGATACTTCCCAGCTGAGCGTGGGAGTTTCGGATATAATCGTTGATGTGGATATCCTTGAGACAAAAGAGATATCTGTAACTGCGGCTATCTCAGGTACTCCGGCAGACGGCTATATGGCAACCGGAATGGTATCAATCCAGCCGGATACCATACTCATAGCAGGAAGCGGCTCGACATACAGAACGCTCGAGAGCATAACGATACCTGCGGATGATGTATCCGTTGAGGGTGCATCGGAGGATGTTGTTAATATATTTAATATACAGGATTTTCTGCCCGGAGGCATCAGGCTCGCGAATGAGGATTATAACGGCGAGGTTACGGTGACGGCATATGTCGGCAAGCTCGAGAACACGATCATAGATGTTCCGATAACAAATATATCGATAGACAATATTCCTGCAGGATACGGAGCTTCGCTGATAGATGCGGGAGGGACCAAGCGCATAGAAGTTCAGGGCCTTTCCGAGAATCTTGCACTTTTGAATCCGTCGCAGTTGTTCGGAACGATCGATGCGGCATCGATGACACCAAGGGAAATACATGAGGGTGTCGAAGGCTTCCATAACGGATCGTATGATGCCGTTGTCAGGTGGAATGTTCCTGCGGGCATAACTGTCGTTAATTCCTCCATGATGGAGGTGGGTCTTTACCAGACACCTGATGCGGCTTCGAACGGCGGAGACGGTACTTCGATAGTTGCGGCACCGGGTGATGGAGGCGAAGGACAGCAGACGGAGTAATTGCCACTTGTGGAAGATTGTTTTTCATGATATACTTTATTTTAGTCTTTTGGGCTTTATGATTCAGTAATTATACGGAGGACGTGGCGATGGTCAGCCAGAAAGTGACGATTAAAAATCCCACGGGATTACATTTAAGACCGGCCGGTATCCTGTGTAAGGAAGCCATGCAGTTTAAATCCCTGATAACATTCAATTTCCGCGAGAATACAGCGAACGCCAAGAGTGTTTTAAGTGTTCTCGGGGCATGTGTAAAATGCGGAGATGAAATAGAATTTGTTTGCGAGGGTGAAGACGAGCAGGAAGCGCTCAAAGCGCTTGTAGAAGCAATAGAGAGTGGTCTTGGTGAATAAAATAAGTACTGCAAAAGCCGATGTCTCATCGGCTTTTGTAGTAAATAAATTATTTTTATAGAATAACAGATTTGGGAGAACTGTAATGAAAAATGTAGAGAGATACAAGAAAAATCCTGTACTTCATTATCCTGAGAGAGAATGGCCGAACAAAGAAATTGAGAAGGCTCCTGTTTGGTGCAGCGTTGATCTCAGGGATGGCAATCAGGCTCTTATCGATCCGATGATCGTTGAAGAGAAGATGGAGTTTTTCGAGATGCTTTTGCAGCTCGGATTTAAGGAGATAGAGATCGGTTTCCCCGCAGCATCACAGATAGAATATGATTTCCTCAGGCAGCTGGTAGACCGTAAGATGATACCTGATGATGTATGGGTGCAGGTGCTTACCCAGTGCAGGGAAGAACTGATAGAGAGAACATTTGAATCCATTCAGGGGATCAAAAACGTAATTGTTCATATTTATAATTCTACATCCGTTCTGCAGAGGGATGTGGTCTTTAACATGGACAAGGAAGAGATAATAAATATTGCGGTAAACGGAACGAGATGGGTAAAGGAAAGAGCCGAAAAATTTGACGGAAACATAAGACTTGAATATTCACCCGAAAGTTTCACAGGGACAGAAGTGGAATTCTCACATGAGATATGCGCCGCAGTCCAGAAGGAATGGGGGGCGACCAGGGAGAATCCCATAATCATCAATCTTCCCGCGACGGTGGAAATGAACACACCGAATGTCTATGCGGATCAGATCGAATGGATGAATAAGCATTTTGACAACAGAGAGAGCATAATCTTAAGTGTTCATCCGCATAATGACCGGGGTACCGGTATCGCAGCAACCGAGCTTGCCCTTCTCGCGGGAGCGGACAGGGTGGAAGGAACTCTGTTCGGCAACGGGGAGAGGACAGGCAACATAGATGTTTTAAATGTCGCTTACAATATGTTCTCACAGGGGATAGATCCGGAACTTAATATTGAGAAGATAAATGACATAATAGAAGTTTACGAGAGGCTTGTTAAGATGCCGATAGATGACAGACATCCGTATGCGGGCAAGCTTGTATTCACCGCGTTTTCAGGTTCGCATCAGGATGCGATCAATAAGGGTGTCAGGGCTATGAAGGAGCGTAAGTCCAAGATCTGGCAGGTACCGTATCTTCCGATCGATCCTGCGGATATAGGAAGGGAATACGAGCCCATCGTGCGTATCAATTCCCAGTCCGGCAAGGGCGGAGTCGCATTTATCATGGATACGTATTTTGGGTTCAAGCTTCCCAAGGGTATGCATAAGGAGTTTGCAAAAGTCATACAGGCGATCACGGAGAAGCAGGGTGAGATATCACCTGACGAGATCATGGCGGCGTTCAAGGCAAGCTATATAGATATGAAGGAACCGCTTCATTTCCGTAAGTTAAGGGTTGATGATAAGAGCGATTCTTCCGATTCGGAATTCGATACGCATATCATGCTCACCTATACAAAGAACGGCGAGGAAGCTTCCTTTGAGGCAGTCGGCAACGGTCCCATAGATGCCGTGCTGCGCGGACTTAAGGAGAACCTGGATCTTGATATCAAGGTACTTGATTATGAGGAGCATGCGCTTGCGGGCGGTGCAAATGCACAGGCGGCAGCATATATACATCTGCTCAATGCGGAAGACGGCAGCGTTACTTACGGTGTCGGTGTAAGTTCAAATATCACAAGGGCATCGGTGAGGGCTATGTTCTCGGCGATCAACAGGCTCGGGCTTATTAAGTAGGACGTTCACGGAATAAGAGATGAGTTTGAGGGGGTTGGATGAGTAAATACGATTATCTTATAGTAGGAGCAGGACTTTTCGGTGCGGTTTTTGCACACGAAGCGCACAAGGCAGGTAAGAAATGTCTGGTGATAGACAGGCGTTCCCACATAGGCGGCAATGTATATACCGAGAATATCGAAGGCATAAACGTACATAAATACGGTGCACATATTTTCCATACGAGCAACAGAAAAGTATGGGATTATATGAACAGCTTTGCGGAATTCAACAGATATACGAATTCGCCGGTGGCCAGGTATAAGGACGAACTTTATAATCTGCCGTTTAACATGAACACCTTCCACGCACTCTGGGGGGTCAGGACTCCCGAAGAAGCAAGAGCTAAGATCGAGGAGCAGAAGGCGGAGGCTGTAGAGGAGATGAGATCGGCCGGTGTCAGCGAACCCCGTAATCTCAGGGAACAGGCACTTACTCTTATTGGCCGGGATATCTATGAGAAGCTTGTAGAGGGATATACGGAAAAGCAGTGGGGAAGAAGAGCGGATGAACTTCCGGCATTCATAATCAGGCGGCTTCCGGTCCGTTTTACATATGACAACAATTATTTTAACGACAAATATCAGGGGATACCGGAGGGCGGTTATACAGCTCTTATAGGGAAGATGCTTGAAGGAACCGAGGTCCGTCTTAATGAGGATTTCTTTAATGACAGGAGCGGGTACGAAGTGTGTGCGGACAGGATCGTATTTACAGGGATGCTCGATGAATTTTACGGCTATCGGTTCGGTGAACTCGAGTACAGGAGCCTTAAGTTTGAAACGGAAGTCCTTGACACCGATAATTTCCAGGGCAATGCGGTGGTCAATTATACCGAATACGAGATACCGTACACGAGGATAATAGAGCATAAGCATTTTGAGTTCGGAACTCAGGAAAAAACCGTAATAACAAGGGAGTATCCGGCGAAGTGGAAAAAAGGCGACGAACCGTATTATCCCATGAATGATGAGAAGAATAACAGACTGTTTGAAAAATACAGGGAGCTTGCCGACAGTGAGGAAAAAGTGATCTTCGGCGGCAGGCTGGGTGAATACAGATATTATGACATGCACCAGGTAGTGGAAAAGGCACTTGATGCAGCAAAAAAGGAAGGGTTTTGATAACTCCTTCCTTTTTTAACAGTAGCTGGAAAACATCATCCCGCTGTAATTGCTTGTTACATATGGCGCCGCATAATTGTGTCCGTGCGGATTCTTGTAAGCGACTATCTTCTTATTGGTATACTGCAGCGGATCCAATGCTACCTGGTTCGCCTTGTTAAGTATATTGTTTGCGAATTTCTTGACGTTGTCGAACTTGGTAAGAGAATCATCTTCTTCGGCTGTCTGCTGGATCAGATTTTTATCCAGCGATATCTGGCCGTTTTCATCAAAGTTGACACCCAGGGATTCAAGTTCATTTCCGAAGCCGGAACTGAGTCCGGACATTTCCCTTACAAGTGCCTTGGACTGAGGCTGGGAATCGAGGTATTTGGCCGCATTCTGGATAAAGGCATTGTAACCCATTATCAGGTTGGAGATATTGTCGGTCAGTGATTCCACATCCGTCTTAAGTCCTATGGATACCTTTTCACCTTCTTCCGTTGTCCCCTTAAGAGTCAGGTCATAGGCCTTGTTTATCGTTATGTTGTTTGACGGAGACGAAGCTTCTTCGCCGTCTATCGTATAGAGGGCATTTGCCGGCATTTCGGATACATTGTTGATCCCGAAATAATCGACGGCTCCCCTTGTCTTACTGGTCTTGTCATCGCTTACTATGAACTGGAGCCCGGAGTCACCTTTAACACCGGTGTCGTCTGACCTTAACCGAAGTGAGACATTCCCTCTTGCGTCTTCGGCTGTTTCAGCATGTATCCCGATGTTTGAGCGCGTTATAAGCTTCGCCAGCTTTTCTTCAATTGTTCTGTTCGTGTCCCCTTCATTTATATTGAACTGGAACTCGTAATCTATATCTCTTGATCTTATATCAAAAGAGTATGTGTCAGGTGGAAGGCCCATCTCGTCGGGCGGCAGCGATCTTCCCTGATTGGTCTGCTCCGAAGCAAGCTGCTCGATGGTGAGCTCTATTCCCGGTGGACTTTCGCCTCTTTTGGTATTTCCGATAAAGGAAGCACTTACCAGATCTTCATTGCTGCTTGAGACAGTCTTTTTGGATAATAAGTCGTCACCGTTCTCTACCGACAATGACGATATGGTGTTCTTGAGCGATCGTGCACTTTCTTTGAGGCTGATCGCAAATTCTTTGGTCTCATTACTGTTATCTATCAGGAAGAGAGGGGATTCCTTGTTGAGCTTAACGATAGAATTATAGACGCCACGAAGCTCATCTTTCTTATGGGTATCGTACTTACTGTTCGTACCCTGAGGAGCATATGCCGTCATGAAATGGTTATAGACTGTATTTAATGTTGTTATGTCTGCCATAAGTGCCCCTCCTTTCTTCCTTGATCCCGCTCATACCATCCGGTATAAGAGCTCGTCGGCTTGGAGACGTGGTATAAATCCTGCTGGACTTATAAACTGTTCCGTCTGTAATGACCGGATCCTTCCGGTTTGAACCCGACGAATTGAAAATGGGTACACTTTCCTACTCTTTATGGTGACTTCATTATACACCATCTCATCACGGAATGCAACATATGTGACAATAAATAACTTAGTTTTTTTATCAATTTTGCCGAAATTTTCTTTACAGTCTTGACATATGGCAGATTGTGTGGTAGACGCATAAGAGACCGCAATATATAGTGCCGTGTTTATCACATTATACATATAAAAAAATGTTGACGCAAGGCGGCATATATGCTAATATTAACGGGCGAAGCGCTGAAAGGCGTTTTTTTAGTGCGCGAAGCGATTGGGCTTCTGCCATGAAATATTCAGTTACATTAGGAGGAAAAAATGCGTACAAGGATAACACTTGCCTGCACGGAGTGCAAGAATCGTAATTACGATACGACCAAGGATAAGAAGACACATCCTGACAGAATGGAGACTAAGAAATACTGCAGGTTCTGCAAGAGACATACTATGCACAAGGAAACCAAGTAAGGAGCCCGGTACCGTCCAACGAATACGAAGTATGAGTTGTTGACAGCACAGGCATCCGACAGATTTAGTCGGAAATAAGACTATGTTATATAGAGGAGAAGCCATGGGAGATACAAATAACAACGCAGTTGAGAATGCGGCCAAGAAGAGCGGAAGCTGGTTCAAGGGCGTTAAGGCTGAGTTTAATAAGATCATATGGCCTAACAGGGATGAAGTGACCAGGCAGACGATAGCTGTTGTATTGGTGTCGTTTGTTGTCGGCGTGTTGATCGCTGTTCTCGATATGGGCCTTCAGTACGGTATTGATTTTATCATAAATCTGTAAAGGAGAGAGGACATGTCTGATACTAACAGTACAGAGGCCAACTGGTATGTTGTCCATACTTATTCAGGATATGAGAATAAGGTAAAGGCAAATATCGAGAAGGCTATAGAGAACCGTCATCTTGAGGAAGAGATCCTTGAGGTAAGGGTTCCGATGCAGGATGTGACTGAAGTAAAGAA
>JAEEGL013258073.1_pt1 | contig 13202 bp, 12 predicted proteins | sample 9134231 | NCBI WGS metagenome assembly JAEEGL01 (sample SAMN16246548, study PRJNA631951) | gut metagenome | biome: gut microbiome; feature: rumen; material: fiber-attached | host: Bos | place: Iran: Karaj | collected 2018-10
CTGCGTTGCTTATTCGGTAGAGGGCAATGCGAAGGCCTGAAGACGGGGTAAGCTAGAGTGCAGATTCCCACGTCTTTTTTTATACTATTAACCGCCTAAAATCCGAGGAATCTAAAAAGGCACATTTTGAACCATTGCATTGAGCTGATAATCAGTAATTTCTAAAAAGTAAAGGCACGGGCAATTTTCTTGCAAAAAAAGAGAATATAACTGTAACTTTGCAATCGAGAACAAATCACAAGTCTTCTAATAACCTCACAAAACGAAATTCAGATATGAAAAACAAAAGACTTTTATTGCTATTTTTCTGCGCAATACTTTGCTTAGGCATCAATGCGAAAAATGAAGAAAGGACTATAGCCGTCCTCACATTGAATGATGGCACTGTTGTTAAAGGCTATGCATCTATTAATAAAGAAGGAGATAAGGTTACTATGGAAACTATCATAAACACTCGCAACAGGAAGACTGTCAAATACTCCACTGATAACGTTAAGTCTCTCGTGATTCCACCTTCTGGCAAAGACACGACTACTATCACTTTTGTACCTATATTAGTTCACCAACCATGGTATATGATAAAGAACCCAAGCAAGCCCAAAATGGTAGTGAAAGTGTTTGAAACAGAACGCATGGAGGGTTATGTTGGGCCCGATGCAGATTTCACGTTTACTGGAAATAATGGAGTAGGGGCAATGGGACTTTATCATTGGGATGTAAATGCTTACTACTATCATATTAAAGGTGAAAAGAGAGCCTATGGCTATTGGAAAGACATAATAGGTAGTAGTTTCAGTCTAAAAAGATCTCTAAAGGCATTCTTCAAAAGATTTCCGGATATTGTGGAGTTTGTTGAAGGAAACAATGTAGACAAAAAGACTTTTATTAATAACCCAACAATGATGCTGCCTTTGATTGATGAATCGATAAAAAACGGTAACTATCAAACCATAAAAGAAAAATAATTATGAAAACTACAATCCACACTCATTTTAATAAAGTGCTGCTCTTGGCAGTAATGATGATGACGGCTTCATTTCCAGCCATTGCCTACGACTTTATGGTCGACAACCTGGCTTACAACATAAACAGTGATGATAGTACTACTGTATCGGTTGTGCAAGCAGTAAATGGCAATGATGTTGCTTTGCCTGACAACTATTCCTATTTAGATACAGTGAAACTGATAGAAATTCCAACTGTTGTGTCGTTTGATGAAAAAGTCTATACTGTTACAATGATTGGTGAAAGTGCTTTTCAGATGGCCCATAATATAGAGGAAGTAATACTTCCCAATACCATTATAGAAATTGGCAAATATGCTTTTGTTGGCTGCTCAAATTTGAGAAACATTAATTTGCCCAATTCACTTAAAACTATAAAATACACTGCATTCTCAGGTTGCAGTGTTCTTGAAAACATTGTAATTCCAGAATCGGTTGTTACTATTGAAGGCTATGCTTTTTATCGTTGCCACAAACTTACGTCGATAACAATTCCTTCTTCGGTGAAGCAACTTGGTTCTGCCATATTTGCCTTCTGTGCCAACCTAACAACAGCCGAGATAAATAATGACTTCATTTCATCAGGACAGTTTTCGAGTTGCCCAAATTTGAAGAATGTGTATCTATCCAATTCTGTTCTAAATATTGGTAAGGCGGCATTTAGTGTCTGCAATAGTCTACAATCAATTACCATCCCCGAGAGTATAATATCAATAGGAGAAGGATCTTTTGATGGCTGTGCACAATTAAGTGATGTAGTTTGGAACGTGCCGCAATATACATCTTATGATAATTTCTTTCCTAAAAATGTGAAGAATATTATATTAGGAGAGAATGTTGAAATTCTACCATATAATTTTTTGGCTGGAACAGAGATTGATTCGCTTTATATACCTAGAACCCTCAAAAATTTAAATTATGCTTTCAATTCTTGTCAGAATCTTAAGAGAATTGTGGTCGACAGCAATAATCCCACTTTCGATTCTCGTGAGAACTGTAACGCCGTAATTGCAACAGCCAACGATTCTTTGGCTCTTGGATGCAAATCTAGCACAATACTTCCTTCAATAAAGCATATTGGGAATTATGCGTTTAATGATTGTGTTGGTTTAGAACACTTGTGCATACCTGACGGCGTGGAAACTTTGGGTGAGCATTCATTTGCAAATATTAGTGCCGATAGCATTGTTCTTCCACCATCAATCAAAATCATTGGCTATAGTGCATTTTCACAATGTAGCAACTTGAAGTATGTGAGATTCCCCAAGAACTTAACAATAATTGGAGAGAATGCTTTTAAAGAGTGCAGGAATCTCATAGGTATTCAGTTGCCCGATTCGTTGATTACTATCTTTACAGGAGCATTCCGAGGCTGTTCAAGCCTAAAGAAGTTGTATTTGCCCAGTTCGTTATTTTGTATTGGAAGCTATGTATTTTACGGTTGCTCTGGACTGACCGATATATATTCATTAATGAAGACTCCATGTATGCTTTATTCCAATGGTTTCGACAGTAGTGGTTATAGTGCGACATTACATGTGCCTGCAGGCACTGCTGATCTATATCAAAATATCGAGGACTGGCTGTATGATGGCTGGAACTACTTCACTAATATAGTGGAAATGGAAAATGAAGATGTTAATATGGATGGAGCCGTTAACACTGCAGATATAACATTCCTGTATAACTACCTTCTGTACGGTAATAGCAAATCACCTTTCTATGGTGATGTAAACGAAGACGGAGAAATAACTACTGCCGACATTACTGCTATTTATAATAAGATTTTAGGTATCCAATAATTTTCATCACGATGAATTAGTGCGAAATTAAACCGCCGAAAGAGAAAAAGTGACTCTTTCGGCAGTTTAACGCAATCCTTGTACTTATTTCTTATTCATTTGCTACTCGCTAATCACATTTCCCCGTAAGGTAGCCTGGCAAGGACTTCGCCCATTTTTTGGGCGCCTTCAGAGAGTTTGCCGCCTACCATTGCTCGCAACATGAGTGGCAATTCAATGTTTATCTCGGCGATGGCGTTGGTGTGCTCCTCGTCGATGGCTTCAAGATTTACAGTAAGTCCAAAGGGTACTGGTGACGACTCTGCCACATATTTCACCAGATTGGGCGCCACGCTCTCGCTCACGCTGAGCTTCACGGCTCCCACTGGCGAGTCGATGCTGATGCCGTCCTCTTCAAATTTCACTTTATCGAGGTGCTCGCGAGCCTCATCGGGCACTCGGTCCATGTTTTTCTCCATTTGTTCCTTAAACATGGATGGGTTGCTTAATTTATTGTAAATAAGCTCAATGTTATGGTCAATAACAACTTTATCGCTTTTGTAGCTTTCCATTTGATGTTGTGTATTTAGGTTTGTAATTAATCTAATTTCGTGGCCGAAGGTGTCCAACTTTCGGGGCTTTCGTGCCAAAGCTCAAGAGCATCAACATCCTCGTCCTTGATATACTGTGTTGCCAGCGCCGCTTCTATCATAGCGTGATAATTTGTGAGAGTGATGAGCTTCAAATCCTCTTCCTTAAAGGTTGCTATTGCCTGCTCAAAGTCGTAGGTAAACATCGCCACCATTCCCATCACGTCACCTCCGGCAAGTTGCATCTCATGCAGTGCCTTGATAGCATTTGAACCAGTAGAGACCAAGTCCTCAATGAGCACCACCTTCTGGCCTGGCTCAAAATTGCCTTCGATTAGATTTTCCAATCCATGATCTTTAGGCACATCGCGCACATAGACGAACGGCAGACCCAACGTGTCGGCAACCAAAGCACCCATAGCGATGGACCCCATTGCCACACTCGCCACCACCTCAGCATCGGGGAAGTTCTCAAGAATCAGCCTTGAGAGTTCCACCTTAACAAAGCGCCTCATATCGGGGTAAGAGAGCACTATTTTGTTGTCGTTATAAATAGGTGCGTTCCAGCCGTTTCCCCACACAAATGGTTGCTCTGGCTGAAGCATTATCGCGTTTATCTTCAGCAGTTTCTTTGCCAATGTCAAGTCTAAACTGTCCATTTTTATAAAGTATAACGTTATGAAATATTGCACAAAAGTATAAAAATAAGACCAACAGATAAAATAATTCGTCACAAATTATGTGTTTTTATCCATTTTTTGTAATTTTGCACGGATGAATCAAGCTAAAGTCCATAGAATACGCACACGGATATCAGCCATCTTTTCATTAATATTAGTGGCTTTTCTCGTTGCCCTATGCTATGCAATTCCTCTTGGTCAAGACGACTCACGCAAAGGCGGCACTCAATCGCAACACGTTAAAGTGAAGGGGGGTGGCAAAGGTCTTAACATATCATATCGATTCAGAGATGTTAACGATACTCAGCTTGTTGCTGCACAGCGATATGGCATTGTACCACTGAGAACACGTGATGGACTCGACAGTGTTGCCTCACAGCTGATAAAAATAGAGTCATCACGCGCTTTCAAAGTTGATTGTCTTACTCACTCGGTGCCATATCTTACTCCAAGTGCAAGTGAGCTGCTTAATACTATTGCTGCCAATTTCCAGGCGAAGTTGCAACAACAGGGATTTGCACAATATCAGTTTATAGTTACCTCTATGCTACGCACCAGCGAGGATGTAAGAAAGCTGTTACGCGTAAACCGCAATGCCGTCAAGAACAGCTGCCACTTGTATGGCACTACCTTCGACATCGCCTACAACTGCTTTGAGAAGATCGATAGCATGCCTGACTTTGATGGTGCCAATGCTAGTTATAAAGTACTCCTCAACACCTTGGGCGAAACCTTGAGGGAACTGCGCGACGATAATCGCTGCTATGTGAAATTTGAGCGTGGGCAGCCATGTTATCATATCACTACACGACAATAATGCGATTAAGCGAGAGCAGCGTCAAGCTTGCTTGAACTTTGCCGAGCGTGAGCATTTTATCAATAATAACCATATTACTAACTTTTAAAAAACAGTTTTTATATGAAAAAGTATTTAGCCGAAATGGTGGGCACTATGGTGCTCGTGTTGATGGGCTGCGGCGTGGCCGTGAGCCTTGGTTGTGACCCAGTAGCAAATATTCCTGCTGTAGTTGGCACTGCATTTGCCTTTGGTCTGGCGGTAGTTGCTATGGCCTATACCATTGGTGGCATTAGCGGTTGCCACATCAATCCCGCTATTACACTTGGATGCCTTCTCACTAAGCGCATTAGTGCTAAAGATGCATGCATGTACATGATTTTCCAAGTGATAGGCGCTTTCATCGGCTCAGCAATTCTTTACTTGCTCACCAGCAACAGTGGTCTAGAAGGCACTGGAGCCAATGACCTGCAACAAGGTGTGGAGGTTGCTGGAGGTCTCATCGCGGAGATTGTATTCACTTGCGTGTTTGTACTAGTAGTGCTTGGCGCTACTGCCAAGACAAATGGCGCGACCAACAACTTCGCCGGCCTTGCCATCGGTTTGTCGTTGATTCTTGTGCACTTGGTGTGTATCCGCTACACTGGCACCAGCGTAAACCCAGCCCGCTCTATCGCCCCTGCTGTATTCCAGGGTGGAACAGCTCTGACTAACCTCTGGATCTTCATCGTAGGTCCATTTGTTGGTGCTGCTCTCGCAGCTTGCATCTGGATGATTATTGATCCTATTTGCTGCTGCAAAAAAGACAAAGAAAAGAAAGAAGACTAACTAAAGTCTTTAACATACTGAAAATCCCTTGCAAGTTCTTTGCGAGGGATTTTTTACAACTCTCATCACTTGTATTTTTAGATAAATTAGGCGACGCCTTGGAAATAAAAATGAAAATCTTTGTTTTTCATTTTGTATTTCTCTCGGCTTGCACTAATTTTGCAACATGAAAGTAAAACTCTTAATAATCATCTCTCTTATTCTCGCCTCCTTAATGTTAGGTAGCTGCAAAGACGAGAGAAAACCTGCCCCCAAGCCCAAAGTGTCGCGACTCAAAGGCAAAGCCATCAAAGTGGCAACCGAGGCAGCTAAACAGCTAGTAGAAACCGACCACACCGACACCTTGGCAATGCAGAACTGCATACTTGAAGCAAAGGCGATGCAAGCCGAGTTTCAACTTGCCGACGACTCCATCGCTGTCGCCAGCTTCAACAAGGCCTATAAGCAATATCTTGAAGAAAACGACCCCAATCTCGCCAAGGAAATCTTTGTAGAACGCCCTAAAGACCTTCCTGAAGGCGCAAAATGGGATGAGTTCGAAGAATTAGAAGAAGATTAATAACCAAAACACTATAACTATGCATAACTACAATTTCTACCTCGACCTTGTTAATAAGGCCATCAATAACATAAACTATCCTAAGCAACCTGCACATCTATATGAGCCAATCGCTTATACTATGGGATTAGGTGGCAAACGAATAAGACCTGTCCTAACTTTGATGACCTGCGAAGCAATGGGTGGCGACCTTGACAAAGCCATAGATGCTGCTCTAGGTATTGAGCTTTTTCACAATTTCACACTCATCCACGACGACGTTATGGACAACGCCGACATGCGTCGTGGCAAACCCACCGTGCACAAGCGCTGGGACCAGAACGTGGCAATTCTCAGTGGCGACACAATGCTGCAGATGGCTGCACAGGCGATAACACGTGTTGATGCCGATATCGTGCAACCCATGATGGAACTTTTTAACGACACTGCCATCAAAGTTTATGAGGGTCAGCAATATGACATGGACTACGAGAGCCGCAACGACGTGACTGTAGAGGAATATATGAATATGATTCGCCTCAAGACTTCGGTTCTTACTGGTTGCTCCTGCAAGGCAGGTGCTATCGTTGCCCGCGCCAATGAAGAGGACGCCGAGTCTATCTATAACATGGCTGTGAACCTAGGTCTCGCCTTCCAGCTGCAGGACGACTATCTTGACGTGTGGGGCGACCCTGCCACCTTTGGCAAGGAGATTGGCGGCGACATCGTCAACAACAAAAAGACCTTCCTGCTCATCAATGCCATTGACCATGCTGCAGGCAACGAGGCAAAAGAACTCAACTACTGGCTCACCGACAAATATGCTCCCAAGCAGGATAAGATTGAGGCAGTGACCGCACTCTACGAGAGTCTGGGGCTCAAAGACTTGGCTCGCAACGCCATCATCAAATACTCACACCAAGCCCTCGATTTGCTCCACGAGACCAAGATGAAATATGACGCATATAAGCAATTTGAGGCAGTTATCGAAAACCTCGTCAATAGAGACAGATAGTTTTCAGTAGTCAGTTTTCAGTAGTCAGTTTCCTTTGTTTTTACTAGTTCTTCTAGATTTTCTAGAACTACTAGAGCATCTAGCCACTTAAAACTTATCACTTAACACTTATAAATGATTGATTCTCACAGCCACTTATATTGTCGCGAGTTCAACGAAGACCGCGACGAGGCGATAGCACGTGCAAGGGAAGCTGGGGTGCAGCACATCATCATGCCCAATGAAAATTTGGAAAGCGTGCAATATGTTGTGGCGGCACGAGATGCTTACCCTGGCTATGTGTCAATAGCGCTGGGACTGCATCCCGAGGATGTGGATGAGAATTATGAGCAGCAACTCGCCGCTTTGCGCCCTCTGCTCGACGAGCATCACCCAGTGGCTGTGGGAGAGATAGGCATAGACCTCTATTGGGACAAGACATGGCGCGAGCAACAGATGGCGACACTCGATACCCAACTACACTGGTGCAAAGAACTTGATATACCGTTCATCATACATTGCCGCGAGGCCCTTGACGAGATTTTGAGTGTTATGGATAACTTTGGTGAACCGCTGCCACAAGGCGTCTTCCACAGCTTCACTGGCACACCCGAGGAGGTGGAAAAGGTGCGAAAACGTGGCGATTTCTACTTTGGCGTAAACGGCATCGTAACATTCAAGAAAAGCAACGTCAAGGACATACTTCCTGTGGTAGGCCTCAACCGATTGCTTCTTGAGACCGATTCGCCCTACTTGGCGCCAGTGCCTTACCGCGGCAAGCGCAACGAGAGCTCCTTTTTACCACATGTGTGCCATTTCATCGCACAGCACCTCGGAGTGACCGATAAGGAAGTAGAAAACTCCACCACCCTCAACACCGTCAATCTCTTCAAATTAAAAATATCTTAGTTTACAATTGCCTCGTTAGCTTGTCACTTGTTTACTTGTTAGCTAAAAATGACCAAGAAAAAAACTCTTATAGCACTCTTGCTACTCTTAATGAGCGTGCTCAACACCCAGGCGCTTGATATTCCCAAAGGCACCTTCTACTTCGACAACTCGCTCACAAAATACTCAATAGTGAAATTTGTCTTCGGCAGCTACTCTAATACTGAGAGCTATGTTATGACAATGACCAGCGAAGGCAATGACCTATGGAGCATCACCATCCCCGAAACAATGACGGGAATGTACCGATACTGCTTTGCCGAGACTTCGCTGGCTGATGGGCTCTATAACGAGACCTTTCCCAACCTCAAAGATTACATCAGCAACACGCTTGGTGAGAAGCGCACCACAACCTGCGAACTCTCCATTCCCGTGGGATGGATATTCACACCCACCAGCGGCAACAACTGGGCAACGGGTTCGTGGCAGAAACCTGGTGAGGCGACAGCCTACTCTTGCACCCTGCCAGTGATGTTCATCAACACCGATGGCGCAGTACCAATCACCTCTAAGGAAGATTATGTCTATGCCGAGTATTACATCGACAACATGGGCATAGAAGGCATAGAGAATGTGGGATTGAAAGACGCGCCCGAATTAATGCAGATTCGTGGACGCGGCAACTACACTTGGTCATCGTTCGACAAAAAGCCTTATCGCCTGAAATTAGACGCCAAAATGCCACTTTTAGGAATGAAACGCAACAAGCACTGGGCGTTGATGGCTAATGCCGACGACTATTTAGGGGGCTTGCGAAACACTGTAGGATATGAACTAAGCCGACGATTGGGACTAGAATGGACTCCATCGCAAGAACCTGTTGAGGTGGTTTTAAATGGTGACTACATAGGACTTTACATGCTCACCGAGATAATTCGTGTAGATCCTGACCGAGTGAACATCACCGAGCAGGCCGACTATGAAACCAACCGTTTCAGCATCACTGGAGGATGGCTCGTAGAAATCGACAACTACCAAGAGGAGGGGCAAATACGCACCGTGGAAGGCAATGGCAAGAGCATCTACTCCACTTACAAGTCGCCCGAGCACCTCAGCGACGAGCAGCGCAACTACCTCACTGGCCTAATCAACACCACTAATGCCGCAATCTATGTCAACGACAAAAGCAACAACGGCTGGGAGAAGTATATCGATGTCGATGAGTTGGCGCGCTTCTATATAGTTCAAGAACTGCTCGACGACACCGAGTCGTTCCACGGCAGCTGTTTCTGGCACAAGGAGAACGGCGACAGCACCAAGATTAAGTTTGGTCCTGTGTGGGACTTTGGCAATGCTTTCCATCGTGGCACCGACCGCTTTATCTACGACCGCCCTGCATTCAACCAAACATGGATTGGAGAGATTGCCAAGTTTCCTCATTTCCAAGAAGTTGTAAAGAAACATTGGGACCGATTCGAGCTACTGCATTATAACGAGATTGACGGCTTTATCGATGCTTTTATTGACCAAATTCAACAGGCAGCAATGAGCGACGCCGCACGTTGGCCGCAATATGGAAATTCCGACATCATTAACGACCGAGAAACATTCAAGAGCTATCTCCACAGCAAACACAACTGGCTTGCCGATCAATGGGGCGAACCCGAGAAAGTGGTGGGCGACGTGAACCACGATGGCGAGGTAACTGCAGCCGATATCACGCTGCTATACGACATACTGCTTGGAAATGTAGAACTTGACGAAGAGCTGGCAATCCTCGCCGACGTGAATAATGACAGCATATTAACGGCTGCCGATATCACTATGCTTTATGACATTATGCTAGGCAATTTCGAACCGCCAGTTGAGGAAACAGGCATAGTCATCAACGTGCAATGCGACGAGGCTCCCTATCTTTATGCATGGACCTATGTCAATGGCCACAACAATGTGCTAAACGGCAACTGGCCCGGCAATCAGATGACCGAGACACGCACCACCCCCGACGGTGCAGTGTGGTGGACACAACGCTTTGACGTTGATTTTGAGACCATCAACATCATCCTCAATGCTGGAAATAGCCAGCACCAGACACAAAATATCGAGCACCTATCCCCTGGAAATCACTATTTTATCTACGACGGCAACAAAGTATATCAAGACGTAACTGATCAGTATTAACGACGAGGAATCGTTAGCTTATGCCCCAGTTGAATTTTGTCGTTCTTTAATGATGGATTGGCATTTTTGATGTCCTGCACGCTCACGCCAAATTGCTTGGCGATTTTGTTGAGACTATCACCGCGTTTTACCTCATAAATGATGGGCTTGGAAGCCTCTATCCGTGCCGCTTCTTGCGCCTCGCGTTCTGCAGCCTCTCGCGCAGCAATTTCAGCAGCTTCCTTTGCTGCCCTGTCGGCCTCCTCTTTTGCCAGTCGCGCTGCTTCTTCACGAGCAATGCGCTCAGCCTCAAGCTGTTCTACCTGATCATATTCCTCAGGATAAATAAGCAGTGTGCCAATTTCATTCCCTTTTGTATCCACATAGAGATAACGCAGCAGTTTGCGCTCACGCGTTGCTGTAGCGAGCAAAAGATTGAACTTAAGCGCCTCGGGAGCCTGACGGAACCAGGCATCGCGCTTAGTCATCACAAAAGCTGGCACGTTAACGCTCTCTTTTGTAATATAAGGAACTGTAATTTTGAGTGTTACAGTAGTAGTATCAGGAGCCATCTCCACCCCACTCAGGTGTTCGTTGTTGCCAATGGGCAGATGATGCTTTGCCACAACCTTTTGGGCTGCCTGCACCATCAACGACGTGGTGTGTAGAGGTGTCACATTGGTCTTACATCTCATCGTGCCCACGATGCGGCCAATGAGAGATGGGTCGCCAGTGCGGTGCGCCATTATTACAAGGAAGGTTCCATAACCAGCGGTAAACGCCACAGCCTCACAATCATAGGTGTAGTTGTTTGACGATTTCTTGAATCCCACGCTTTGTGCCTCAAATCCGGCCATAGTAGAGGGATAAATATCGGTGAATTCTGTTGCCGAATGGCAGAAAATATCCTTCTTCCCTACCACCTGTTTTTGCAGATAGAGAGTGGGATCAAATGCGCCCTCGATGTAGTCGATACGTGCCAGTTCAAGCGTAGCACCACGAGCATCAAGGCGAGTCACATCCACTCGAGCGCCATAGGGGCGTAGAGCATCATCGTTGGCAAGAAACCAACTGTCGTCGGGAGTAGAAATCGAGAAAAACTCGTTTTCAACCGTGGCTGCCATTCCCATCAGCGCCACTATCATCATCAATATTGTAATAAAACGTCGCATCATAGTAAACTATTTTCTATAAAAATAACTACAAAAAGCCATAATTATTGTGATAAACAACAACATAAAAGAAAACCAGCGAAATAACAAAACCAGCGAATAACGCGAGCGACAAAACCACATTACGCAAACGATTACACATTTTTTTTCTTAAGATAATATTATATTATCTATAATATTAAATTTATTTTATTAATTTTGGGTGCCATATAATAACATTTCGTCATAAAATTTAAATTAATATAAACCAATAAATTCTAAATTACTAATTATGAGGAAAATCTACATCATTTTCGCAATGGCATTGCTCCTGCCGTTGACTACCCTTGCTCAAGGATGGCCAGCAAACTATGGCGGAGTGATGCTGCAGGGTTTCTTCTGGGACAGTTACAAAGAAACCCCCGACTGTAGCCCCTTTGGTCCGTGGCAATACCACCAGTCCAACGACGCTACTGTGACGCACCAGCCAGGCTACACTTGGGCAACCATCTATGGCGCTGGCTGGGCCAGTGGTGAGGAATGGCAAGTACCAGTAACCACCTGGTCGAGCCTGCTCGCTCATAAGAGTGAGATCACACCTTACATCGACCTGCTATGGCTGCCTCAGAGCGGCTCTACAGTGGCCGATTCTACTATGATCTATTACACCAGCAACGACAATAGCGGTCGTAACGGTGTAAGACCCTGGCGCAACGGCCAGAACTGGGGTTACAGCGATGGATCCTACATCACCAACCCCGACTGTATGGGTTTTGTGCCAGTGTTCTATTTCCATCACGGGCTTTCTTACAATCCCGATGGCACACCCTGGACCTACACCGACAGTGAGGGCCGCACTTGGACTCCAATCTCATACTTCGGCACCGAGGCCGAGCTTCGTGAGTTGATTTCTGCTTATAAGGCAGAAGGCACTGGAGCCATTGAAGACGTGGTGGCAAACCACCGCGGCGGCTTGGGCACCTGGGCTGGTGACAAGTACTCTATCGAATTTCCAACCGAATGGTACCAAGGCACCTTCTGTCCAGAGGGCGAGTATATCCAGTGGACCAGCGATGACGTGTGCTCCGACGACGAGAGCGGACGCGGCACTGGTAATCCAGACTGCGGCGGCAAGGGTGAATGGGCACGCGACATCGACCACCACAGTCCTGCCACTCGCGCTAAGGTCCTCAAGTTCCTCGACTTCTTGAAGAACGACCTAGGCTATGTGGGCTACCGTTATGACTACGCTATGGGCTTCGAGGAGAAGCACTTTGCTGAGTACAACACCACCCTGCGCCCCACCTTCAGCGTGGGTGAGTACTGGGGGTCGAAAAACGACATCTCTAACTGGATTCACAAGACCTACATGGAGGGCACCTACCAGAGCGCTGCCTTCGACTTCCCATTGCAGAGCGATATTCGCGAAGCATTCAACTACGGCAACTACCGCTATCTGAACAATTCGGGTCTTATCAGCGACCCCGTGCTCAAGCGCTATGCCGTTACTTTCCTCGACAACCACGACACCTTCAAGGACCTGCCAACCGACGGCTCTAACTACAACTGGAGCAACGGCAAGCCCTATCAGCACCGTGTGGAGAAGAACATCGTTGAGGCCAATGCCTTCATTCTCGCAATGCCTGGCACCCCATGCTTGTTCTATCCTCACTTCATGCACCCACAATGGCACGACATTCTGTGCTTGCTCATCAAGGCTCGCCGCACCGCCGGCATCACCAACGAGAGTGAGCGCTCGGCTGCCACCCTTGTGGGCGACAACGGTATCCAA
>JAEEGL014558024.1_pt1 | contig 13202 bp, 10 predicted proteins | sample 9134231 | NCBI WGS metagenome assembly JAEEGL01 (sample SAMN16246548, study PRJNA631951) | gut metagenome | biome: gut microbiome; feature: rumen; material: fiber-attached | host: Bos | place: Iran: Karaj | collected 2018-10
CGCTCTCAACCAACACAAAAACTAAACTAGACTTAACTAAAGCATATTCCGATTTTCACAAACCCGAATAGCACTGCAAAGATAGTACAATAATTTTAAACTGCAATGCTTTTTTGGATTTTTTTTGCATAAAATGCCTTTTTTCTACATTTTAGCCGTCTTGTTCAGCAAATAATGGTCGAATATCGTCATTGCGGTCATCGCTTCAACAATAGGAACAGCACGAGGCAACACACATGGATCGTGACGTCCACGAGCAGTCAACGTGGTATTATTGCCATTGATGTCAACAGTATCTTGTGTCTGCAATAAAGTGGCAACAGGTTTGAAAGCCACACGGAACCAGATGTCCTGTCCGTTGGAAATGCCTCCCTGTATGCCACCACTATGATTCGTTTTGGTGTTGAGATGCTGTCCGTCCATCGAAGGCAGGAAAACGTCGTTCTGTTCAGAACCTCGCTGACAGACACCAGCAAAGCCCTCGCCATATTCGAAGCCTTTGACTGCATTGATGCTAAGCATTGCAGCACCCAAGTCAGCATGCAGCTTATTTGTCTCTGGCTCACCCAAACCAGGAGGACATCCTTTGACGACACAAGTGATAACGCCACCAATGGTGTCGCCTTCATCTTTTACCTGCTCAATCAACGCAATCATCTGCGCAGCTTTCTCGGCGTCAGGACAGCGGACAGCATTCGATTCTGTCTGCGAGAGGTCGTACAGATGGTAATCGCGCTCTAAAGCAATATGACCCACCTGCGACGTATACGCCTGAATGCTGATTCCTAACTGGCGGAGTGCCAGCTTAGCTAATGCACCAGCTACACAGCGGCTGATGGTGATGCGAGCTGATGAACGGCCACCTCCTCGATGGTCTCGCGTACCATATTTATAAAAATATGTATAATCAGCATGCGACGGACGGAACAACTGACGCATATTGTCATAGTCGTTGGAGTGCTGATTCTGGTTACGCACTATGAATCCGATAGGACAACCTGTAGAGCGTCCTTCGAACACACCGCTAAGCAACTCCACCTGATCAGGCTCCTGTCTGCTGGTTGTGATGGCACTCTGACCTGGACGACGACGATTTAACTCCTGTTGGATGAAATCGACATCAATCTCAATACCAGCAGGCATACCATCCACAACGCCTCCAATGGCCTCACCATGACTCTCGCCAAACGTGGTCAGTCTGAATATCTGTCCGAACGTATTCACGCTTTTACCTTTTTATTTTTTTTACCTTTTTACCTTTTAATGGCAATGTCCACAACCACAACCGTCCTCATGATGATGGCCGCAACCTTCATGGTCGTGTCCGCAACCACTATCACAATCGCCGCAATGACCACCACAACCACCCGTCAGATGCTTCATCAGGTGCTTGACTTCATCCTCGGTTGCCTCACGGTTCTCTAACACTTCACCCTTAAAATAGAGCGTTTCGCCAGCCAAAGGATGATTGAGGTCAATCTTCACCTTCTCTTCGCCGACTTCAACGACCCGACCATAGAAGCGGTTGCCCTCATCGTTCTGCATTTGGATAATAGCATCCTGATAAACATGCTCATGGTCGAAATGGCCATTGATACAGAACGCCTCACGGCCCAATTCCATTAGCAACTCGTCGTTATAGTCGCCATATGCCTGTTCCTTGGTCAGAGCAAAATCGAACGATGCACCTTTCTCTAACGGCGTCAACTGTTGTTCGAAAGCATCAAGCGCAACACCAAAGCCACTGATAAACTGAAAGGGCTGACCCTCGTTGGTTTTCTCAACCAGATGTTTACCTCCATCTTCGTCTATATACAAACTATATGATATAGACATAAACCTATTTTTATTCTCCATATTCAACATATATTCATTTTGAAATGCAAAGGTAATAGAAAATAGGCAAAATGCCAAACAAATGGCGCAAAAATCATAAAAATGATTAAAATCAAGTGTTTGACGAAGGTCAAGAATTAGGGTTGTGCTCGCAAACAATTTTAAAAAAACTTGCTTTTTGCGTGAGAACGCCCTACCTTTGCATCGTCATTCAGCGAGCGAGCTGACCCTGACAACGGATAACAATAAAAGTAAAATGGTAAATTTAGAAAGGGTAAAAAAATGAAAAGATTGTTTTTAACTATGGTAGCCGTGCTGAGCATGACTATGACATTTGCAGAAAACGAGAACGCCGCCAACGCCAACAATACTGAAGCATACAATTTGACGGTGAACATGAAGAAGTTAGCTCAGGCACTTGCTTTGGCAAAAGACCAGGTAGAAAGTGTTGCAGAAATTCATAAGACTTTCGCAGCCGAAATGATGTTTGCAGCACAGAGCAAAGGCGAGGAGCGCGACAAGATGGTCGAGAAAGCCATCAAAAAGGATTTGGCATACATGGACTACATCTTGAACAAGGAACAGTACCATAAGTATGTGTTGTTGCTCAACATGACGCTCCTGAATCGCGGACTGCGTTAAAAGTGAAATAAATAGATTAAGGATTTTTAGTTTCAAGGGTTTGGACAATTCCAAGCCCTTATTTTATTTCGAATGATTTATTACTGGCTGGCCATGTGGATTTTAATCCGTAAGGAGCGAACTACGAGTACGTAGGTATCGTACTGGGAGTCCGTAAGCACGGACTAAGGACGGACAGTAATAGACATTTTTTGATTATTCTGCCAAAAAGTTTGTTTTTCTCAAAGAGAAGTTGTAACTTTGCACACGATTTATGTACATTATTGAGAAATAAAAACAATAGATAATCACAAATGAAGAAATTTCTATTAGCAACAGCGTTATGCATAGCGACATCGCTAAGCGTTAATGCCCAAATGTCAGACGCGCAGATTATTTCATTTATTGCCAAAGAGCAGAAAGCAGGAACCAGCCAAGCACAGATTGTCACCAAACTATTGCAGCGAGGTGTCAAGGTTGATCAGATTCGACGCCTGCGTAATCAATATTCCAAGAAAATAAGTCAGTCTGGACTAAGAAGTCAGGCCGATGCCGCCGTTGAAGATATGTCTTCACGCATGCGTCAAACAGAAAACAATACACAGGAACTGATTAGCGGAAAGACTGGTACGGATACAGAAGTCAGCAACAATGAGGCATCTGTTTCATACGCAGAACTTCAAGAGGACATCAACAATCAACGAAAGGAGGACCAAGAAAAGAAGAAGATTGTCTTTGGACACGACATCTTCAATCAAAGACTTCTGTCTTTTGAGCCAAACATGAATATCGCAACTCCGCAGAACTATGTATTGGGGCCAGGCGATCAGCTTATTATTGACATTTATGGCGCCTCGCAGAAAACAATGCAACTACAGGTGAGCCCTGAAGGAACAGTTACGATACCCGGTTATGGCCCCGTAAAGGTTATAGGACAAACAGTGGCTGCTGCACAATCGCGCATTCGCAGTACGTTAGGTTCGCGCTACAGCAGTTCTGATATTAATCTGAGTGTAGGACAAACCCGTTCGATGCAAATAAATGTAATGGGTGAAGTGAAGGTACCAGGCACCTATACGCTCTCAGCCTTCTCGACCGTATTCCACGCGCTCTACAGAGCAGGCGGCATCAATGATATTGGTACGCTACGTAATATCAAGGTTTTCCGTAACGGTCGCCAAATTACGGTTGTAGACGTATATGAATATATTCTTAACGGTCGTTTGGCAGGCAACATCCGCCTTATGGAGAATGACGTCATCGTAGTTGGTCCATACGATTGTCTGGTAGGTATTAATGGTAATGTGAAGCGCCCCATGTTCTATGAAATGCGTCCTACAGAAAGTGTAGGAACCGTACTGAAATATGCTGGTGGTTTCACCGGTGATGCCTATAAGAAAGCCGTAAGACTGGTACGTAAGAGTGGTGACCGCTATACAGTTCATAATGTCGAGGAGTTCGAAATGAATACTTTTAAGGTTACTGACGGAGATGCTGTTACTGTAGACGGAATCTTGAACCGTTATGAGAACATGGTGGAAATCAAGGGTGCAGTCTTCCGTCCAGGTCAATTCCAATTGGGTAAAGACATTACTTCCGTGCGCAGTCTTATTAAAGCTGCCGATGGTGTAACCGAGGATGCGTTTACTGCTCACGCCGTACTTCACCGTATGCGTCCCAACCGTACACTGGAAGTCCTTCCTGTCGATGTGGCAGGCATTTTGAACGGTACTGTGGCAGATATTCCCTTGAAGAACGAAGATGTCCTGTTCATTCCTACAGAGCAAGACCGTTTGAGTAATCGCACTCTGACCATACAGGGAGAAGTGTTGTCGCCTGGCACATTTGAGTATGCCGAGAACACGACAATTGAAGACCTCGTGTTACAAGCTGGTGGCCTGACCGATGCTGCTTCGACGGTGAAAGTTGATGTTTCACGTCGCATTCTTGATCCCAAGGCAAAGGAAGGTAGCAATGCTATCTCAAAGACGTTTACCTTTGAATTGAAAGACGGTTTCGTCATTGACGGACAGCCAGGATTTACGCTTGAGCCATACGATATTGTTCAAGTACGTCGCAGTCCAACCTATATTGAGCCTCGTAACATTAGTATAGAGGGCGAAGTACAGTTTGGCGGGAAATTCACGCTAAGTTCCAAAAATCAGCGTCTGTCGGATGCAATCAAGACTGCTGGCGGTTTTACAGAAGAAGCCTATGTAAAAGGAGCCCGTCTAATACGTACTATGACAAATGACGAACGTGCTCGCAGAGACGCACTGATAAAACAAATACGGGCCAGCAAGGATAGAGATACTGTAGCTTTGAGCAATCTTGAAACAGCAGGGACCTATACTGTTGGCATCTATCTTGATAAGGCTATGGAAAATCCTGGTTCAAATTACGATATTAAGTTGCGTGACGGCGATCGTATCATCGTACCAGAATATAACGGAACGGTCAAGATTTCTGGTAATGTACAATTCCCCAACACTGTGGCCTTCACAGAAAACAAGGGCTACAAATGGTATGTCAACAAGGCTGGTGGCTTTGGCAACCGTGCTAAGAAGTCGAAGACCTTCATTATCTATCAGAATGGCACAATGGCCGAAGTCGGTAAAGGCACTAAAGTAGAACCTGGTTGCGAGATTGTGGTACCCACCAAAGCTACAAAGAACATGGCAGCTGTCACCCAATGGCTGTCTATCGGAAGCAGCATAACTGGTCTGGCAGCCATGATTGCCACAATTGCTAATATGGTAAAATAATAAACTTCAAGAGTTATGAAACAGATTAGACTATTCCTCATGTCGATGGTGGCTGTACTATTGGTCAGCTGCGGAACGACGAAGACCGTGCCCATCACGGGCAGACAACAAACGCTGATGGTGAGTGACGACCAAGTGCTGAGCCTCTCCTTTCAGGAGTATAGCGAATACATGAAGTCCGCCAAGCCTTCTACCAATACCACTAATACAGAAATGGTGAAGCGCGTTGGTCAACGTATTTCAAAGGCCGTAGAGAGCTTTCTAATTTCGAATGGTATGGCAGAGGATGTAAAGACCTATGCCTGGGAGTTTAATCTGGTTCAGGACAATCAGGTAAACGCATGGTGTATGCCTGGCGGCAAGATTGTTGTCTATGAAGGTCTTCTGCCAGTCACTCAAGATGAGTCGTCGCTGGCCATTGTAATGGGCCATGAGATTGCTCACGCTGTAGCCCGCCACTCGGCAGAACGTCTGAGTAATGCTTATAAAGAGCAATATGGTGCTGCTGCCTTAAGTGCGTTATTGTCTGGTGCAGGTGTCAGCTCAGGCTGGCAACAACTGATAGGAATCGTCCATCAATATGGTGGTCAGATTCTGACATCAGGATTCTCTCGCAAACAAGAAAGTGAGGCCGACCACATTGGACTTATCTTTGCCGCCATGGCAGGCTATGATCCAGAGGTGGCTGTTAGTTTCTGGCAGCGTATGTCGTCGGCTACTGGTGGTGGTTCTTCTTCTATCTTTGCCGATCACCCTTCTGATGCCCAGCGTATTCAGCAGATTCAGGGATGGTTGCCTGAGGCCAAGAAATATTATAACCCTGTAGCTACAACTACCACTAAAAAGACTACGACAAGCAAGAAAAAGACCACTAAAAAGAAGTAAGCATGAGAAAAATAATAGTCTGCCTGACATGTTTGCTGAGTATCAGTGCTATGGCACAAACCAAAGATGGAGGCATCTCTCCACAGATGCTCGAGAAGATTCAGCAACAGAATGAGCCTACCGCAACAGACAGAGCGTTGCGTAATGCGTTAGCAGCTAATAGCATCGACCAATTAGCTCAGAATCAGAAGAATGCTGGAGCCCTGGATACCTACTTCAGCGTAGAAACCAAGAAACAGTCGATTACAGACCAGAAGTCGAGCGGACGCTGTTGGATGTTCAGCGGCCTCAACGTACTGCGTTCCAACTTTGCCAACCGTACCGTCTCGCTTACTGTCGACGTGTCGCAGGACTACCTGTTCTTCTGGGATCAGCTGGAGAAGTCGAACCTGATGCTTCAAGGTGTTATCGACACAGGCAAGAAACCCATTGACGACCAGCGCGTACAGTTCTTCTTCCATTATCCTCTCAACGATGGCGGTACCTTTTGTGGTGTAGCCGACTTGGCAGAGAAATATGGTTTGGTACCGTCAAGCATCCAACCAGAGACATTCTCAGCAGAGAACACTTCCAAGATGTCATCCATTATCAAGTCTAAGCTACGTGAATTTGGGTTGGAACTGCGTATGATGGTGGCAGAGGGGAAAAAAGCTAATGCCATTCAGCAACGTAAGACCGAGATGCTGGCAGAAGTCTATCACATGCTGGTTATCACATTAGGTGAACCCGTCAAGGAATTTACCTTTGCCTTCAAGGACAAGAACGGCAAATCCATCTCTGTTCCCAAGAAGTACACTCCAAAGGAATTCTATAATGAAATTGTGGGTGGTCCGCTGAATGGTACGTTCATCATGGTGATGAACGACCCGCGTCGTGAATATTATAAAACCTACGAAGTAGAATACGACCGTCATACCTACGACGGTCACAACTGGAAATATCTGAACCTACCTATGGAAGATATCGAGACATTAGCTATTGCCTCGCTGAAGGATGGCCGCAAGCTCTATTCAAGCTATGACGTAGGCAAGCAACTGGACCGCAAGCGTGGCTATTGTGATTTGGAGAATTTCGACTATGCATCGCTTTTCAACACCTCTTTTAAGATGAGTAAGGCCGAGCGCATCTCTACCTTCGACAGCGGTTCTACACACGCTATGACGTTGACGGCTGTAGATCTGAACGCACAAGGCGAGCCACTGAAATGGAAAGTCGAGAATTCTTGGGGTGCTTCATGGGGACAGCAGGGCTGTCTCATCATGACGGCCCGCTGGTTCCGCGAATATATGTTCCGCCTGGTAATCGACAAGCAGTATGTCAGCGAAAAACTGCTAAAGGACTACGAACAAAAGCCCGTTATGGTTATGCCCGAAGATCCTTTATTCCAAGAGGATAAGTAATCAAGACGTGTCCAACACGTTCCAGTTTTGACGCTTCCCGCATCACGTCGCTGAGCAGGAAGCGTCCTTCTATTTCTAAAGGTTCAAAAGGCATATGCCGTTTGTCGAGATTCATAATCTCCTGCAACATCCACATCACACCACGTGCGAAGCGTCGGACGCCCATAGAGTCTAAGATTCCCTCACTCTTCAGAGTCTCGTTCTTGCCATTAGTTTTGCGCAACACGTAATAATAATCAAGCAAAAGGCCCATATCCATCTGATGCTTCAAATATTGCTGATAAACATACTGTATCTTAAATTGAGAAACAGCCTTCACTTCATGGTCTGTACGCTGTCTTAGGTGCAGAATCTCTTCATCATAACAGAAAGCCAATACTGATGGTTTCTCAGCAACCTCATTTGTTTCACGAATGGTTTCTGATTCAGCCATCCAATCAAGACTGATATCCTGTGGCGCACGCAAACCAAATTCAAATAGCCTCATTACACCTTGATAACTAATTCCCACAACGTGTTGCTGTTTCGATATCTCATACAGCGTCTGCCACTCATCTGGTTCCGGACCACGACTCAGACAGTCAAGTTGTCCAACAGACACCTGCATCAGTTCAAAAAATAGTGGATCAATCTTTTTCATACCGACAATGTTTCATTATTACCATTTTTATCGCAAGGGTTTAATCATAAAAATGAAGTCCTTGTCACCATACCCCACACGATACTCTGGACGAGGCCAAGCACCCCATGAGTTGACGCACCCCAACCCAAACTGACGCTGCTGGACATGGACACTGGTCTTACCTGCAGGAATGAGATCACCACTATGATGACCCCATGCCTTGTCTTTGTGCATGCCATCGTCAATCTGGTCGTTCGTGTAGGGAATAGCAGAGGCCTCCATCGGAGCATTTGAGTAGAACTGCAAACCCTTTCCGCTATTGTCGATAACCGAGAACCAACGTACATCGGTATGGTTACCACTTTCCTGCGGACGAACATATTCGAAATACTCCTTTAGTACAGTGTTCTTATAGACACCAACAAACTCGCTGTTGTTACGGTCTATATAGTTCTCTATAGGTCCACGACCGTAATACTCTACCTGGTCGTACTGCTTAGGCATCTGCAACTGCATGCCAAAACGGAAGGGTTCACTCACCTTAGCGTCCTTCTCTGTGAACATCTGTTCACGAACCACTACTTCACCATCAGTCGTTATGGCATAAGTCACCTTGAGTGAAGCCTTCTGATCTGGCAAATTGAATGTGACATTGACAGTATTTCCCGCTGTTTCAAAGCCTTTCATCTCCATACGAGGAGACTTCCATGAAGCAAAGCGCTGTTGCAGACGAGCACCATAGTCATTATCTGTTGGGGCGCGCCAAAATTCTGGTACTATGCTCTCGCGGTTCTGCAACATCTCCTTACCGTCAACAGTCAAATAGTCAATCCAGCCAGTACGCTTACCCACATAGAGGACAGTACCAGCAGCTGAAAGCTTCACATAAGTATTGGTTTCTTCCTTCTCAATACCGGTATTAGCTTCGTAGTTAGTGATTGCTGGATACTTATAGGCATTGATACAGAACTGCTGCTTAGCCATCGTCTGTCCCTTTTCAACAAGAGGCGCACCATTCTTCGACTTAAAATAGAATGAGACAAAGATTTCGTTGTCGCCATGATGGCCGAGTACGCGGCTGATGGTCTTTTGCATCTCCTCAGAGGTAATCACTTTGCGCTGCTGAGGCTGGATACCACTGATGTCAATGTTGCCACCGTGTCCGAAAGTCATACCTGCGGGACGTCCAGGATTGTCATGATGATGTCCATCAGCACCACCGACAAACCACTGCAATTCCAAGTCATCAAGCGTCTTGAAGAAGTTCTCGTTGTAGATTTCAAACTTACCCTGCTTCAGCTCTATATTCTTTACCCAAACGTTTTGATAACAATATTGCACCTCATATGCATGGGGATTCAAACGACGATCTGGAGCTATGATACCATTACAGTTGAAGTTATAGTCAGAAGCCGGATATTTGCCGTAGTCACCACCAAAGGTGAAGATCTCGCGACCCGTAATCGGACTTTTATCACGCAGTCCCTGATCTACGAAATCCCAGATATAGCCACCTTGATACTTCGGATACTTGCGAATCAAATCCCAATACTCTTTCAAGCCACCCATCGAGTTTCCCATAGCATGAGCATATTCACACTGAATCAATGGACGCTTATTATCACCTTTCGAGTATTTCTCACAATCCTCGTAGCCCATATACATCGGACAGAAAATATCAGTTTTTCCCCAATGTCCTGCCTGCTCATACTGCACAGGACGAGTGGTATCATACTGCTTAATCCATTCATAGCATTTCTCGAAGTTAGGCCCATAACCAGCCTCATTGCCCAACGACCACACAATGATACAAGGATGGTTTTTATACGTCTTCACATTGGCCTGATTACGCTCCATGTGCATCAGTTCAAAGTCCTGACGCTTAGCTAACGTCTTGTCGCCATAGCCCATACCATGACTCTCAAGATTAGCCTCGGCAGTCACATAGAGTCCGTACTCGTCACAGAGGTCATACCAACGGGGATCATCAGGATAGTGGCTGGTACGAACGGCATTGATATTCAACTGCTTCATGATCTTGATATCCTGAATCATACGATTCACAGATACCACATAACCGCTATCGGGATCCAACTCATGACGGTCAGCACCCTTAATCAGGATGGCCTTTCCATTCACCAACAGCTGTCCGTTCTTGATTTCTACATGACGGAAACCAACACGCTGACGAACTACTTCCAATACATCCTTGCCTTTCTTCAGCATGATATAGAGGTTATAGAGCTGAGGTGTTTCTGCCGACCAAGGCTTCACCTGTGCCAAATCGACCTCTTGCCCTTTGTCATCCGTCAACAATTGCTCCGTAGTTGTTCCTTTAGGAGCATTCACGTCAACCTGCAATACACCACGGCCGCCTACATAGTCCTGATATATGAAGATATCCTCGATATGCTGCTTAGGACGTGCATAGATATACACCTCACGGGCAATACCCGTAAAGCGCCAAAAGTCCTGATCTTCAAGATACGAGCCATCACACCATCGCATCACCTGCATAGCTATCAGGTTCTCACCCTTTTTCAGATACTTGGTGATGTCGAACTCGGCTGCCACTTTCGAATCCTCTGAATAGCCAACCAGCTTGCCATTCACCCACACCTTCAGGTTACTCGTAGCCGAACCAACATGGAAATAAACCTGCTGACCTTTCCAGTCATCAGGCAAGGTGAATGTTTTTCGATACGAGCCTGTATAGTTGTTCGTCTCGCCAATAAACGGAGGATTACTATCGAAGGTTGTGCACCAAGCATAACCGACATTCTTGTAAATCTTGTCGCCGTAGCCATTGATTTCAAAGAGGCCTGGCACAGGGAATTCCACCCATTTCGAATCGTCATACTTCAATGTAAAAAAGTCCTTCGGGGCATTCTGATGGTCTTTCACAAAAAAGAAACGCCATAGACCCTCCATCGACAGAAAGCGTGCCGACTTTTGCTTTTGCGCTTGTGCTGCCAACTTCTGTGTCTCATAAGCAAAGAAGTGGGCTCTACGTGCTTCACGATTCATTTGATTCACTTGTGGATTTTTCCACTCTGGGGCCTGCTGTGCTGCAACGCCCATCGTTGCCATCATCATTATGGCTAATAGCAGCTTTCTCATAGCTTTATCGTATTATTAGTTTTCCTTAAATGCAACAACACCTGTCATTTCCTTTTCAATATAGAATGTTGCACTACAAGTGTCCTCATCCATCAAGTAGCGCGTACGGATATGCCATAAGGTTTTTCCACCGCGTTGCTGATAACTGATGTTACGACTGAAATGTGATGGTGTACGTCCATGTAATACCTGGATGAGCGAATCGCTGATATTACGTGTCGAGTCAACATCATAGAACTCTATGAAATTCACCTTCGAGTAGTCCTCAACGTATGCCTTCATAAAATCCTTGACGATTGACTTTGCTTCCTGTTGCCGTCCACATGAGGCAAACGACAGCAGGGCTACACCTATTATAATATATATACGTTTCATTATTTCTGAGGAATATTCTTCAGCACATCGAGCAGGTGATCCCAAACCATCTGTACAGTGGGGATATGCAGGCGCTCGTCAGGCGTATGAACAAAGCGCAGCGTAGGACCGAAGGACACCATATCCAGATTAGGATAACGCTCAGAGAACAGGCCGCACTCCAGTCCGGCATGGATGCCGCGAACAATGGGCTCTTTACCAAACAGCTTGACATACGACTCCTTCACAATGCGCTGCAGATCGCTATTCGAACGCATCTTCCAGGCAGGATATCCGTCCGAGTGCAACACCTCGGCACCAGCTAAACGGAAGCAAGCACCAATAGTGGCACACATATTGTCGAGATTCGACATAACATTCGAACGCTGTGACGATACAATCTTAATCTCTGTGTCAGTAGTCTCAATGCTGGCAATATTGCTCGAGGTCTCGACCATACCATTCAAGGCTGGGTCTTGGCAAATGGCATAGATACCGTTATCTACAGCCTGTAGTGCAAAGATAAAGTTGCGGGCTACCTGAGACTCTATCACAGGTTCTGCTTCTGTCGATTCCATTGCCCATACCATCTGCGTATCAGTCACACAGAATTCTTCTTCAACCTGCGAAGCAAAGATGTTCCAGTCGGCTTTCACATTCTCCTTAATAGCATTGGGAACAGCAATCACAAACAAACCGTCACGAGGAATAGCATTATGCATCTTGCCACTATTGAATTGAGCCAGACATACACCTTCATACTTATTGACGATCTGATACAGGAAGCGTCCCAGCAACTTGATGGCATTGGCACGCTGTTTATTGATGTCATCACCCGAATGGCCACCTACCAAACCTTTCAGCTGAGCACGCATAAAGAAAGAACCCGCAGGCGCGTTCTCTTTCTTGAAAGCAAACCTTGCTGTAGTATTACGTCCACCAGCACAAGAAACAAAGATTTCGCCCTCGTCTTCTGAATCGAGATTAATAAGGTAGTCGCCTGTCATAAAGCCGGCCTTCATACCTTCAGCACCTGTCAAGCCCGTCTCTTCGTCACGGGTAAATACACACTCAATAGGACCATGCTCTATATTGTCAGAAGCCAGCAGCGCCAACTCCATTGCACAGCCAATGCCGTCATCGGCACCTAAGGTTGTTCCCTCGGCCGTCAGCCATTCACCATCGATGTATGTCTTAATGGGGTCAGTGTCGAAGTTAAACTCCACATCCACCAACTTGTCACACACCATATCCATGTGACTCTGCAGGATGGTGGTTTTACGATTCTCCATATCCTTCGTAGCTGGTTTACGGATAATCACGTTGCCTGTCTCGTCAACTTTTGTATCTAATCCACGGCTCTCACCCCAATTTTTCAAGTACTCAATCATCTTCTCTTCACGCTTTGATGGACGTGGAATCTGGTTAATCTTCGCAAATTCTTCGAAGACAACTGCCGGTTTTAACTCATTTTTATTCATATTTAATGATTATTTTAATGTTTAATAATAATGTTTCACTTTAAATTCGTACCTTTGCACGCGATTTATTGTGCAAAGATAATCATTTATGATGAAAATTCTGCTAACGAGTACGTTA
>JAEEGL016069056.1_pt1 | contig 13202 bp, 16 predicted proteins | sample 9134231 | NCBI WGS metagenome assembly JAEEGL01 (sample SAMN16246548, study PRJNA631951) | gut metagenome | biome: gut microbiome; feature: rumen; material: fiber-attached | host: Bos | place: Iran: Karaj | collected 2018-10
AAGACTGATCGTAACGAGATACTAATAGAAGCCATTCAGTATGGCGCACCATTGCGGCAACTATCAAGGCTGACAGGTATCAGTTACGGAGTCATACAAAGAATAAATGGCAAAATGAAACTGGGTCAGTAGAACCGTCCCCTTGATCCGTTCGATACTGCCAGTCAGAAATTAATATGGATAAAATGCTGAAAGTATCATTGGATTGGATAAATGCTATAGCGTTCCCCAATGCAGGCTTTGACCATCCAAATGATGAGAATAAAGTAAAATGCGCCGCTCGCGCATTGGGTAAAATGGGTGTTCAGATCAACAATCATGAGGTTGTTGAATATTGTCGGACTCTTGGTATGCCACAAGAGTCAATTGATAAAATTGTAGATTGGTATAGCAGACCAAAAGGCTTACGCTTGAAAGATGCTATGAAGTTTTCTACTAAAGATTTAAAGGAAATTTGGTCAAGGAGACTAGAATAAGATACTAATGTAAAGCTTGTACGATTATGAATCATCAAGTCTCAATATATCTTCAGTTACGTAGGTTCCGCAGGCGACTTAAAAGCAAGCAGAAACTTATAGAAAAGAGAAAAAGGGGGCTTGTTGAGAATAACGCTTTTAGAGAACTTCGCGAGATTGGGAAGAATGTAACAAGTTTTTCGGAAGCATTAGATGCTTTTATGCCCAATCATTTACTCTACTTGCTTTACAATGAAAAATCTCCCCTTCATTATGAAAAGCTGAAGAGGGAAACATATAAAGATAAATGTATAATAGACATCCCAGAGCAATTTTCTATATTGACCAATCCTCAAGAGTCGTATTCAGTATTGCAAAGGTTAGTTTCTCAAATACTTTATCAATCTTGCAAAGAGTTATGGATTAATTATAGCAATTGTAAGTATTGTGATTTAGCAACCCAGATTTTTCTGGATTCCATATTAAAAGATAATCATAAATTTATAAAAGCTTGCGGCTCTGCAAAAGTTGGCAGATTTATAACGATAGGTTCAGTTGGAGGGTATGGAATCAATGATAGCAGGTTGTCACTTATGATTAATTCTGTCGGGTCGCCCGTGATATTAGTTGGAAGAAATGTTCATTACAACAACATAATCCCTTATAAACTTCGGCATTATGATGGCAACAACCTGACACCACAGAAACAAAAAGGTTTAAAAGAGATAGATAGTACAGACCTGATCCAGTATGTTATTGACAGCTTATCAAGGTTCAAAAGGACCTTAAGTCAATCCGCAAGGCAGGATTTGGGAAATGTAGTAGGAGAGACAATATCAAATGCAGAGGAGCATTCATCTCTACACAATAGATATTTGATAGGTTATTTTGAAGAATCAAATGATAAGAAAGGACATTATGGATTGTTAAACTTGGTTATCATGAACTCAGGTTCTACCATATACGAGAAGTTTAAGAATCCTGAAAAAGGAAAACCTTTCAATACAAAGTGTAGGGACGAAATGCAACAACTCTCAGATTTATTTGTAAAGAAAGGAATTTTTAAGCGCAATGAGTTTACCGAAGAAAACTTATGGACACTATATTCACTTCAAGGAGGAGTGTCATGTATTCCACCGGAAATAAGGAAACGAGGAAATGGGACCATACAGTTTATAGAAAGTTTCTTCAAACTTAAGGGAAATAACAATGTGGATAGTATATCTCATTTAACACTAGTGTCAGGTAATACTCAGATAGATTTTGATGGTACTTACAAGATTAATAAGAGAAAAAATGCAAATGGAGAAATAGACAATATTATGTCATTCAACGAATCAGGCTCTTTGACAGAAAAGCCTGACTCACGTTATGTTCATCATATAGAGCATTATTTTCCTGGTACAATTATCTATGCGCAATTATTAATAAACGAAGACGATTTACAAAATGGCTAAGAAAAGCAAAGACGATATCATATTCTTGGATGACTTTTGCACTCGAATTGGGACAAAAGTATCAAAGGTCTTTACTGGAAGAGACAGGGGTGAAGAAGTTCGTAATGATTCTAAGATAGATGATGTTTATGCACAATATCATCATATCAAAGTAGTGGTGCCTGTTGGAACATTTTCTATTACGGCGTCATTTCTTGAAGAGTTTTTTGTGAATATTGTCCTTACTTATGGTTTGGATACATTTAGGGAAACAGTTGAAATAGAACCAAATGGTTATGAAATAGATGAGCCATTTGAGGAAGCAATTCAGCGAATACTACAACGAGGCAATGCCTTATCCAAGAACAAATGAACCAGATAGATTCGCTTCAACATATAGCAGACAGCCTAACGCTAGCTCTAAGCCAGTGTCAGGAGCAAATAGCACAAACCGATGGAAGTTGGTTTCATAGCTCTATAGATATGAGTTATAAGATAGCAATGGTTATAATAGCATTGTTTAATTTCTGGTATGTTTTTTCATATAATCGAAATAAAAGTAAAAAAGAACTTTTACAACAGCAGAACGAAAGAAGACTGTCTCTTTTTAAGACGTTAGTGCTTGACAATACTTTATCTCATTTATATGTATTCTTTAATGAATTAGAGACACTACTAGTTAAATTGAAGTCAGATAATGTAGACAGGTCTAACATAGAAAGTGAACTCCAACCCATATTTCATAGGGTGCGTAGCAAATTTGTGATATTTGTTAAAGCAGCAGATCCTAATTTGGGAGAATCTCTTCAAAATCAGATTGATGATTTGGAAACTCATCTGGTAACACAATTAGAAGACAATGAAATAAATTTCAATGTTAAACCATATAAGCAATATAACGATAAGATTAAGAATAAGTTCGATGAGCTAAAATCTTCTCTCATTAAGTGTTTGTATGAGTACAAATAGTAATAGCCCTATTTCTTGATATGCCTAATCAGATGGATAATATACTTGCGGTACGTGATTTCTGGCAGAATGCCAATGTTGTCAGTACCAATACGACAATAATTGTAAAGGCCAGTGTCGTTTATACGAACACTCGTACAGGCAAAACACTCTATCGTTCAGATGAACCGATAGAGGTATATATTGACACTGTTAATGACAACGAAGTGACTGTTCCGAGTCTTCCGGACAGTCTAGGGTGTTTTGGGAACTTTTCGACTTACTGGCAGGAAATGGAATGGCAAAATGGGGTGCTGACAATTAAGGGGAAAGGTAATCCCAAAGTAGGAAAGGATCCCTATATTGTAACACTTATGTAAGATAAACTTTACAAGTATTTCGGCGCGGAGCGGCGAGGTGAGAAGAGAAAAAACTATCAGTGGGGCCTGGCCCCGGTGATATAGGAGGAAATAATAAGATGGCCGAATCGGTTTATACCAAAATGATAAAGGAGCATGAGGGAGAACTTGAAATACACCCATCAAATGCGATGAACCAGTTTTCCCAATTGTATTATATGCTTCAGATATCCCATTAGTTCAGCAGATGGCTGAAGAGATGAAGAAAATTAGTGAAATAGACTCAAAGAATATAAATGCGGGAGAGATGCAAAAGTAAATGGCATGTCTTTTGCAGTGAATTAAAGTGAATTAAATAGAATTTAAAAACCAACATTTGGACATTGAGTTAGGTGGAATTCGTAATTCAGGTGGAGAATATGAATATATTCTTCTCAAGGTGAATAGAGATTGTAATCTCAGTAAGTTTGTAATCTATGATACTACTTATGATGATGAAGGAAATGTCAGTAACAAACTTCCTCATTTTTACAGATTGTTATGTTCTTCTAGATAATGATCCTCTTAATCAGATTAATCTATTATTGAAAGATAATAAAGGCGAGTGTAGGCCAGTAATAGATGATTCTGTACTTGAAAGACATCGAGATGTTATTGAGTTAGATTCCGCTCAGCTAGAGAGCTTGTCTGCCTATATGTTAGATCAGGTACAACATGAGAAATGTTCTTTCAAGAGTTCTGGTCAACTAAAGAAGATAATAACAAAGATGATATCTGAAAAGAAGGTAGATCCTTCAAGGATAAATGATAAACTTAAAGCCGAGTTAGGACTGTAAATAAGTGGTTGACGCAGTACTGTCTTAAGAGAGATAAATAAAAAGGTATGATGCTGTTAGCCTATATTGCCCCGCGCGAACTGACCTCAAAAGATTGTGTTGAAATAGAGAAATATAAAGATGCCGATCCTAGCTATTATCAAGGGGTTAAAGAAGGGTGGACCGTCTTGGTTACTGCAATGAAAGTTGACAATGTAGTAGTATTGCCAGGGAGGAGGACACGTCAGGAAATGTTGGATAAACTTAGTTTTGAATTCTGGAAAGAATACAATGAATATGAGTTCAGATTCCTTGATGGTAGTGTCGTTTCGCACAAATATGAATAGAGGTGATAGTGAAATGGTAAATTAAAAAGTGAATATATGAATCCGAATATTGATCCTTATTGGAGGAATAATAATATGCTTAATGGGGTGGATGAAGATACACCGATATATAAGTATATGCCTTTGAGATATACTCTTGCAATGATTCAGACCCGCCAACTGGTTTTGAATAGAGTTAATACATGGGAAGATGTGTATGAGAACTATATTCTCAAACAAGATTATGAGATGCAGGGAGGGGGACATGTAGATGTGATCAATCAAGCTGATGGTATTTATGGGCAGTGCTGGACGGTAAAGCGTGATTCCGATGCCATGTGGCGCATCTATTCACAAGATAAGGAAACGATAAGAATAAAGACTACAGTCGGTAAACTGTTCGACACACTATATGTTACCAATCAGAATATGGCTGACACATATATTGGTCGTGTTCTATATCAAGATCAAGCGCAGATAGATGCAGATGTACAGGCACTTTCACCGATGAGTGTTGGCGATTTTCAACATTGCATGATTAAGGGTGCATTTGTAAAGCGTATAGAGTTTGATCATGAGGAGGAGGTTAGAATTGTTCGGATAATGGACTCTCAGGATACATTCCTTGCAGGAAACCTTCTTTATTTCAATATTGATATAGATTTTATAGAGGAGTTATGTATAGATCCTCGTGTTGATGATGCGATGGAACAGAACATAAGAACACAGTTGGTTGCAGCAGGGGCACCTGCACATATGGTCATAAAGTCGCAGCTTTACTCTTTTAATTCTCACAGAATAATATTTCAGTGAGTTGTTAGCTTGTTAATAATCGGTTAATCCCCCCGGGATTAACCTATATAAATAGATAATTTAACTGATAAGTGAGTTGTTGAGTGACTGTTTCTTAGAGCGACTTCAGAAACTCACACTCCTCATCAGTTTTTCCAGATGCCAAGAGCTGGCTCTTGGCATTTTGTCACTTACGTAAGTTTGTGGGAAGACTCTCTTTAAATTATGACTTCAATAGTTTTCCCAGCTAATGTGAACTCCGCATAACAGCCTGATACACAACATAAAACGGAAACACCGTTTCCTGTTTCATCAGACATTCATCAGACATCCGGGAAATTGAGCCTTTTCGGCCATTTCCAATACAAAGATACACATTTTGGGGCAAACTGGCAAGATCGTTAAGATTTCTTATCCCTTGAGAGTGAAGAAATGTTAATTTTGAGAAGTGTGGTTGAGGTGACAGAATGGGTGTTTGAGAGGAAAATGAGAGAAAAACAAGAAAAATCAGGGTTCGGTCAGTTTTGATAAAATCCGAGAGAAGTTGAAAAGACCCTTGTTTAACTAGAAAACAAAAATCTACAATAATAAACATTCTTTAATAAAAGTAATAATAAAATGACAGGAGCTTGGCTTCTGGCTAATGACTTGAAACAAATGTCTGATTGCACAGGTGGTCGCATAGACGATGCAGTTCGATACTGCCAGTCAGAACGAATAAACAATGCTGAGGCGTGTAACGCCATAAGCAAAGCAGACTTTAAGAGAAATTATATATAGCGTTGAAGGAAGCTAGGGAGTCCCTCTATTGGATAAATCTGCTTCACCGAAACAGTTATTTGAACGATACACAGTATAAATCAATTTACGCTGATTGTGAGGAGTTAGTTAAGGTGCTTGTGCACAGGTGCAAGAAACTAGATGAGAATGGAACAGAGAAATTAAACATCAACCCTCTGCCATCTTACATCTCGAAGCACATCTGCCATCAGCCATCTTACATCAGCCATCTTTAACAATTAACAGTTAACAAATTAACATCAAATTGCGGTACGGGCGCAAAGCGCAAGAAACATAGAAAAATGATTTACGACAAATTAGACAATATAGAACTTTACAAAGGCATCTCTGATGACATTTATGCGGGATTGCAATACCTGCGTGTTATTGATGCAGATATTGCGGCGGGTACGTACCAGATTAACCCGAGAGTTAAAGCTATAGTGTCTGAATATGAGACTAAAGCAGAGAATACGTACGGCTTTGAGGCTCACCGTAAGAATATAGATATTCAGTATCTTGTAAAAGGAGAGGAAAAGATAAGCAGTCTGCCCTTGGAATACCTAAAAGAGAGCAAGACCTATGATGAAAATATTGATGCCGCCTTTTATGTTGAAAGAGGTATAAAACCACAAGATTTATTGCTGGGCAATGGCTTTTTTGCCATACTGTTTCCGCAAGACGGACATATGCCGCAGTTATGTGTCAATAAACTAGAAAACGTGAAGAAAGTAGTTGTGAAAGTGAAAATTGGAGAATAAAACAATAATAAATATGTTCAACTTAGATAAGTTTATAAGCGATTCGGTGACATTTAGGCCGGAGAGTATGTTTGAGCCAGATATTAAGGCAAATGCCGAGACTCTGACACGTGAGATAAAAGGTAAGAAGGTATGTGTAATAGGTGGTGCTGGTTCTATTGGTTCCAGCTTCATTAAGGCTGTATTGCGTTTTGAACCGGCTTCTGTTGTGGTCGTTGACCTCAACGAAAATGGACTGGCAGAGCTGGTGCGCGATGTGCGTTCAACTAATGGCTTGTATGTGCCAGATGAGTTCCGCTGTTATACGCTGAACTTTGCAGATCCTATCTTTGAGCGCATCTTCCGTGAGGAGAAGGGTTTTGACATTGTAGCTAACTTCTCTGCTCACAAGCATGTCCGTTCAGAGAAAGACCGCTATAGCGTTCAGGCACTGATTGAGAACAATGACATCAAGGCTAAAAAGCTGATGGATTTGCTGACGGTTTATCCGCCTAAGCACTTCTTCTGTGTAAGCACTGATAAAGCGGCTAACCCGGTAAATATCATGGGTGCCAGCAAGCGCATTATGGAAGACTTAGTGATGGCATATAACAAGTACTTCAAGGTGACTACGGCTCGCTTTGCTAATGTGGCTTTCTCAAACGGTTCCCTGCCTGATGGTTGGATTCACCGTTTGCAGAAGAAGCAGCCGTTGGTGGCACCTTCTGATGTGAAGCGTTACTTTGTTTCACCCGAAGAATCTGGTCAGATTTGTATGCTGGCTTGTATCCTTGGTAATGGCGGAGAAGTGTTCTTCCCAAAGCTTGGAGAAGACCAGATGCTCACCTTTAGCAGCATTTGTGATGAGTTTGTAAAGGCTGAAGGCTTCGATAAGAAACAATGCGCCAATGATGCGGAAGCCGTTAAGTATGCTGCGGCTATGGGTTATGATAGTGACACCTATCCTGTTGTGTACTTTGGTTCTGATACCACTGGCGAAAAAGCATACGAGGAGTTCTATGTGCCCGGTGAGAAGATTGATATGCAACGGTTCCAGGCGCTGGGCGTTGTGGAGCAGACCACTCGTCATGAGATGAGCGAGGTGAATGGATTCTTTGAAAAACTGGAAGGCATCTTCGCTATAGACGACTTCACCAAGGCGCAGGTGGTAGAAGCCATCAAGGAGTTCATACCCAACTTCGAGCATGAGGAGAAGGGTAAAAACTTAGATCAAAAAATGTAGTTTATGATGGAAAACAGCGCATTACCAAAGAATCTGGGGGGGGTAGAAGTAGTAATTTAGAATTACTTCGACTTCTTTCCATGTTTATGATTCTTAATCTTCATAGTTTTTGGGGTTATACACATGGTTCAGGTGTCCTTCAAGCCTTAGATATCTTTAGAGAATGTATTTGTATTTGCGCGGTTGATGTTTTCCTTATTATATCTGGATATTTCGGAATAAAGTGGAGATTTAAATCGATATTCAATCTTATATTCCAACTCTTCTTTTATGCATTTGCTGTTTATGGCGTAGCCGTTCTATTGGGGGTAATTGATTATTCAACGAGTGGCCTACTGTGTAATGTAAAATGTTTGTATGATCATTGGGGTTTTATAACTTACTATTTACTCTTGTATTTGTGCGCTCCATTGCTAAATGCGTTTGTCGAGAAGGTTACGGAAAAACAATTGTTAGGGTTTATAATAATCTTAGTTATGTCAGAATGGTTCCTAACGAGAGATTATTCTTTCTTAAATTATTGTACAATGTACTTGGTAGGAAGATATATTTCAGTTAGTGATTCGGTTAAAAATAAATGTATTAAACCAGGTCTATATTTTTGGTTAACGACGGCTTTGATTTTCGTCTTCGTGTACATTTCTTTCAAGTTCTTGCACATTACTGATGCCTCTAAGATGCAGTCTCTTCCTTGGGGTCTAAATTATGCAGCTCCTCTTGTAATCTTACAAGCTGTTTTCTTGTTTATTGTATTTGCTCGATTAAAGTTTCAAAGTCGATTTATTAATTGGTGCGCAGTATCATGTCTTTCAATCTTTTTAATACATATGCATCCGTCAATTAAAGAGATTGGTTATTATGGTTATACAGAATCACTTTATTCATTGTCGCTATTCGAACATATATATAAATTGTCTCTGTTAATGATAATCGTCTTTTGGGGCTCAATTATGGTTGATAAAGTGCGCATCTTTATTTCTTCATTAATATACAAATTGTTACAATTCATTGTTTCTAAAAAAACTAACAGTGCATTATTACAGTACATACCAAACTTGCCTACAAAATAAGAAATAAATTAATTATTTTACTATATGAATAAAAGACAAAATCGTATTTTATTATGTCTCTGCCATTTGTCTGGCAATGAGCAGAAGTTTGTTAATGAAGCATTTGATACAAACTGGGTTGTCCCTCTAGGACCAAACGTGAATGGTTTTGAACAGGACCTCGAAGATTTTGTTGGTCAGAATAAGAGAGTTGTTGCTCTTTCTGCTGGTACCGCTGCTGTTCATTTGGCACTCCTGAATTGTGGTGTTGGCCCTGGTGATGAGGTTTGTGTTCAGAGCTTTACTTTCTGTGCATCTTCGCACCCTATCACCTATCTGGGTGCCACTCCTGTGTTCATCGATTCCGAGAAGGACACTTGGAACATGGATCCTGAGCTGCTCGAAGAAGCTATCAAAGACCGCATTGCGAAGACAGGCAAGAAGCCCAAGGCCATTGTTCCGGTAGCACTCTATGGAATGCCGTACAAGATGGACAGAATCATGGAGATTGCGAATAAGTATGATATACCCGTTGTAGAGGATGCTGCGGAGGGGTTTGGCTCTAAGTACAAAGGTCAAGTCCTTGGCACATTCGGTAAATATGGTGTTCTCTCATTCAACGGCAATAAGATGATAACGACATCGGGTGGTGGTGCCCTCATTACCGCTAACGATGACGAGTGGCGTGAGATCATGATGTATGCTACCCAGTACCGTGAGAGTTACCCGTACTACCAACATGAGAAGATAGGCTATAACTATCGTATGAGTAATATCTGTGCTGGTATTGGCCGTGGCCAGATGACCATTGTAAACGAGCATATTGCACACCATAAACACGTTCAGAAGTTGTATGAAGAGTTGCTGAAGGATGTTCCTGGTGTTAAGGTTCATTCACAACCAGCAACTGGTGAGTATGACTCCAATTACTGGCTTTGCACAATGACTCTTGATCCTGCTCTTAAAGTCAAGGGACAGGAGAATGCATACAAGCAAGTTATAACAGGTGCTGTTGGAGGTGCTGCAGGTGTTATCCATGCCGCAGAATCTGCTACAACGGATTGCCAACCCAATGACAACGTAGAAGCTATGCGTATGGGCATGGACGCTTTGAATATTGAGAGTCGTCCGTTATGGAAGCCTATGCATAAGCAACCAGTGTACAAAAATGCCCCTGCATATTTGAACGGAGTTTCAGAAGCTTTATTCAAGGTTGGTATGTGCTTGCCTGCAGGTCCGTATGTCACGGATGATGACGTCAAGTTTATTGTAGAAGCTATCAAAAGTCTTATTGTAGCGTAATGAAGCCAATAGTTCTCATAGGAGGAGGTGGTCACTGCAAGTCAGTAATTGACGTAGTAGAGAGTGCTGGATACTCCATTCTTGGCATTCTTGACCGTAGCATCCCCAAAGGAACAACAGTCCTTGGATACCCTGTGCTTGGCAATGATGACATGATTGCCCCATATATAGACAAGGCAGAGTTTCTTGTTACGGTGGGACAGATCAAGTCCCCAGACATACGAATCCGACTCACAAAGATGGTAGAAGAAGCTGGTGGTAAACTGGCAACTATTGTGGCTTCTACAGCACACGTATCCAAGTATGCTAAGATTGCTGAAGGAACGGTTGTGATGCACCAGGCAATAGTGAATGCTGACGCTCATATTGGGAAGGGTTGCATTATCAATACCTTTACCAATATTGAGCATGATGCAGTAATTGGTGATTATTGCCATATTTCAACAGGCGCAATGGTGAATGGTGAATGCAAGGTGGGAAAGAACTGCTTCATCGGAAGTCAGTCTGTTTTGGCTAACTGCATCTCAGTAGGTGATGACATTATTATAGGAGCTGGTTCATTTGTCAGAAAATCAATCTCTGAAAAAGGGATATATTCTGGTAATCCCGCTATTCTGAAAGTTAAAGCAAAATGAATCATACAATCATCATAGCAGAAGCTGGTGTAAACCACAATGGCTCTATAGATATGGCTAAGCAGTTAGTGCTAAAAGCCAAGGAGGCAGGTGTGGATTACATCAAATTCCAGACGTTCAAGGCATCCAAGTTGGTGACTAAGTCTGCGAAGCAGGCTGAATATCAGCAGAAGAATATTGGTAATGGTGAGGATAGCCAATACCAGATGCTAAAAAAGTTGGAGTTGTCTCCAGAGGAGCATGATATTTTGATTGACTACTGCCATCAGGTGGGTATCAAGTTCTTTTCAACTGCTTTTGACTTTGACAGTATTGATTACCTGCACTCACTGAACTTAGGTTTGTGGAAGATTCCTTCTGGAGAAGTAACCAACTATCCGTTTTTGAAACGTATAGCAGCATATAATGAGCCTACTATCCTCAGCACCGGTATGTGTGATATGGAGGATGTTCGTGCTGCTGTAGATGCACTTTATAAGAACGGCCTCTCCAAAGAGAACCTGATATTGCTCCATTGCAACACAGAGTACCCCACACCCTTTGAGGATGTGAACCTCAAGGCAATGGATGCTCTCAGACGGGAGTTTGGCGTTGAAGTGGGTTATTCCGACCATACTAAGGGTATTGAAGTGCCTATTGCAGCAGTTGCCCTTGGTGCAACTGTAATTGAGAAGCACTTTACGCTTGACCGCAATATGGAAGGCCCTGACCACAAAGCCAGTCTGGAACCTGACGAACTGAAGGCAATGGTTTCTGCTATCCGCAATATTGAAAAGGCCGTAGGCGGTGATGGTACCAAGCATGTGAGTGAGAGTGAGAAAAAGAACATAGCAATAGCTCGTAAGAGCATTGTGGCAGCTTGTGACATTAAAGCAGGAGAAGTGTTTGCAGAACAGAACCTGACGGTTAAACGACCTGGCAATGGAATTTCACCTATGCGGTGGGAAGAAGTGCTTGGTCAAAAAGCTAAGAGGGATTTCAACGAAGACGAGTTGATAGAGTTATGAGAAAGATTTGTGTAGTAACGGGTACACGTGCAGAGTATGGTTTGCTGAGCCGCCTGATGGGAATGATAAAGGATTCCGATCAGACTCAGTTGCAGGTCATTGCTACTAACATGCATCTCAGCCCAAAGTATGGAAACACCTACCATGAGATAGAGAAAGACGGATTCACCATTGACTGCAAGATTCCCATCATTGACGAAAATGATGAGGATAATGCTGTTACAACGGTAAAATCAATGGCTAAAGCCCTTTCCGGTTTCGCTGATGCATACAATGCTTTGAAACCGGATATGGTTGTGGTTCTTGGAGACCGTTATGAAATCCTAGCCGCTGCTACTGCCGCTTTGATAGAACGTATTCCAATAGCTCATTTACATGGTGGAGAGGTGACAGAAGGTGCATACGATGATGCTATCCGTCACTCCATTACCAAAATGAGTCATCTTCATTTTACTTCTACCGAGGAGTACCGTAACAGGGTGATTCAGTTGGGTGAGCAGCCAAATAGAGTGTTCTATGTTGGCGCCTTGGGTGTTGAAAATATCAAGAAACTCCCGTTACTAAGCAAAGAAGAGATAGAAAAGGACATCCGGTTCAAACTTGATGAGAATACTATCTTGGTAACTTATCATCCGGTGACTTTAGGAAACCATACCGCAGAACAAGACATCAAGGAGTTTATTGGAGCCTTGGAAGAGCTTAAAGATTTGCGTGTTTTCTTCACCATGCCCAACTCAGATACGGGATCACAGGCGATAGTGGATGCCATCAATGCGTTTGTTGCAAACAACAGTGATAGGGCAATTGCCTATAAATCATTAGGAATTAAACGCTATCTCTCTGTGATGAAGTATGCAGGAGCTGTTGTCGGTAACTCTTCCAGTGGATTGCTTGAAGTTCCTTCATTTGGGATTCCTACACTGAACATAGGTGACCGACAGAAAGGAAGAATGGCAGCAGATAGTGTCTATAACTGTGGGACAGATAAAGAGTCAATCCTAAAGGGATTGGATATCATTATGTCACCGGTTTTCAAGCAGAAAGCAGCAAAGACACATAATCCATACGATAAGGAGGGTACAGCACAGGCTATTTTTGATGTGATAAGTACCTATCCTTTATACGAATTGAAACAAAAACAATTTTATAATTTATAGTGTTATGTATAAAGGCAAAAGAATTTTGGCCATTATTCCTGCCCGTGGTGGCAGCAAGGGTCTTCCTGGAAAAAACATACGCGAACTGTGTGGGAAACCATTGATCGCGTGGTCAATTGAACATGCTCAGAAGAGCAAATATGTGGATGAGATTTTTA
>JAEEGL016294857.1_pt1 | contig 13202 bp, 8 predicted proteins | sample 9134231 | NCBI WGS metagenome assembly JAEEGL01 (sample SAMN16246548, study PRJNA631951) | gut metagenome | biome: gut microbiome; feature: rumen; material: fiber-attached | host: Bos | place: Iran: Karaj | collected 2018-10
GAGAATCTGCTGCAGGTGCTGGAGAGGAAGTCGGCGCTTCTGGAGAAGTTCCAGCCGATTCATTACTGCGGGGTGCGTTTCCTGCGGGCTCTGGCGGATAAGCAGCCGGAGGTGACGGAGAAGGCGTGTGCCTACATCCGTGACATGTATGAGAACCGGTATGAGCATCCGATCCTGCTGTGGTTCCTGCTGCAGCTGGATGAGGAGCTTCAGAAGGATGCGGAGCGCAAGCTCAAGGAGATCCGGCGGATGTTCCGGGCGGGGAGCGCGAGCCCTCTGCTGATTCTGGAGGCGGCGCAGATCTACAACGCGAATCCTTATATGTTGAATAAACCGGACGAGTTCGAGATGTTCGTCGCGGGCTGGTCGTTGAAGCACGGCATGCTCCAGAAGGAAGCGGCCATGCAGTATTGTTATCTGGTCGGGCGTTCGAAGAATCCGGACGCGGCGATGTTTGATCACCTGGTGAAGATTTACCGGATGTACGGGGAGCGGGAGATCCTGGAGATCCTCTGCAGTGTGCTCCTGGCGACCAGGCGGTCGGGGCCGAAGGTGTTCGGCTATTATGCGCTGGGTGTGGAGGCGGACCTGAAGCTTAACGGCCTGTATGAGGCTTATATCGACAGTGTGCCGCAGGACCTGAAGGGGCCGTACCACAGCAGTATTTATACGTATTTCCGGTATGACAACCGGCTCTCTGCGCGCAAGAAGGCGATGCTTTACGCGAACATCGTGGCGAACCGGAACATGATTCCGGAGGTGGAGGCGCAGTATCGGAATGTGATCTCGATCTTCACGAAGGAGATGTTCGATAAGCGGGCGATGAATGAGTTCATGCCGGTGCTTTATGAGCGGCTCTATGAGCAGAATACCGGAAGCCGCCGGATGAGCACGGGGCTCGTGAAGCTCTCGCGCAAGGTCCTGGTGACCTGCCGGGTGCCGAAGATGCGCAGCATCATCGTGTGCCGGCCGGCGGGCGAGGAGGCGATCGCGCTGCTGGGCGGCAAGGCCTGGGCGACGCTGGAGGAGCCGATGGACGCGCAGAGGCAGCTTCTGTGCGAGGACGGGGACGGCAACCGCTACTGCATGCGCAGCTGCTGCACGGTGGAGCGGCCGTTCGTGATGCCGGATGAGGCCCAGATGGAGTCGGCGGTGACCGAGCAGCTGAATTTCCAGCTGCCGCGGACCGTTAAGACCACGAAGGTGGAGCAGACGGTCGAGGAGGAGATCCAGACTGCGCTCTTCACGGAGGAGGGGATTGACCGGATCCTGCCGGATTTCCTGAAGTATGCGCAGGGGAAGCTGACGCAGCGGGTGGATAAGCGGCTGGTCAAGTCGTTCTTCTGCTATTACAGCTTCCGCTACCTCTATTACAACAACGGCGGAAATGACGAACTCTTCGGCATGCTCTTTAAGGAGGCGCAGGAAGAGGATATGGAGATCGGGCGGATGGCCCTGCTGAAATGGATGAGCCGCCGGGCGGCGCTGAGGGATGAGGAGAAGAAACTCGCCGAGGCGTGGATCCGGGACTTCTACGGGCAGGGGATCGTGCTTCCGTTCTTCAAGGATCTGGGGCGGACGGTGGACCTTCCGTTCGGGAGCCGGCAGCTTTATTATGTGGAATACCACGCGAATCCGAAGAAGCGGGTGACGATTCATTACGCCACCGGCAGCCTGGGATCGATGGAGGAGGAGAGGATGCCTCATATGTACAAGGGCATCTTCGTGAAGGAGTTCATCCTCTTCCAGGATGAGGAGCTCTTCTATTACATCACGGAAGAGGGTGAAGAGGAGGCTTCGGATCCGGACCGCGTGGCGGAGGATAAACTGTGGAGAATCGAGCCGGGGACCTATGAAGGGGAAGACCGGATCAGTCTCTACGGATTGCTGAACCTGTTGACTTATGAGAAGGCGCTGGGCGAGACCGACCCGTCGGCTGCGGAGCAGATGAAGTCTCTGGTGACCGATTACGCGGCGATGCGCCAGGTGCTGAAGGAAAAGTTTAAGGCATTGTAAGGATGGAACAGAAGAAAACGCTTTTGGTCGGCATGGATCTGGATTATGAGTTTACCCAGATCTGCTGCTGTGAGGATGCGCAGGCGCAGCCGGTGACCGTGGTGTTTGCGGATGCGAAGGCGGAGAAGATTCCGACGGCGATCGGCGTGGAGGATGCCACGAAGAAATGGATGATCGGCCCGGAGATGGAAGCGATGGAGGCGGACGCGCGGGGCGAAGCCGTGCGCGACCTGCTTCACAAGCTGGTTCAGGAGGAACCGGTGAAGATCCTGACGGCGCAGTTTGCGCCGGAAGAGGTGATGGAGCGGTTCCTGCGCCGGTGCCTGCTGCAGGTGAAGGAGCAGATGCCGGGACAGCTGATCGCAAGCCTGGTGATCGTGCTTCCGGATCTCTCGGCAAAGGTCCGGGAGAGGCTCTCTGCGGCGCTGGCGAAGCTCGGCCTGTATGAGGACCGTGTGACGATGATCAGCCGCGGGCAGAGCTTCGGCGAGTTTGTGCTTCGGCGGAGGAAAGAGGTGCTCGGCGGTGTGGCCGCGCTCTTTGATTACCGGCCGGAGGGCATGCAGTACCGGCAGGTGCGTTTCCAGACGAGGAGGCGCCCGGGCCTGGTGGAGCTGGTCGGCGGGGATCTCTCGGACGTGCTTCCGTGCAAGGAAGGATTTGACTACGCGGACGCATTTGCAGAGACGGCCGCGAAGCTGTTCAACAAGCAGATGGTGCTGCGGGTCTATGCGACGGGCAGCGGGTTTGCGGATGAGGAGCTTGCCGGGAAGGCGCTCGGAAGGATCGCCCGGGGACGCAAGGTGTTTCTGGGGGATAATCTGTATGTGCAGGGAGCGTGCTGCTACGCGCAGCGCCTGGCGGACTGCCAGGGAAGGCCGGAGGCCATGAGCCGGGAGTACCTGGTGATGGCGGAGGAGACGTCCCTGTATGAGGTGAATATGAATCTGTTCTACAAGGGTAGAACTGAGAATATTGTGGTATTAGAGCCTGGTGTGAACTGGTTTGATGTCAAGAAATCATTTGACTTCATCCTGGATGACACCGATCAGCTGGACCTGACGCTGGTCCACGCGCTGACCGGGGAGAAGACGAAGGAGAGCTTCTTCCTGGACGGCCTGGAGAAGCGGCCGCGCAAGATGACCCGGATCAGGGTGGAATTCTCCTGCTCTGCGGTGGATGAGGTGGCGGTCCGGGTGACGGATCTGGGCTTTGGCGAGTGGTATCCGGCCAGCGGCCGGACCTGGGAATTCCGGATGGGAGGCAGCGCGTCATGAGTAAGGTGATCTTATGCAGCGGCCCGCTTGCCGCGAAGCCGTATCTGTTCGGACTGACGAACCGGCATCTCTATTCGCTGGAGGAGCTGTGCTACTCCCTGTATGAGAATGTCTATGTGGTGTCCGACCAGGATTTTGATGAATCGCTCTGCATGTGGCTGGATGAGCAGCTGGATGAGAAGAAGCTGGCCAAGCGTCTCTACAGCATGATCCGGGAGGAAGCCCCGGTGGAGGACAAGATCGCGCTGGTGCTCGCGGCGAGCGATTATTATACCGAAAATGAAGTGAAGAATACCATCTACCTGATGAAGCAGATGGGAGAGTGCTCCCCGGTGGAGAAGTGGAAGATGAAGGGCGACAGTTATCTGGAGCACGGAAGCTACGCACAGGCCGCGGAGGAGTATGAGCAGCTGCTGCGTTCGGAGCAGCCGGGGACGATGCGCAAGAGCGATTACGCGAAGGTGATGCATAATCTGGCGATCGCGCATCTCTATGTGGGCAGCTTCGAGCAGGCGGCGGAGGAGTTTGAGAAGGCCGCGCAGGCCGACGGCAATTCGGCGTCGAAGATCGCGGCCGCAGAGGCAGGGAAACTTGCGCGCGGGGAGCTTCCGGAGTATGCCAGGGCGAAGGCCGCAGGCATCCGCGAGAAGGATTACGACGTCCTGATCGAGGAGTGGAAGGAAGAGATCCGCAAGGCCTTTCTGCGGGGCTGAGGGAAGAATACGAGCAGGGGAGAAGACATTTGACGAGGTTAGAGGAAGAAATCAGGAAACGTAGAACATTTGCAATCATTTCGCACCCGGACGCGGGCAAGACCACGCTGACCGAGAAGTTCCTGCTCTACGGAGGAGCCATCAACCTGGCAGGATCGGTCAAGGGCCGCAAGACTGCCAGGCACGCGGCCTCGGAGTGGGTGGAGATCGAGAAGGAGAGAGGAATCTCGGTGACGTCTTCGGTGCTCCAGTTCCATTACCGGGACTACTGCATCAATATCCTGGATACACCGGGCCATCAGGATTTCTCGGAGGATACCTACCGGACGCTGATGGCGGCGGATTCCGCGGTGATGGTGATCGACGGGTCCAAGGGCGTGGAGGCGCAGACGATCAAGCTGTTCAAGGTCTGCGTCATGCGTCACATTCCCATTTTTACATTTATCAATAAGATGGACCGTGAGGCCAATGATCCGTTCGACCTGATCGGCGAGATCGAGGAGGTGCTGGGGATCCGGACCTGCCCGATCAACTGGCCGATCGGCTCGGGCAAGAGCTTCAAGGGGGTCTATGACCGGGAGACCGGCAAGATCACGCGCTTCTTCGCGGCCAATAACGGGCAGAAGGAAGTGGACACGGTCGAGGCGGAGCTCGGGGATCCGTCGCTGGACGAGCTGATCACGAGGCCGCTGCATGAGCAGCTGGCGGAGGAGATCGAGCTGCTGGACGGAGCGAGCGATGAGTTCGACTTAGCGCGCGTGAGCGCGGGCGAGTTGAGCCCGGTCTTCTTCGGATCGGCGCTGACGAACTTCGGCGTGGAGACCTTCCTGAATCATTTCCTGGACATGACGACACCGCCTCTGCCGCGCAATACGACGGAGGGAACCGTGGATCCGTTCTCTCCGGATTTTTCGGCGTTTGTGTTCAAGATTCAGGCGAATATGAACAAGGCCCACCGGGACCGGATCGCGTTCATCCGCATCTGCTCCGGGCAGTTTGACGCCGGCATGGAGGTGCAGCACGTGCAGGGCGGGCGCAAGATCCGCCTGGCGCAGCCGCAGCAGATGATGGCGGACGAGCGCAAGCATGTGGAGGAAGCGTTCGCGGGCGATATCATCGGCATCTTCGATCCGGGGATTTTCTCGATCGGCGATACGCTGTGCACCGGGACGCCGGTTCGTTTTGAAGGGATTCCGACCTTCGCGCCGGAGCATTTCGCGAGAGTGCGCCAGGTGGATACCATGAAGCGCAAGCAGTTCGTCAAGGGCATCGAGCAGATCGCGCAGGAGGGCGCGATCCAGATCTTCCGCGAGGCGAACACCGGCATGGAAGAGATCATCGTCGGCGTCGTGGGCGTGCTGCAGTTTGAAGTGCTGCAGTACCGGCTCAAGTCGGAGTACAACGTGGAGATCGGACTGGAGATCCTGCCGTACGAGTACATCCGCTGGATCGAGAATCCCGGCATCGACGTGGACAAGATTTCGGTGACTTCGGATACGAAGAAGATCCGGGACCTGAAGGGCAATCCGCTGCTCATCTACACGCATCCCTGGAGCATCAAGACCATCCTCGACCGCAACGAGGGACTGGTGCTTTCGGAGTTCGGGCGGAATTAATAGATTTATAAGAAAAAATCTGCGTGCACAAACACAAATATATGATATAACTGTGTGGTATGCAGGTGAAAGCAGGCGGTGAACGCCTGTATAGAAACCAAAGGAGAAGAATCATGATTGAAGTCAGCAACCTGGTGAAGCAGTACGGGGATCATTATGCGGTAGATCACCTGAGCTTTACCGTGAATGAGGGTGAAGTGCTGGGCTTCCTGGGACCGAACGGCGCCGGGAAATCCACCACGATGAATATCATTACAGGCTATATTTCTGCGACCGAGGGAACGGTGACCATCAACGGCCATGACATCCTGGACGAGCCGGAGGAGGCGAAGAAATGCCTCGGCTATCTTCCGGAGCTGCCGCCGGTTTACCCGGATATGACGGTGAAGGAGTACCTGTTCTTTGTCGCCGAGATCAAGGGAGTGAAGAGGGAAGACCGGTTTGACGACGTGATGAACGCGATGGAGAGCACGAAGATCACGAATTACCAGAACCGTCTGATCCGTCACCTCTCCAAGGGCTACCGGCAGAGGACCGGCATCGCGGGCGCGATGATCGGCAATCCTCAGATCATCATCCTGGACGAGCCGACGGTCGGACTTGACCCGTCGCAGATCATCGAGGTGAGAGACCTGATCAAGAGCCTGGCCAAGGACCACACCATCATTCTGAGCTCCCACATCATGCAGGAGATCAGCGCGGTCTGTGACCGGGTGCTCATCATCAACAAGGGCAAGATGATCGTCAATGATTCGATCAAGGACCTGTCCCGCCGGATGTCCGGATCCAACCGCCTGGAGCTGAAGGTGAAGGGAAGCGCCGCGCAGGCGAAGGAGCTCATCCTCGGCATCGGCGACGTGGAGAGTGTGGACGTGGTCGGAGAAGAGGACGGCATCGTGGAGATGCACGTCTACTCCAAGGACACGGACGTGCGTGAGCAGGTGTTTAACGTCTGCGCCGAGGCACATCTGCGGATCTACGCGATGAACCTCATCGAGATGACTCTGGAAGAGATCTTCATCAAGCTGGTGGAGAACATGGAGAAGGAGAAAGGAGAGGAAGAGAAATGATCGCGATCTACAAAAAAGAACTCCGGTCTTACTTTACTTCTATGATCGGCTTCGTCTTCGTCGCCCTGTTCCTGGTCGTCGTCGGCATCTATTTTACCTCCTACAACCTGGTAGGCGGCTACGCGAACTTTGACTATGTACTGCAGTCCATCGGCCTGCTCTTCATCATCCTGATCCCTACGGTGACCATGCGTATGATCGCCGAGGAGACCAAATCGAAGACGGACCAGCTGCTTTATACTTCCCCACTGACCATCGAGAAGATCGTCCTGGGCAAATATCTGGCCGTCTATACGCTCTTCCTGATCGTCGTCGCGGTGATCTGCTTCTACCCGCTGATCCTCGGACAGTTCGGCAACGTGGACTATCCGCTGGCTTATGCCAACATCTTCGGGTTTGCCCTGATGGGCGCGGCCTACATGGCGATCGGCATGTTCATCAGCTCCACGACGGAGAACCAGGTGATCGCCGCGGTCTTATCCTTCCTGGTCTTCCTGATCACCTACCTGATGAGCTACATCGTCCAGGTGGTGCCGAGCGACAACTTAAGCGCATGGATCATCTTCAGCGTCCTGAACCTGCTGATCTCCGTGGTGCTCTATACGTCGCTGAAGAATATCAACGTGGCACTGATCTTCGCGGGCGCGATGGAGATCATCCTGACCGCGCTCTACCTCCTGAAGCCCAGCTTCTTCGACGGCTCGGTCGTCAAGTTCTTAAACTGGTTCTCGCTCTTTGAGCGCTACAAGGCGTTCGGCCTGGGCATCATCGATTTCGCGAGTGTCATCTATTATCTCAGCCTGGTGTTCCTGTTCTGGTTCCTGACCGTGCAGACCATCAAGAAGAGAAGATGGAACTAAGGAAGGGGTGAGAGAGATGGCGAAAAAAGAGAAAGAAAAGCTCGACAAGAAGCAGCTGATCGAGGAGCAGAGCGAGGCCATGAACACCAAGGCCGAGGGCTCCGGCCAGAATCTGATCAACTCCAAGAATTTTAAGTCCGGTGCTTATTCCACCCTGATGATCCTGATGATGATCGTCGTGGTCCTGGTCATCAACCTGGCCGTGACCACCCTGGATCTGCAGGTGGACGTCAGCAAGAGCCAGGTATTTACCCTGACCGACACCACGAAGGAGATCTTAAACGGCCTGGAAAATGATATCTCCATCTACTACATCGCGCAGGAGGGCCTGCAGGAGGAGACGATCTACAAGATCGTCGAGCGTTATCCCGCGGAGTCTTCGAAGGTGCATCTGGAGCTCAAGGACGTCGTCCTGTATCCGAACTTCGCGAAGCAGTACACGACCGGAGAGATTCTGAACAACAGCCTGATCGTGGTCAACAATGACACCGGGGCATACAAATACATCGATTACGAGAACCTGCTGGCCTACGCCAACACCTCTTCTTCCATCGAGGCTTCGGGCCTGGACGTGGAAGGCCAGGTGACCGCGGGTATCGTGGCGGTCTCCTCCAGCGACCTCCCGACCATGTACTATGTGGGCGGCCACGGCGAGACCAAGCTCTCCGACGCATTTACCAAGTCGGTGGGCAAGCAGAATATTACACTGAAGAACCTGAACATGTACACCGCAACCGAGATCCCGGAGGACTGCGACGTCCTTCTCTTCAACGGACCGACCTACGATCTGTCCGAGGAGGAGAGCCAGATGGTGAAGGACTTCATGGCTAAGGGCGGCAATGTGGTGATCCTTCTGTCGAACTCCGAGGAAGAACTCCCGAACCTGGAGGAGCTGCTCCGCTACTACGGCGTGGAGCGCCATCCGGGCATCATCGTGGAGACCAGCGGCTATTACCTGGGCACCTACCGGACCTACCTGCTGCCGCAGGTGGGCTATCACATGTCCATCACGAGAACCTTCTCGGACGGCCTGACGATGATTCTCCCGATGACCCAGGGCCTGAAAGAGGTGACGGACCAGAGAGCTTCGCTCAGCGTCCACCGGCTTCTGAAGACCTCCAACGAGGCGTACCTGAAGGCGGACACGCAGGCGACCACGACGCAGAAGGAAGCCGGAGACGAGGACGGTCCCTTCGACCTGGGCTACTACATCGAGGAAAATGACGGCAAGAAGGGCAAGATGCTCGTGCTGGCCAGCCATTATTTCATCAATCAGACCATGCTGGAGAGCGGCCAGTACGGCAACGAAGCCTTCATGGCTGAGGTGCTTGCCTACATGACCGGCGTGCAGATGTCCATCCCGGCCCGCTCGCTGCAGCAGCAGTATGTGGTGCCGACACACACGCAGAGCATCGTCTGGGCTGTGATCACCGTCGGCGTGATCCCGCTGATCCTGCTGACCACCGGCTTCATCATCTGGATCCGGAGAAGAAGGAGATAATGACGGCTATGACTCTGCAGCAGAAACGAAAGAGAAATGTCATCCTCATGCTGGCGGTACTGGTGCTTTCCATCGCCGCCTTCGTGGGACTGACGATCTACAATAACCACAAGGATGATCTGGCGAAGGGGACCCGGATCACGAAGACCAGCCCGAAGAAGATCACGGAGCTGACCTTCTACCGGGCTGACACCGACCAAACGGTAGAGCTGGAACTGGACGCGGAAGGGGTCTGGCACAACGTCAAGTACCCGGAGGCCAACCTGATCCAGGGCTATGTGAAATACATGTGCAACTCGCTCACCGAGGTGCGCCTGCAGAAGAAGGTGCAGGGACAGCCGGCGGAGTACGGGCTGGACCAGCCGTCGATGGTGATCCAGGCCAAGGCCGGGAGCGAGGACATCCGCCTCACGATCGGAGACAAGAACGCCGCGGGCGTGGGCTACTACGTGACCTACGGCGGGTCGGAGGATATCTGGCTGATGGGCTCGGAGTATTTCGAGGGCATTGATTATACCGGCGGCTCCCTGGTCTATCCGGAGACGATCCAGCCGCTCACCGTGGCGAGCATCGTTCGCCTGGAGCGGACCCAGGACGGCCAGACGATGGTCCTGGACTATGACGAGGACAGCGGATCCTCTTTCCTGAGTCTTGTGATGACGGAGCCTTTCCACGGACAGGTTTACGCCAACAAGATGCAGATGACGAACTTCATCGACGTCTATAACATGCTGACGTTTGACTCCTGCTATGATTATGACTGCCAGGACTTCTCGAAGTACGGATTTGACGATCCGACGATGACCCTGAAGATCCGTTTCCGGGACCAGGAGAATCACGAGATCGACTATCTGCTGGAATTCGGCGACAAGAACGAAGACGGCGATTATTATGTGAGGACCAATTATTTCAACAACGTCAACATCATCAACGGGACGAACGCATTTACATTTCTCTCGTTTAACGTCTTCGACTACGTCTACCGGACGCTGTTCCCGGGCGTGGGCGATGATGTGGAGAAGATTACGATCTCCCGCGGCGGCAAGGATGTGGTCCTGACGCCGGACGGCAGCGAGGAGTATGAGAATATCGGCAGCCTGGTGCGCCTGCTGTCCGCGGACGCGGTCGCGAAGGACAGCCAGAAGGCAGGCAGTGAAGTCGCCCGCATCGCGGTGGACTGGAAGGGGCGGACGGACGTCTGGACCTTCTACGAGTACGATGAGAACAGCCTGTATCTGCTGGACCTCAACGGGAAGGACCGCAGTTTTGTGGTGACGAAATCAAGTGTGGATGAGATTCTGACAATGTCGGGACTGAAATAACAGGGGGAGGAACCGGGGAGACCCGGGGTCCGGGAAAGGAGAAGGCAAGAGCCATGAGTATCAAAGAGAATCTGGAGAGGATCCAGAGTGAGGCGCTGGCACAGATCGGGGCCAGCGAGCATGTAGAGAGCTTAAATGACGTGCGCGTGAGCTTCCTCGGCAAGAAGGGCGCGCTGACGGCCGTCTTAAAGGGCATGAAGGACGTCGCGCCGGAGGACCGGCCGAAGGTCGGACAGATGGTAAATGACGCGAGAGCGGCCATCGAGCAGGCCATGGAGGAGAAGCGGCAGGCATTCTTAAGCGCGCTGAAGGCAGAGAAGATCAAGAATGAGACCATCGACGTGACCCTGCCCGCGAAGAAGCCCGCCCAGGGACACCGCCATCCGAACACGATCGCGCTGGAAGAGGTCGAGCGGATCTTCATCGGCATGGGCTATGAGGTCGTGGAAGGCCCCGAGGTGGAGTACGATCTGTACAACTTCGAGAAGCTGAACATCCCGGAAGGACATCCGGCTAAGGACGAGCAGGATACCTTCTACATCAATAAAAACATCGTGCTGCGCACGCAGACCTCGTCCGTGCAGGCGAGAATCATGGAGAAGGGAGAGCTTCCCATCCGGATTATCTCCCCGGGACGCGTCTTCCGTTCCGACGAAGTGGACGCGACGCATTCGCCGTCCTTCCACCAGATCGAGGGCCTGCTCATCGACAAGAACATCACCTTCGCGGACCTGAAGGGAACGCTCGCGGAGTTCGCGAAGCAGCTCTTCGGCGAGGAGACGAGGGTCAAGTTCCGGCCGCATCATTTCCCGTTCACGGAGCCTTCCGCGGAGATGGACGTGAGCTGCTTCAAGTGCGGCGGCAAGGGCTGCCGTTTCTGCAAGGGATCCGGCTGGATCGAGATCCTGGGCTGCGGCATGGTGCATCCGCACGTGCTGGAGATGTGTGGGATTGACCCGGAGGTCTACAACGGATTTGCCTTCGGCGTCGGCCTGGAGAGAATCGCCCTGCTGAAATATGAAATCGACGACATGCGGCTGCTGTATGAGAACGACATCCGTTTCCTGAAACAGTTCTGAGGAGGTACAGACTATGAATACACCGTTATCCTGGATTAAAGCATATGTTCCGGACCTTGACTGCACGGATCAGGAGTACACCGACGCGATGACGCTGACCGGCACCAAGGTCGAAGGATTTGAGAGACTGGACAAGAACCTGGACAAGATTATCGTCGGCAAGATCTTAAAGATCGAGAGGCACCCGGACGCGGACAAGCTCCTGATCTGCCAGGTGCAGATCGACGAGAAAGGGCAGACCGTACAGATCGTGACGGGCGCGCCGAATGTGGCGGAAGGCCAGAAGGTGCCTGTGGTCCTGGCCGGCGGACGTGTGGCGGGCAGCCATCACACCGGAGCGGCAGAGGGCGGCATCGAGATCAAGCCCGGCAAGCTGCGCGGCGTGGAGTCCTTCGGTATGATGTGTTCTGTGGACGAGCTGGGATCGTCGACGGATTTCTATCCGGACGCTGCGGCGGACGGCATCTATATCTTAAGCGACAACGAAGAGTACAAGGACGCTCCGGTCGGGTCTGACGCGGTGGAGCTTCTGGGCCTGCACGATACGGTCTTCGAGTATGAGATTACTTCCAACCGTGTGGACTGCTTCGGCGTGATCGGCATCGCCCGTGAGGCGGCCGCGACCTTCCGCAAGGAGTTCGTGCCTCCGATGGTCACCGAGACCGGCAATGACGAGAAGACCTCGGATTATATCCAGGTCGAGGTCAAGGACCCGGATCTGTGCCCGCGCTACATCGCGAGAGTCGTCAAGAACATCCATCTGGCTCCTTCGCCGGAGTGGATGCAGAGACGCCTGGCGGCCTGCGGTATCCGCCCGATCAACAACATCGTGGATATCACCAACTATGTGATGGAAGAGTATGCGCAGCCGATGCATGCATTTGACTATGACCTGATCGCGGGCAAGACGATCGTTGTGCGCCGCGCCGCGGACAATGAGCCGTTCGTCACGCTGGACGGGCAGGAGCGCACGATGGATTCTTCCATGCTGATGATCTGTGACGCCGAGAAAGCGATCGGCATCGCGGGTGTCATGGGCGGAGAGAACTCCAAGATTACCGACGACGTCAAGACGATGGTCTTCGAGGCGGCCTGCTTCAACGGGACCAACATCCGCCTGACCAGCAAGAAGCTGGGCCTTGCGACGGAAGCCGCGGCGAAGTTCACCAAGGGCCTGGATCCGAATACCACGATGGAGGCCATAAACCGTGCCTGCCAGCTCATCGACGAGCTGGGCGCCGGCGAAGTGATCGGCGGCTGCGTGGATATCTATCCGGAGCCTAAGGGGGATACCAGGGTCGGATTTGATGCGGACAAGATCAATGCGATGCTCGGAACGGACGTGTCCGAGGAGCAGATGATCGCTTACTTCAAGAAGATCGACCTGGGCTATGACCCGGAGACGAAGGAAGTGATCGTTCCCTCGTGGAGACAGGACCTGCTGCGTCTGGCGGACCTGGCGGAAGAGGTGGCCCGTTTCTACGGATATGACAAGATCCCGACCACGCTTCCTTCCGGCGCCGCGACGGCCGGCGGACTGTCCTTCAAGGGACGGATCGAGAACATCGCGAGAGATATGGCGGAGCGCTTCGGCTTCTCCGAGGGATACTGCTATTCCTTCGAGAGCCCGAAGGTCTTCGACAAGCTGCTGCTGGATGAGAACGACCCGCTTCGCCAGACGGTCTCCATCCTCAACCCTCTGGGCGAGGATTATTCCGTGATGCGGACGCTTCCGGTCAACGGTATCC
>JAEEGL017088163.1_pt1 | contig 13202 bp, 11 predicted proteins | sample 9134231 | NCBI WGS metagenome assembly JAEEGL01 (sample SAMN16246548, study PRJNA631951) | gut metagenome | biome: gut microbiome; feature: rumen; material: fiber-attached | host: Bos | place: Iran: Karaj | collected 2018-10
GAGTTTCTTCAGAGCCGGATCTCCGGGGATCAGCGCAAAGGCGCCGAACACCAGGACGGATACCGCGAACAGCGTGGCAGCTGCGGAGATCAGTTTTCGGAGCACGTATCGCACATCCCTGCCCGTCAGTTCCGGTCCGCCTTTTTCAGCAACGCGAAATCCTGCACATATAGCGGGTAGAAGACATAGCCATCATAGTCGCTGTTCAGTGCCACAAAACACGGCAGATCCTGGATGTAGACATTGGCGGCGTCCTCCGCAAGGATCCGCTCGCACTTCTTGTAGGCGGCGGTCTTTTCCGCGTCGTCCACGGCAGCCTCCGCGGCCGCATACGCCTCGTCATAGGCCGGATTGCTGTAATTGATGAAGTTGTTGCCCGCGTCCGAGCGGAATCTGGAGAGGAGCGCGGAGGCGGACAGCGTCGAGGCGTCCACGCCGACCACCGTGGCCTGATAGTTGCGGTTCGTATAGACCTCGGAGAGCCAGGTGTTCCACTCCACGGGCTCGATCGTCACCTGCACGCCGCCCTTCGCGTACTGCTCCGCGAGGACCTGCGCCGTATCAACATGCTGCTGATAGTTCGATGCCACCGCGATGGAAAAGGTCAGCGGATGGGCTTCATCATACCCGGCTTCTTTTAACAATGCTTTGGCCTGCCCGACATCGAGCGGATACAGATCGTTCAGTTCCTCCGTGAAATACTTGGTGAAAGCCGGATAGATACTGCTCGCAAGCGGCGTCCCCGCTCCGTCCGAGACGAAATCCATGACGCCCTGCTTGTCGGTCAGGAGACTGAGCGCCCTGCGGACCCGGACATCGGAGAAAGGTTCATACGCATTGTTCAGGTAAAGCGCCTGCACCAGGTTCATCGTGCCGTCGTAGACCCTGAAATGATCGGACAGCTGCTTCTTCTGTGCGCTGGTCACACGGGCGAACATGTCCACGGAGCCGCCCTCGAGATCCATCACGATCGCATCCGCATTCGCTTCGATCTTGAGCGTGATATCGCGGATATTCGCCGGAGTCCCCCAGTAGTCGTCAAAACGTGTCAGGACGACATTCTCCTGCGGAGAACGGGAGACATATTTATAGGGCCCCGTGCCGACAGGGTTTGTCGCGGGATCCGCATTGTGCTCCGGGATCACGGCGCAGGTGAGATTGCACAGGAAATCCGAATCCGGTGCGGACAGTGCGACGCCGATATGCTTCTCATCCGGGATCGTGACGTCGGCGACCGCCTCCAGGGCGGAATTGACCCCCGCCTCTTTGGCGCGCAGGATCGAATAACGCACGTCCTGTGCGGTGACGTTCGTGCCGTCATGGAACTTCACGCCGTCACGCAGCGTGAAGGAATAGAGTGCCGCATCCTCCGACACGTCAATGCTTTCTGCTACAGCGGGAACAAGATCTCCTGACTGATCGGGTTTGACGAGTCCCTCAAAGACATTGAACAGCACCTCTTTTGTTCCTGCCGCCGTCATATAGTGGGGGTCAAGACTGTCGAGATCCTGCGGGATACCGATCGTGATCCGGGAAGAACTGTCCGCTGCCTTGCCGCCTGCGCATCCGCCCAGTGCAGCAGCCAGATAAGACATGACGATCATCGGAAGGAGGGCACGTCCGAGTGCTCTTCTTCCTCTCATCTTCATTCCTCCTTTAGAACTTTTTTCAACTCCTCCATGAACGTCTCCACATCCTTGAACTCGCGGTACACGGATGCGAAACGTACATAAGCAACCTGATCGAGCTCGCGGACCTTGCTGATGACGAGCTCGCCGATCGATTTGCTGGGGATCTCCTTCTGCTCCATGTTGAAGATCTCCGTCTCGATCTCATCGACGACCTTGGTGATCTGCGCAGCACTGACCGGTCTCTTGTGGCAGGCGCGCAGGATGCTGGTCTCGATCTTGGCCCTGTTGTAGGGCTCACGCACATTGTCCTTCTTGATGACGATCAGCGGGATGGTCTCGACCTTCTCATAGGTCGTGAACCGCTTGGAGCAGGCATCGCAGACACGCCGCCTGCGGATCGAGGTGTTCTCGTCCGCCGGGCGCGAATCGATGACGCGCGTATCTTCACTGCCGCAAAAAGGACACTTCATCGTTTACCTCTTGAGGAAATCGGGGATGTTGAGGCTCCGCTCGCCGACCGTGCTGGTGACGGGACGGGGTGCCGTATAGCCGGGCGCCGGACGGGGTGCCGGTTCGGGCGCGGGCTGTGCCGGTGCGGTGTCCGCCTCTCCTGCCATGGTGACAGGCACACTGATCGGTGTGGGGGCCGGACGTGTCGGCACTGCATTGGCCGCAGGCGCGGGCGCTGCAGGGCGGACCTTGACATTCTTGTCGTCGATGCCCGTCGCGATGACCGTGATGTTGCAGGTGTCGCTGCGGGACTCGTCGTAGGTCGCACCGAAGATGATATTGACATTGTCGCCCGTGAGCTCCTTGACATAGCTCGCGGCGTCATTGGCATCCATGAGGGTGATATCGCCGGAAATGTTGATGATGACATTGGTCGCGCCATCGATCTTGGTCTCCAGGAGCGGGCTCTCCACCGCCATCTTGACGGCGTCGGTCGCCTTGTTGTCGCCCTTGCCGTAACCCAGTCCGATATGGGCGATGCCCTTGTCCTTCATGACCGTCTGCACATCCGCGAAGTCCAGATTGATGACGGCCGGGACATTGATCAGATCCGTGATGCCCTGCACAGCCTGCTGGAGCACTTCGTCCGCCTTCTTCAGCGCATCGCTGATATTGCTGCGGCGGTCGACGATCTCCAGGAGCTTGTCATTGGGGATGACGATCAGCGTATCCACACTGGTCTTGATATTGGTGATACCCATCTCCGCATTGGTCTTGCGGGTCTTGCCTTCAAAGGTAAAGGGCCTTGTGACCACACCGACGGTCAGGATGCCCATATCCTTGGCGATCTTGGCCACGACCGGAGCTGCGCCGGTACCGGTGCCGCCGCCCATGCCGCAGGTGACGAATACCATATCCGCACCCTTCAGGGCCGCACTGATCTCCTCCTGGCTCTCTTCGGCCGCTTTCTGACCGACCGGAGGCTGTGCGCCGCATCCGAGTCCCTTGGTCAGCTTCTCGCCGATCTGTAAAAGCTTCGGCGCCTTACAGAACTGGAGCGCCTGCTTATCCGTATTCACACCGATGAATTCCACACCGGAGATATTCTCGTCGATCATCCGGTTGACTGCATTGTTTCCTGCGCCGCCGACGCCGACGACAATGATCCTGCAACCGCTTTCCGCCTCGTTTGACTTGATTTCCAGCAAGGTGAGCCTCCTTAACAATCCCCTCAGAGTAAAGTTACGTTAGTATTCTATTCTCTTTTTTCTGAATTATCAACATGAATTTCAATATAACGCTTGTTATTTAATGCTATTTCGTTCCTCAAAAGTGATGTTCCCGGTGGTGGATGAATAGTCGTCCAGCCGCAGTACACCGTGCTTTCCGACCAGATCCGGCAGGATATTCTGGAGCTGTATGACCTTTTCATCGATCTCCTCCCCCGCGCCGAGGCTCACCTCGACGCCTCCGAAATACAGATATACATGGTATCCGGCGTCAAAATAGATCCGGTCCGCCTTCATCGAATACTTGTTGAGCAGCCTCGTGATGTCCAGGATCTGGCTGAAGATCTCCTCCTTTTCCACGGGGAGCTTCTGGTAAAGGACCACATGGTCGAAATCGAGTCCCATCACGAGCGGCACATCGCTGTACTCCTCCGTCGTGCTCTCCACGACGATGCCGTCCCTGTCAAAATACATATACCGGCCGAGATAACGGATATAGCCGGCGAGCATCTTCTCATAAACCCGGATCCGCACCGTGTCTTTGGACACGATCTCGACATCGATGCGTTCCACGAACGGGACATCCGTGATCGCCTTGTCCCTGTACTGAAGGGACAGGAACAGGGAGTTGCCCGAGAGCGGCGACGTCTGCACCAGATCGATGATCTCCTCATTCGTGTAGCGCGTGTTGCCGTCCACGTAGATATGGGTGATCGCATAGTTGTGCAGGATGTAGAATATACCTCCCGCAAGCAGTGCGAACACGATGCCCGCAGTCAGGCCGAGGATGATCAGACTCTTGTGGAGCCGCAGAAACTCCATCTATCGCACCCGGATGCTTCTGGCCACGGAGAGACAGACCCCGATCTCGATCAGCTGGAAGAACACGGCGCTGCCCCCGTAACTGATAAAGGGAAGCGTGATCCCGGTGTTCGGGATCGTGTTGGTGACGACGGCGATGTTCAGGATGACCTGCAGGGCCAGATGGCCCAGAACGCCGACCACCAGCAGCGCGCCGTAGCGGTCATTCGCATAATTGGCGATGATGAGGAGCCGCCAGATGATCAGCACAAAGAGCAGGATGACCGCGATGGCGCCGAAGAGTCCGAGCTCCTCGCAGATGATCGAGAAGATCATGTCATTCTGCGCTTCCGGCACGAACCGCTTCTGCATGCTCTCTCCCAGCCCCTTGCCGAAGATCCCGCCTGAGCCGATCGCATACAGGGACTGGATCGTCTGGAAACCGTAGTCGGATGCATAAGCCTCCGGATCCAGCCAGATCATGATCCGGCGAAAACGGTAGTTGAACGGATCGTCCCTGGTCTGCAGGGCGATGAATACCATGAGGGCCGAGATCGCCGCCGTTGCGGCACCGATGATGACAAACCGCTTGTACCCCGGCGTCGCGATGAAGAGCATGAGCAGCGCGATCCCCATGATGATGATGGCGCTGGAGAGATTGTCGGTGATGAAATAGACCAGACCGCAGATCGGCAGTGCCGTGACGAGGATCGCAATAAAAAACTTGGTCTGTGCGGCAAGTTTGCCCAGTCTGTCGGTCAGTCCTGCGAGGAAGATGATCATCCCGAGCTTGGCGATCTCCGCCGGCTGTACCGAGACGCCGAAGATACGGAACCAGCGTGTCGCACCGTTGGCGGAATAGCCGAGCGGCGAGAGGACGACGAGGATGAGGATACCGGAGGCCACATAAGCCGCCACCGTGAGTTTCTGGTACCAGTGATACGGCACAAAGGAAACGCCGATCATGCAAGCGAAGCCCGCAAGCGCTGCCCAGAACTGATGCTTCAGATAGTAGGTGGTATCCCCGTCGAAATCCAGCGCCGCCTGATAGGAACTCGTGGAAAACAGCATCACGAGCCCAAAGGCGATCACAAAGATCAGCATGAAGATCAGGCCGTAATCGGAATAATACTCCTTGCGGAAGCGCTTGTGCACCGCTTCCTTAGCCGCCTTCCTGCTTTCCCTGGTCTTCTCGGCTTCCTCTTTATTCAGTTTTTCCGCGTCCGACTCAAATACAGCCATGATTTCTCCGATCAGTCAGGCAATGCGTTGGCGAAATCCTTGAACCATCTGCCGCGCGCCTCGTAGTTCGGGAACATGTCCCAGCTGGCGCAGGCCGGCGACAGGAGCACCGCGTCCCCGGGCTCTGCGTTTTTCCGGCACAGCTCCAACGCCTCCTCTTTGGTCTCCGCCATGGTGTATGCCTTGAAACCGTGCGCGTCCGCGCAGGCCGCGATCTTCTCCCTGGTCGTGCCGATGAGGACGAGAAGCTTCACCTTACCCTGAAACGCGTCGATCCATTCATCATAGGTATTGCCTTTGTCATATCCGCCCCCGATGAGGATCGTGGGGCGCTCCATCGCTTCGATCCCCTGGATCGCCGCGTCCGGATTCGTCGCCTTGGAGTCATTATAGTACTCCACGCCGTTCTTTGTCGTGACATATTCGATCCGGTGCTCCACGGCCCGGAATTCCTTGACTACCCGGAGGATCGTATCGAGCGGGATGGACAGCGACAGGGCGATCCCGATGGCCGCCATGACATTCTCCGCGTTGCAGCGTCCGACCAGATGCATCTCGCGGACGTTCATCAGCGGCGTCTTTTCTCCGCCGCTCGAGCGCACGATCTGCTCGCCGTCAAGCCACAGACCGTCCCGCAGCTCCTCTCTCGAAGAGAACCACAGCACTCTCGCAGGGCAGCGCTTCTCCCCGAATTCCCGGGTCGGCGCATTGTCGTAATTGAGCACACATACCTGCGAGGGATCCTGATGCAGAGTGATGTTCTCCTTGCAGCGGGCATATTCCTCCATCGTGTGATGGCGGTTCAGGTGATCCGGCGTGATGTTCAGGATCGCCGAGACATCCGCATGGAAGCTCTCGACCGCTTCGAGCTGGAAGCTCGAGATCTCCGCCACGGTCACGCTCTGCTCATCCGTATCCGGCGCCGCCTCCGCATAGGAATAGCCGATATTGCCGACCACATGCGTCCTCGCATCGCCGTACGCGGCGCGGACGATCTCACCCACGAGCGTCGTCGTCGTGGTCTTGCCGTTCGTACCGGTGATCGCGACAAGCCGGCCCCTTGCGAAGCGGTAAGCCAGTTCGATCTCGCTCCAGACCGGGATCGATGCCGCATGGATCCTGTCAAAGGCAGGGGTGTCGAGCGGAACGCCCGGAGAAGGTACCACCGCGTCAAACTGTGTCACATCCAGTTCGGGATCCGCGAGCTTCTGCATCAGGATCGGTGTATCCGCGCGATCCTCCGCAGCGAGGCGGCTCTTCACTTCATCTTTTGTCAGCTTGTCGCTCTCATCGAGCAGGACCGGCTTTGCTTTCGCACGATGCAGCAAACGGACCGCTCCCACACCGGAGAGACCGCTCCCGACGACCAGGATCTTCTTGTTCACGAGTTGTTCTGTCATAGTCTGCCTCATTTCAGGATCATGCTCAGGTCAAAAGTGCTACGGATGCGCAGGTGCGATCCCTGCCAGAGCGATCAGGCACAGCAGGATCGTCACCGTCATGAAGACGCCGACCACCTGCGTCTCCGACCATCCGCCTTTCTCAAAATGATGATGGATCGGCGCCATGCGGAAGATCCGTTTGCCGTGCGAGATTTTGAAATAGGATACCTGCAGGGCGACGGAGATCACCTCCAGCGCGTAGATGAAGCCCGCGACCGGGATAAAGAGCGGCATCCCAAGTACATAGGTCATCCCGATGACAAAGCCACCGATCGCGAGCGACCCGGTGTCTCCCATGAAGACCTTGGCCGGGTGGAAATTGTAGAAGAGGTATCCCAAAAGTGCGCCGGCCATCGCTGCCGCTGCCGGTGCTCCCGCACCGTCCGTCAGGATCGCGGCTGCCGCGAGGAACAGTGCCACCGGCACCGTCACGGAGGCGCACAGTCCGTCCACGCCGTCCGTCAGATTCGTCCCGTTGCTGGTCGCGAGGGCGATCAGGATGAGCGCCGGGATCCCGAGGATGCCGAGTTCCAGTACATAGCCGCCCGTAAAAGGCACGATGAGGCGTCCCGGGTCGATCCCGCAGACCAGGATGAGCCAGGCGCCGAAGATGATAGTGACGAGAAACTGCAACGCTAATTTCTGCCAGGCTCTGAGGCCCAGATTGTGATGCCGCACGACCTTCAGCCAGTCATCCAGAAAGCCGATGAGGCCGAATCCCGCGGTCGGGATCAGGACAGCGACCAGGCTGCTCCTCGAACCCGCGCCGGCAGTCATCTGCTCCGGGCGGATCCACACGAGCGTGACGAGGATCATCGGGATGAGGAAGATCAGTCCGCCCATCGTCGGCGTGCCGGTTTTCTTTTTATGCGATTCCAGTCCCTCCTCGCGCTCCGTCTGGTCGAATTTCAGCCGGTGCAGAAACGGCACCATGGGCTTTCCCAGCAGCAGCGCGAACAGCCACGACAACAGCAGCGGGAGCAGGATCCTGATGACATAACCCGGGTACAGATCGATCGTGATCAAGGCCTGTAATCTCCTTCCTCGATGAGTTCCTCAAAGATGCCCGCTCCGTTCGCGTCAACGCCGGGCACATCGTCCATATCCTCGTCCAGTGCGGGCGCGCCGTATTCAAAGCCGCTCACCGGATCGATCTTATTGCCGTTGTTCGGGTTGATGTAGTAACCCTCGGCATCGCGTTCAAAGCTCTTCCAGACAGGCTTGGAGTTCTCGGCGAATTCCGCGGGCGAGACCTCCGCGGCAGTCTCCGTCTGTGCCGTCTCCGCCGGGGCCGCTTCTTCCTCTTCCTCTCCGACACCGGCCTGCGTCGTCACGGAAGCGGCTCTCAGCTCCTCGAGTTCCTGCTTCTCCTTGTCCGAAAGTTCCTCGGTCATCTGGATGTTCAGGTAAGGCAGGACCTCCGTCAGGATCTTGCGCACGATCCGGGTCGCGTATTTCGCATCCGCCTGCTGGCCCATCGTGCCGGCATTGGGACGGTCCACGACGACATAGATCGCGATCTGGGGATCGTTGGCCGGCGCGTAGCCCATAAAGGAGACGACATATTCACCGTTCCTTCGGGGCAGGGTTTCCGCGGTCCCGGTCTTGCCGCCGATCGCATAGCCGGCCGGTCTCGCCGTGCGGCCCGTGCCTTCCGCATCGGAGACGACGAGGTTGCACATCTGCACGATCCGGTCCGAGGTGGTCTGGGAGATCGTCTGTCTGAGCAGTCTCGGCTCCACATGCTCCACCGTCGCGCCCGCGGAATTGATGATTTTGGAAACGACATGCGGCTCGTACATGCTGCCGCCGTTTACCAGCGAACAGAAGCCCGTGATCATCTCGATCATGTCCACGTTAAAGCCCTGTCCAAAGGTGTTGGTCGCAAGCTCCGAAGGCCCCATCTTGTCCGCCGTATAGACGAGGCTCGCCGTACGGGTCTCGCCGGCGAGGTCGATATTGGTCTTTAAGCCGAAGCCAAAGGTCTTCTGGAAATCCGAGAACACGCGGGAACCGGTCGCCTGGCCGATGTACATCATCGCCACGTTGCAGGAGATCACAATGCCGCGCGTGACGGACACCGCGCCGTCGCCAAAGGTGTTGTGGCACTTGATCTCGTGATCGGCCACCTCCAGCATACCGTTGCACTGATAGACCTCATTGCCCGTGATGGAGCCGGTCTCCAGCGCGGCCGCGACCGTAAAGGGCTTGGCGACGGAACCGGGCTCATAGGTGTCCACAATGCAGAAATTCTTCCACAGTGCGTTGTAATTCTGGTAGAGCAGCTCATTGTTCGCGGTGATCTCCGGGAGATTCTCGTCCGTGATTGCTTCCCATGTCCGGCGGTTGTTCTCATCCACCATGAGCTTGCCTTTTTCGTTGACCCTGGCGATCCCCTTGAGATAGTCGGTGTTTCTCGGATCATTGAGATCAAAGCCCGGGTAGCTCGCCATGCCCAGGATATTTCCGGTGTCCACCTCCATGATGATACAGCCGACATTCTGGGCGCCGTTGCCGATCCTGGCCTTATCCTTATATTCCTCGTTGAATTCGAGCAGATACTTCTCGATGATCGTCTGAACATTGCCGTCGATCGTCGTGACGAGGGAATTGCCGTCCTGCGCGGCGATCGTGGTGCGCTCCAGATTCGCGTTGTCATCCAGATAACCGTACTCCCGGCCGGGCGTGCCGGACAGGACCGTGTTGTAGTATTCCTCCAGTCCGTACTGTCCCCTGCCGTCCGACGAGGTGAAACCGATGACGTCGCAGGCCAGGGAATGATTGGGATATTTCCGGACATACTCATTCTCGAACCAGACACCTTTGACATGCTCGTCATAGGTATCGGAGGTGCTGTCCATCAGCGCTTCAAAGCCGGCCATCTTGTCGTAGGTGACCTTTTTGGCGAGGATATAATACTGGGAAGTCGGATTATCGCGGATATAATCGCGGATCTTGCCGGAATCGATGCCGAAATACCGCACGAGCGCGGCGATCGTGGCATCCTCGCAGCCCTCGCTCTTCTGCTCCGCACGGAGGAGATTGCGGGTGTCAAGGATGACATTATAGACCTTCTCGCTGGCGGCCAGGACCGTCTTGTTCCGGTCATAGATCTCGCCGCGTCTGGCGGGGATCGTCACGGAATCGTACTCCTGCTGCGAGAGGACCTGGCGTTTGTATTCCTCGCCGTTCTTCCGCGCGATCACAACGAGCCTTGCGGTAAGTCCCGCAAAGCACAGCAAAATGAAGAGGAACATGACAAACAGCTTCTTCTTCATCCGGAAGGTGAACTGACTCACCTTCTCTTCCTGCCGTCTGCCCTGTCCCTTGGGATCCTTGCCGTTATCCGCAGGCCGTCTGTTCTGTCCGCTTTCCGCCGGCCGCTTTGTCTGCCCGCTGCCCGCATTCCGTCTCGCCTGCCCGCTGTCCGCGGTCCGCTTCGCCTGTCCGGTCTCCCGTCCTTCTGTCCGGTCGTCCCGGCGGCCCTGCCTGCGCTCTCCTCTCGGATCTGTTCTGCGATTGTCTCTGTCTCTCGTCCTGTCGTTCATTACTTACCGGCATCCGGGATCTGCGCCAGCTGCCTCACATAGTCCGCCGCACCTTCATCGGAGTAGGTGATGATCTGTCCTTCCTCCGCGTATTTCATGCCCAGTTCCTGGATAGCCACCCGCTTGACCTCCTCGAGGTCGATGTGCGAATTGGCTCTGCTGTACGCCTCGTCATTCTCCTGGCGCAGGACCGCAAGCTCCTTCTCGAGGCGGGAGGCTCTCGTCGTGCTCGCCTCCAGCTTGGTCTGCACGGACACGTAATTGTACAGCGCCAGCGCCGTGATCGTCAGGGCCGCCGCCATGGAGAGCAGCTGCAGGATGTTCTTCCTGCCCCTCTGACGCCCGGCCTGTCTGCCGCCCTTGATGCTGCGCAGTCTCCGGTCGTCTCTCCGGCTTCTCTCCTCATGCTTCCTGACGGTATTCCCGTGCACATATTCCGATCTGTAACGGCGGTCTCTTGCGTTCATTCCGTAACCTCTCATTCTTTTTCAAAAATCCTCAGCTTTGCGCTCCGCGCGCGTCTGTTGTTCTCTGTCTCTTCCTTGCCCGGTGCGATGGCCTTTCTTGTGACCACATGCCCCAGAGGCACTCTCCCGCAGGTGCATACCGGAAACTCCAGCGGACAGATGCAGGGCTTTTCCCATGTCCGGTAGGTGTTCTTGACGATCCGGTCTTCCAGCGAGTGGAAGGTGATCACCGCGAATCTCCCGCCCGGATTTAAGATCTCCACCAGGGAGGATAACGCCGCGGTCAGCACATCCAGTTCCCTGTTGCAGGCGATCCGCAGCGCCTGATAGGTCCTGCGGGCCGGATGGCCGTTACTCTTTGCACGAACTCTGGCGGGGATCGCCGCGTCGATCACGGCATTTAACTCCATCGTGGTCCGGATTTCCCCCGTCTGCCTCACACGGATGATGTGTTTGGCGATGTTCGCCGCAAAAGGCTCCTCTCCGTAGTCCCGGAGAATGTGGAAGAGTTCGCGTTCCTCGTAGGTGTTCACGATCTCCGCCGCCGTTAACGGCTGTTCCCTGTCCATCCGCATGTCGAGCGGGGCATCCTCTTTGTAGGAGAATCCGCGCTCCGCGCTGTCAAACTGTCTCGAGGAGACCCCGAGATCCAGCAGGATCCCGTCCACTCCCGTGACGCCCATTTCCCTGAGTCTTGCGGCGCCGTTCTCGAAGTTGTCCTTGAGGATGGTCACGCGGTCATGAAACGGAGCAAGTCTGTCCGTGGCCGCCCGGATCGCCTCTTCATCCTGGTCGATCCCGATGAGCCTGCCCTCCGGTCCCAGCAGGCGCGCGATCGCTTCACTGTGTCCGCCGCCGCCGATCGTCCCGTCCAGGTACGTCCCGTCCGGGCGGACGCATAAGCCCTCAACCGCCTCGTTTAAGAGGACCGATACGTGGGAAAACTCTGTTTCACTCACAGCTTGAGGCCGTATGCCGACAGGCCCTCTGCCAGCTCGGCCACATCGCCGAAGCTGTCGGCCTCAGGGAAGTTGCTCCTGCTCCAGATCTCCACATGCTTGCCGTTGCCGGCCACCACGACATCCTTCTCGATCTGCGCGAATTTCAGCAGATCCTCCGGGATCAGGACGCGCCCCTGCTTGTCCGGCTCCACATCCACTGCGTGAGCCAGGAAGAACTGTCTGAGCGCTCTCGCCTTGGGATCGCTCTGGGGCAGCTCCATCAGGGAATCGGAGAAGTCTTCGAAATCGGGCATCGAGAACACATAGAGGTTGTGCTCGAAACCGCCGCAGATGACGAACGCATCCCCGCCCTCCAGCAGTTTCTCGCGAAACTTCGCCGGCATGACGAGTCTGCCCTTGGCATCTATGGAGTTGTTATAACGCCCGAGAAATAGCATCTGTACAGTCTCCGATCGGGAAGGGTGTTTTGCCGGCCGATTTGTGGCATTTTGTACCACTCTTCCCCACTTCTTTCCACACAATGGAACTTTACCACACCAGGTGGTAAAACACAAGACTTTTTTACAGTTTTTTTCACCGCGGCCGAACGCATACACTGCATTTTGCGTGCCTCCGGATCATTCCACAAAATATGCCCCGCAGCCCGTTGCGGAGGGCACAAAAAACGGGTGGGGGATACACCGTTTCGGCAGGTTTCCGGCCGAAACGAAACGCTTTATAACGTGGGGGGCGCCGGCAGGTGTATCGGATATGGTGAAAATGCTTAAAACGATACGCTTCACGTCTCGAGTGCGCTGGCTGACGTATCGGATATAGTGAAAAATGCCCGAAACGATACGCTTCACGCATCGGAAGCGCCGGCAGGCGTATCGAGCACAGTGAAAAGTGCTCAAAACGATACATTTCACGTCGAAAGAGTGTTGGGTGATGTATCGAACAATGCGAGAAATGGCTGAAACGATACAAAAGCAAAAAAGCCGGGCGCGAAACGGATCTTCCGTTCTGCGCCCGGATCAGTGTGCCGAATATTCGGTTTATGATTCGTCAGGAATCAGCAGATCATTCCTTGGGGTCCTCTTCGTCTTCTTCAGCGTTTTCTTCTGATTCTTCCTCCTCAGAGACTTCTTCAGAATCCTCTTCTGTGTCTCCCTTGGATTCTTCAGCATCCCCCGCTGATTTTTCAGTGCTCTCTTCGCCCGTTTCTTCGACAGGCTCTTCCACAAGTTCTTTCTCGGAGGCTTCTCCGCTTGCATCCTTGGGCTCTTCCTTAGCCTTCCCCGTGAGTCTGCTCCTTACCACGATCTCCACGATGACCGCAAAGGCAAGCATGCAAAGGCCCAGCACCAGCGAGACGGGGATCGCCGTCCCCGGGATCAGGAGCTGGTCGGTGCGCAGCGACTCGATGATCGCGCGTCCCAGGCCGTAGCCGC
>JAEEGL011917934.1_pt1 | contig 13201 bp, 8 predicted proteins | sample 9134231 | NCBI WGS metagenome assembly JAEEGL01 (sample SAMN16246548, study PRJNA631951) | gut metagenome | biome: gut microbiome; feature: rumen; material: fiber-attached | host: Bos | place: Iran: Karaj | collected 2018-10
AGGTAGCATTTGTAAGTCTCGCCTTTGACTTCAATCTTGATTTTGTACCATTTTCCTGTCGCAAGGTTCATTGGTTTTGAGTCTCCGATGATGCTTCTTCCGCCCAAAGAGCCTTTTTCAATACAGCTCTGGGTGTTTCCCCAGCCGCCCATGTTCCACCAGTACAGGTTTTCGCCCTTGACGCCGAAGCTGATCAAGAATCCTTCAGCACCTGCCGTCTTCTGAGCCTGGAGTTCGTAAGTGTAATTCTGCATTCCCGCGATGTCGGTCTCGTTGTCGAGTGCCATGAAAGCCGGAGTCGCCATTGATTTTTGAACGAACATTGACTTTTCGACTTCCCATTCACCTCGCTGGGTCGCTACGCTGAAATCATTCGTGTCTTTTGCGCCGTTTGAAGAATAAATGACTTTTCCAGTGTCGTTATTGGTGACTTTTATGTCCTTGAAGTTCGCCGTCGTTGCCCATGAGCCGATTCCGACAGTTCCTTCAATTCCCTTTTTCTTGGCGTTAGGGTTTACTGGCTGGGTTACGCTTGTTTTTACGGTGTAGTCGCTCTTGTGTGTCATGAACATCTGCTGAACATAGTAGTTCGGCGTGCCGTAGACCTGGCTGTTGTCGAACCAGATTGCATCAGGCTGCCACTGAACGAATCCGTCCCGTGCAAAAAGCGGTGCGTAGCTTGCGATTTCAACGACATCACCGTTTCGCTCGATGCTTGTCATGTAAGCCGCTTCGGTAAGGGCTGCAAAAAGTGAATTTCGCCGTCCGTCAACCCATGATGCATATTCACCAATGAAGACTTTCGGCTCGTCCTTTCCGCGAGGATAGAATTTCTGGTCGTCGTATCTTGAGCCGTTTGTGAGGAACCATGTGTAAGGATTGTAGTAGTGCTCGTCAACCAAGTCCGTGAGGTTTGAGGTCTTTTTGCTCTTTTCCCATGCCTTTACCTGATTCCATGCGTTGTTGAAATTGATGTCATTGTAGGTGAAGCCTGAAGAAATGATTGTCTTGATGTTCGGATACTTCTTTTTGATTGCAGAAGAAATGAATTTGAAGCGGTCAAGATAGTCTCCGCCGCAGTCCTCGTTTCCGATTCCGATATAGTTGAGCTTGAAAGGCTCCGGATGACCTGCATCAGCGCGGATTTTTCCCCATTTGCTTGTCGCAGGTCCAGTCGCCCATTCAATCATGTCGAGGGCATCCTGAGCGTACCATTTGTATTCGCCTGTTGAAGATTTTTCTCCGTCGTGGCTCATTCCGACGCTCAAAACAGGAATTGGCTCTGCTCCCAAATCTTCACAAAGCCTGAAATATTCATAGAAACCGATTCCATATGACTGCTGATAAGGAATGTTTCCGCCCCAGAAGTTTGCTGTTTCTTTTCTCTGCTCGACAGGTCCGACTGTGTTTTTCCATTGATAACGGTCAGCAAGGAAGTGACCATGAACGATACAGCCGCCCGGGAATCTGATGAAGGCCGGGTGCATGTCTTCAAGCATCTGTGCCAAGTCTTTGCGGAGACCGTTCGGCTCATTCTTGTAAATGTCTGCCATGAAAAGAGATACGAAGTCTACATCAACCTTTCCGGCCTGATCCGCATAGAACGAAATGCAGCCGTTGTAAGTGTTTGCCGCAGCCTTGAGCGAGAATTCATATTTCTTCCATTCTGAAGTGATTCCGCTGATTTTTGTAGAGGCTGTTTTTGCGCCGGTGTCGTCCGCTCCGATTGTCACAGTGAGGCTTGAGATTGAGCCGTCGGTACAGCGAAGGTAGACTGAGCCGGGATAAGTTTTTCCTGCTTCGAAATACATTCCCTTGTAGCCCTTGTTCGAGAAACCGTCGCCAGCCGCCTTTGCCGTGAAAGTTGCGAAAGTAGGGTTGTTTTCGTTGAGGCCGCCTTTTTTGCTTGCCTTGAGGCGGGAAGAAGATTTCTCGCCGCTTATGTTGATGTGGTCTTTCCAGCCTGTTGTCGCACTGTTGTTGCTTACGCCAAATTCAAAGGAACGGTTCTGTACCATTTCACCGTACAAACCGCCGTCCGCAGCGTAGTTGATGTCTTCATAGAAAATTCCGAAAAGATTTTTGCTTACCTCAGTCTGTGGGGCGGAAAAATCTGCCGTAATGCTTGCCTGTTGAGCCATAGCGGGAAGAGAAAGCCCCGCCGCCGTCAGAATTGAAATGACCAGCCGCTTGTTTTTTTTCATGCCAATCTCCTTTTTATAATTGAATCTGATTTCATCATGTGGGATAAAATTCAAGTTGTCAAGAAAAATATCAGAAAAAATTGATATGTATCAAAAAAAATAAGAATTCTATTGACACATAGGAAAAGTAGACTTAGGATAATTTTAGTATCGAATATATCGGTATATATCAAAAATTGTTGATATTCGGAAAATTCCGAAGCAAAACAAGGGGGAAATATGAAAAAGTCAAAGAATGTCAAGCGCAAACTGCTTTCATTACTCACAATCACCGCTTTATGCTGTAACGGCTTCTTCATGGCTTGTTCTGACTCAGACGATGACTCGGGTAGTACGGCTCAGAACACGGGTAATAACGGCTCTGGAAGCCAGCCATCTGCGGATCCGGTTACAGTGTACACATTATCTGCTGATAAGGAATCTGTTTCATTGTATACTACGGATGTAAACAAGGTGGTTGCAATTACAAGTAACGGAACCGCTCAGATTAAGACTGCTCCAGATGCTACAATAGCAACAGCTAGCATCACAGATAAATCGCTTACAATAACGCCTGTTGCTGCAGGTTCAACAAGTATCGTTATTGAAGTAAAAGAAGATTCATCAAAAACTCTGACTCTTCCTGTTACTGTAACTAAGGATGAGTGGGTTGATGAAAATACGGTGACATTAACAGGTACAGCTTGGTGGAATGGTTCAGAGAGTTCTGCGGTTACAACGCTTACAGCAAATCAGTCTGTTACTTATACATTTAAAGTCGGAGCAGACGGAGCTGATTGTCTCGTAGAGGCTTATGATTCTTCTGAGAGTGCTAAATATTTTTCAACAACATCTCAGAAGACTGCATGGGGTGGTTTTGACTTAACAAATGCAGGTGCACAGGAATTAGGCGTTCTAAAAGCAGGCAATGTTTATTCTGCCACAATATCTTATGATGGTTCTGCTATTACAATAACTTACAAAGACCTCGGAACAGATGGGACTGGAAATACAGAGCTCTTTACAACATCAACAGCTCAAGCCGCAGAAATTACAGCTCCTGTAAACGCTCATTTTGCAGCAGAGTTTGGTAAATTCTATGTTAAAACTGCTACCACTGGTTCAACAGAAGCTCCTGCAGAACTTCAGAAAGCAAGTGCCGGTTGGAGTGGAAGTCGTACAGGTTCAGGCTGGTGGAGTGTTTTTACTGGTGAGTCTGCTTATGTTGGAGGTGTTCAGGTTCCAGCTAATACAGAAACTTCAGCAACGATGACAATTACAACTGCACAGGCCGATTCAAATGCTAACCATAACATTGTTCCAGATGTAATTCTTTTCTCTAAAGGAGAAGGCGGGACTACATCAGAATATGGTGTCGTTCGCATTGACAATTATGGTTGGGGTGCAGCAATTGCTGATGGAAATAATACTTTTGAAGGAACGCCGAAGTGTACGCTCAACAGTGACTGGAACTGGGATAACTTTATTCCATATTTACTTGGTTCTACAGTAACAATTACAGTCAAGAACTACGGTGATGGAAAAGCTGACATTTGCTATGACTGTGTAAAGGACGGTGTAAAACACTATCAGTATTACAAGAGTATTAGCGTTACAGCAGATAATGTTTGGTTCGACCTAACTTTTGATAACGGCTGTTCTGTAACTTTTGTAACAGAATAAACTAACTTGGTATTTCTAACCTCAGCCCCCGTTGCCGTGAGTTTCACTGGTGGCGGGGGCTTTTTTTAGTTAATATCAATAAAAGTTGGTATATATCAACTTTTTTTCAAAAAAAACTTGACAGACTGCAAATCATGGCTCACACTTATATTAGTAACGAAAATTCTCGTTATATATCAAAAAAATCGGATATGCGAAAAAAGTTGCGCATAAAAAAAGAGGAGGATTTTATGAAAAAAATGAAGTGGCTTGGGGGGCTCGCCGGCGTTCTTGCTGCTGCTGTGCTTGCTTCCTTTGCAGTAACGGGCTGTGACCTTGAGCTCAGCGATAAAGATGACAGGGCTGCGACTGCCAGTGGAAGCGATACTGGTTCTGGAAGTGGCGGAAGTAATTTTGAAGACGGATCTGTTGATCATCCATATACACTTACTACAAGCTATGCAACAACAGTTAGTGGAAAATCTGGAGCGATTGATTGTAATAAATATCAGCCGGAATCAGGGACATTCAATAAAGCCGGCAAAATTGATTGGAAGAATCCACTTTTGGGCAAAGCACTTACAGGATTTACATTTACTGCAGACGTTTATATGACTGCAGGAGCACACTATGATGCTCTGCTCGCATTCTATATTAGTGATAATACTGGTGATGGAGGTTTCCTTTCTATCTATGAAGACGGAAACATAAGAAGCAACAGCACGGCCGGATTCTTTGAGTCAATTGGCAATACAGAAGATGCGACAACAGGAGCTCTTACCATACCTGCTACAACATGGACGAAAGTTGCCGTTACCGTAGATACAGAAGGCAAGGTGACTTACTATAAAAATGGAACGGCCGTTGATACTTCTGCAATTACAGGCTACACAGGCGGAGGAAACGTCACATGGGATGGATTGAATACATATCTCACTTCTTCTGCGACAAACATCGGAGTCGGTGTTGGCTGTTCATGGTGGAAAAGCGGTTATGTTGATGCTGGAAATTATCTTGCTAACATCAAAATTTACTCAACTGCTCTCACGGCTGATCAAGTTGCTGCAATCAAGTAGCAAAAATTTAATTCAAGGAGAATAAAACACTATGAAATTAAATAAACTTATTTTTGGTGCGGCGGCTCTTGCTTTGGGAGCTGGGGCTTTTGCTCAGTCTGTTACTTTCCATGCTGGCATCGATTACACGGTTTGGGGACTCTCGCAGGCTTCTTACAATTCTGACGGCGAAAAGGATAGCACGGATCCTTCTGCGGGTTACGACCCTGACGGAAAAATGACCGTTGATGTCTCAGTCAAGGCTTCAAGCTTTGAATTCAACCTGGGACTTTACTTCAATGCTGACGGTGGCGACGAAGAATACTATGACTACTCTGACGGTGGAAAGGGAACTCCCTTCTATAAAGGTAACATGAAAGTCGGCTTCTTCAATGATCAGCTCAATGTTTACACAGGTAAATTTGATGACTTCAATGGAGGCTACTTTGCAAAGGGTGCGGTTCTTCCAAAGCAGTATGTCACCAATCTTGCTGACAAGAACTACGGCCCATATCTCACAGGTCTTGAGCTTGCGCCTTCAGCAATCAGTGGCCTCAAATTCTTCGCAGGCTTTCCAATTCTTCCGATTCGTGGAAACGGAATCCAGGCTGACAAAGAATACAATCAGTGGAAGTATCTTGGCAAAAAAATCAAGCTTGCCGCAAGCTACCAGCTGGCTGATATGACATTCAACGCTGGTTTCCGTCCGGGAACTTACTATGACGGCGTTGATTTGAACGGAACAATGACTACGGCCACAGAGACCTTCACAAAAAGCATGTTTGGCGAGCTTTATCTTCAGAGCGTCATGCCAAACCTTGCTGACACTGTTAATTTGATTGTTACTTATGACATGCGTTACCGTGATTCTGAATATAATACAATTCGTGGAACTACAAAAGAGCACAAGGCTTTTGCCCACATGTTTGATATTTCGGGAGAAGCTGCCTTGAACGAGGCTTTCACTTTGAGTGCCCAGGATCGCTTTATTTATGCCGGAGACGATTATGTCAAATCTGATGAAAAACTCGTTTACAATGTCCTTGCCCTCAAAGGTGACTATGCTCTTCCAGGAACTCAGATTAATGTAGGTCTTGGTCTGGCTGGTTTCCTTGCCGCAGATGCAATGGGTACTGCTTTTGCAACAAACAGCAATGGCGTAACAAAAATCAACAATGAGAATTATGCCATGAATAAGGATATTGCCCTCACATTCAATGACCTTGCAACAGCTTCGCTTCTCGGCGGAAAATCAACGACCTATCTTGGTGCCTATGTGAAGCCATACTTCAAGTACAATTTCTCAAACGGAGCAATCACAATCGCTTATGAGCTTGCGGCAACACGAGTTTTCACCAGCGATGTGACAAACACATGTCTGGCTCACAGAATCCCAGTGGGAATCAAATTTGAATTCTAATGTTACAGGAGGCAGAAGTAATGAAAAAATTTAAAACAATCTGCTCTGCCATCGTAGCCTTTACTGTGCTTGCTTTGGCAGGCTGTGACATGGAAGTGCCTGATTCGGAGAAGGTAGTGTACGCCAGCTCAATTAAATATGACGCAGGTGTCGCAACTTCAACGCATTGGGATGATTCTCAGCTTGTAGTTGGTATTTCTCCAATGTATGGAACTTGGAAAATTACCTCAATCAAGGGCGAATTAATTGTTGTCGATGAGTCGGTAAAGGGAGCAGAGGCCTGGTGGGATAACCGTAAGGATTCAACACCTACGACACTTGATGACGGAGATACTGTAACTATGAAACTGGAATGTACTACTGAAGGTACGGCCGCTATGTGTGTACATTGTCATAATGACACTGGCTGGTGGTGGTATAACCCAGGTGATGGAAACTTTTGGGGTGATGAATCTTTGGAAGGAACCTACGACAAGACATTCTCAACATCAACAAGAACTGTTGCCTATGGCAATACATATATCTTTGTGATTACTCGCAATGGGGACAAACTTGACTGGTCATTCAGTCAGAGTAAAGAAGAGGGGGCAAACTAATGAAATTGCAAAAAATGATTATTGGTGCTGCTGCCCTTGCATGTGGCTCTGTCCTTGCGGCTCAGTCAATTCACATCGGCGGTTATGTCGATTACACTAGCACGCTTGCGACACAGGTTGCCCATAATTATCCAGATGAAGGAAAATGGGATTCGAGTGAGGTTGCAGCAGAATTCGGTCCTGTTCAGAACGGTATTCACTTTCTTAATTTGGACGCTACGGCTCCAAATGTAGACTTTCACACGAATGTCTGGATTGGCTCAGGTTTGGGACCGTGGTATGCGGATGTTCCTGAATATGTTGATAGAACGAAATTCAACAGCACTGACGGAACAAATTACTTCAAGGGAACCACAAGCTCAGGCGACACCAGCAAAACTGACGACACTTCTACGCCAATCGGTCAGATGTGGATTTGTACCCACTTCTTTGATGATCAGCTTCGTTTTTACACGGGTAATTTTGCTTCAAACGGCTGGAGCGCTGGCTATATTTTGCCAGGATATGTTCTTGGCGGTCAGAAAATTGATCCTCTGGCAATGCGTGGAGATGCTTCTGATTCTGCATTCAGCGGAATTGAACTTCTTCCGTCATTCTTCTCTGGATTCAAGGCAATCGTCGGTTTCCCAATCGCCCCGTTTACCAACAGTTACTCAAAATTCAACGATTGGTCTCACCTGGCAAAAGCTGTCAAGTTGATGGCTCAGTACAAATGGCTTTTGTACAATGTGACTTTCACAGGCGGTGTTCGTCCTAATACCTATTTTACGAATGGTGCAGGTTATGATGATAACTTTACAAAGAGTCGTCTGGGAGAGGCCTTCATTCAGGTTGATATGCCGAGCCTTTTCTACGGAATCTTGATGAATGCAAGCTATGACATTCGCTGGCGCAAAGTTGAAGAGAGCGGTGTTAACCTGGTTAGTGGCGAAGACTGGTCTAAAACAGCTACAGCTCATATGTTCCAGTTCTCGACAAAACTGACAAGTCTTCTTGAAGGCTGGGAATTTGCTTTTGAGGACCGTTTTGCATACTATGCTCCCCATTACATTCGAATCAATGAGACAGCGATTTACAATGTTTTGGGCATGAGCGCGACCCATCCAATTCCAGGTACATCATTTGTGTTTGGATTTAACACTCAGTTCATGTACGGTCAGGATGCGATGGGATATGGAAACGGAATGGATAAAGATAATATCGTCAAATACTATGATGCTTTATGTAGTGATTTGATTACATATGACGCAAACTTCATGGGACTTGACGGTGAAAATAATCATGTTACAAAGCGTGGTTCTGCTGGACGCTATTTCTCAATCTATGGTTTCCCTTACATTCAGAAGAACTTTGCAAACGGCAACGCAAAAATTGGTATCGAGCTTCAGTACAAGCATCTGGAGACAAGCAATGTTCTTCAGGCTTTCGCATGGCGAGTTCCCCTTGGATTGGTATTCTGGTGGTAGCGAGCAAAGGGTAGCAACGCTGCGGAATCGAGCGGGCTAATGTCCGCTCGTGCAACTTTCTTCTATAAAATGGAGGTTTTATGAAAAAATTATTATTTGCAGGAATTGCTGCTATTGCTGTTATTGGTTTTGCGGGCTGTGGGTCAACAGCTGGAGTTACAAGCCCTGACGGCAAATTCATCATTACGGAGAATTCCGGCGTTGTCGGTTACTACACATTCAGCGAGGAAATCACTGAAAGCCTTGAGGTCACCGACCATTCAGGAAACGACATTCCTGTTTATACGGCAGCCCTTGACGGATCAGAACTGGACGAGGGGTATGAAGGAGACGGACTTTACTTCAACGGTAACGACGAGTACATAACCCTTGACCCGAGTGTTCTCGATGGTGACGGATTCACTTTCTGTGCATGGCTCAATCCAGAGTCATGGCGTGTTTGGTCTCGTGTCCTTGACATCGGAAATCAAAAAGAAGATTTGTGGATTGGTATGGACTGGTCAACAAAAATGCTCCGAATGGATGTTATCGGAGCAAAAGGTAGCGTCTCTGTTCTTGCTCCTTTGCCAAAAATAGGTGAGTGGACTCATCTTGCAGCAACAATCGATGGCGGTGTGGCAAAACTTTACATCAATGGGAAGCTTTCCCAGCGTATTCCGTGCCGAATTAAACCTGCAGACATCGGCGCTAATGTTCAGGGAATCTATGTCGGAGCCTCAAACTGGCCAGATCCTCTTTTCCATGGTGTAATGGATAATATCCTTGTTGCAAACCGTGCTCTTTCTGCAGGTGAAATTGCAGCCGTTTACAAAGGTGTTGTTGCGTTCGACGAAGCGGAGTAGCGATGAATATAACTGACATCACGGAAAAAGATGAAGAGAAGCCTTTGATAAAGCAGAGGGCAGATCCTTATGTCTACTTTCATTCCGACGGCTACTACTATTTTACTGCAAGCACGCCGGAGTACGATAGAATCGAAATTCGCCGTGCTTGGAGTGTAAAAGGTCTTTCAGAAGCCCAGCCGCTTGTAATCTGGCGTAAGCATTCAAGTGGCCCAATGAGCTGGCATATCTGGGCACCGGAGTTGCACTTCATTGACGGAAAATGGTACATCTATTTTGCGGCAGGAAGAGCAGAAGATCCATGGTGGATTCGTACATGGGTTTTGGAAAATTCAAGTCCTGATCCGTTCTGCGGTAATTGGGAAGAAAAAGGAATGCTTGAATCAGAATGGGACAGCTTCATGCTCGACTGTACTGTGTTCGAGAATCGAGGCTCATGGTACGCCGTCTGGGCACAGAAAAGGAAAGAACGTGAGGAAAATTCGGCACTCTACATCGCTAAAATGGAAAGTCCGACAAAGCTTTCTCTTCCGCAGACTCTCCTTACCGTTCCAGAATTTGACTGGGAGTGTAAGGGGTTCAGGGTAAACGAAGGTCCGGCTGTTTTGCAGCGTAGTGGAAAGATTTTTCTGACTTACAGCGCAAGTGCTACGGACGCTACATATTGCATGGGACTTCTTACTGCAAACGATGGGGACAATCTTCTGGATGCAAAAAGCTGGAAGAAGAACGAAAAGCCTGTTATGGTGACCGATGAAAAAAAAGGGGTCTTCGGTCCAGGTCATAACAGTTTTACAACAAGCCGCGACGGAAAGCAGGATTACCTTATTTATCATGCACGACCGTATGCGGAAGTGGATCTCGCTTTTGCCCTGTATGATCCGAATCGCCATACATGGGTAAAAAGAATCCGCTATGCACAAGACGGTACGCCGTTATTCATGTAAAAACATACATTTTTACTAAGAAATAGAACGATGTCGGGTTTTGCACTTGTCGGCAGATTCAAAACAATTCTGCTTTGTTATTGCTGATGATTTGTAAAACCCGGCATTTGTACTATTCAGGAGATACCCCTATGAAAAAACTATTAAAATCGATGACAGTAGCATTATTTGCTTTTATTGCTATTTTATTTGCAGCTTGTTCAACAGAACCTGTCGAAAAATCTAATGGGACACAAGCAAATCCTACGACAGATACAGTCGTAGATGAATATGAAACGGACAACAGTAAACAGGAATCTGACTTGGATTCAGCAGTTTTTACAAAATACACTTCAAACAACGCAGCTTGGGGCTGTCATGATCCAAAACTTTTTCAGGATGATGACGGCACATATTATGTTTATTCAACAGGATGGCAGGGCGGTGTTCAGCTTCGTTCTTCAAAAGATTTAGTGAACTGGCAAAACGAGAACTTTTCCATAACAGAATGGGATACGGAATTCCGCAACTGGGTGGGATCCGAAGGTAGTTGGGCTCCGACTGTCGTAAAACAGAACGGAAAATATTACATGTTCCACGGCATTATTACCGGCAGTACTCCGAATGTTCATGCATGCATTACGCTTGCAATCTCGGACAGTCCTACTGGCAATTTTAGGCCAGCCTCTAAATACGATTCTTCAACTTACAAGACTTCAACACTTGTGCGGTATACATGGGACAATAAGACTTCAGGTTTTACGGACACTTACAACACGGCAAATAGAAGCTGGTACAATGGTTTTGGCTGCATTGACCCGGAATTCGTTTATGATGTTTCCACAGGCGCTCTTATGACATATAGAATCGGCTCAACCACATGCTATGCAATTACTTATGGAAGCTGGAAACAGGGAATCGCAGTTCTGTATGTTGATTCACAGACTTTCAAGCCAGTATGCACGGTTGCTGGTACCTCTCTTTACGGCGAAAAAAAAGCTTATTCGGTTGGAGATGTGATGGACGCTCCTGCTGATTCAATCAATGGAAATCAAGGAACATTCATTGTTGGAAGAAAACAAAACATGTATACGGATTCAGCGTATGAGGGAGCTCAGCTCATTTATAATAGTGACACGAAATATTATTACATTTTTGTCTCAATGGGTGAGCTTACATACGAATATCGGGTTGGAGTAGGTCGCGCATATTCGGAAGACAACGGAGCGACAATACCGGTAACTTATCTTGATGCGAATGGGGGAGACATGTCTGCCGTAAAAAGCGACACATACCATGCCATAGGCGCTAAGATTATGGGAGCGGCGCAACTTACGGATGAGTACGGCTGGCGAAGTCCCGGCGGTCAGTCTATTTTCCGCACAAATGATGGAAAAATCATGTTCGCCTGTCATTCCCGTACAACTTTCAAGGGTGGAAATTTCGTCCTGCGTCTGCATCAGATGTTCTTTAATGCTGACAGCTGGCCTGTCCTCAATCAGAATGATTTTTATGATGATTATACTGGACTTACTGAAAACGGAACTGAAAGTCTTTCCCCCATTTCGCTCTCAGAAATAGCAGGAACTTACAAGACTGTTATGACGGAGCGCGGAACGGGAAAGAGCACGCTGAATCTTGCAGGACAGACTTACGAGGGTAATACGGCGGACGGAAATTCAACTCAGAGCAAAAAAATGATTATTGCAAATGACGGAACGATTTCCGGCCGTTATACGGGAAAACTAACTATTGCGTCGGACGGTATCACCGCAACGATTGTCCTTGATGGAATAGGTACTTTCAATGGGTATTTTTTCCATACAGTGGATTGGGCAAAAAAGAACGGAAGTCGTCGGACAATCTCGTTTTCCACGATTGACGGAACAAGAACAGGTGAGTATTTCTGGGGAAATAAATTCATTTCACAAAGCAAATAATATCAGTTTAATCATAAAAAGGGGGTCTTATGAAAAAACTAATGGTTTCTGGAGGAGTATTTGCGGTTGCTTTTACTCTTTTATTTGCATCCTGCTCTACTGAACCCGTGGAAAAGGGTATTCCGACCAATTATGACAGCGGGAGTTCACCTTCATCGAGTAGTGGTGGCAATACATCAGATTCTACGACAGGAGATATTAAAGATTCCTATGTAAACACAAAATATAGTGGCGGCGAGACTGATTCGAGAAGAGCGTCTCAAACGGACTGGCAAATGGCGAATTGCCATGATCCAAAGCTTTTTCAGGATGATGACGGCACCTACTATGTTTATGCCACGGATGCAAGCTGCGGAAACATCGGAAATGTCGGAATCCATATCCGCTATTCGAAAGATTTGGTTAACTGGACAGGCGTTGCAACTTCTGCGCTTGCAGGTTACTGGGATGAAGAACTTCTTCGCTGGGAAGATTTCACAGCCTCTTCATCTGAAACAAAACAAAATAATTCAAGTTATGTCGCATACACATGGGCACCAACAGTAGTAAAGCTTAACGGACTTTACTATATGTATCATGGCGTGAACGCTGATGTCGGAAAAGACGCGAATGGAAGAACTCGTCCGGCATCTGCGATTGTCCTTGCCATCGCCTCAAACGCGAAAGGTCCGTTTTATCCTGCAAATTTTATTTCCAGCTATGCGGCAGGTTCTGACAAAAAAGGAAATGATGCCGACATTCTGAAAATCAAGGCAAAATTGAACGAAATCGGAGTATCATACACACAGAATTTTCTTGCTCGCCACATAAGAGTTGTACCAATTACAAGCCTAAGCCGAACTCCTTCTTTGGATGGCAAGAGCCTTTCAAATCCTGATTATACTTCATCTGATTACAAAAAAAGCAACAATACACGATTCGGATGTATTGACCCGGAATTTGTATACGATGTCGCAACGGGCAAGCTTATGGAATACCAGATTGGAGAAAATGAATGTTATGCATTGATTTACGGATCATGGATGAGCGGAATAAGTCTTGTTTATGTGGATAAAGTTTCCCTCAAGCCTGTTGCAAATATGGCCTTTACATACAACGAAAAATCATATTC
>JAEEGL015056928.1_pt1 | contig 13201 bp, 2 predicted proteins | sample 9134231 | NCBI WGS metagenome assembly JAEEGL01 (sample SAMN16246548, study PRJNA631951) | gut metagenome | biome: gut microbiome; feature: rumen; material: fiber-attached | host: Bos | place: Iran: Karaj | collected 2018-10
CCCAGTCGGAGAGCACGAACTTCGACATGTAGGGGCTCCACATGGTGGTGTTGGCGTTGAGGGCTGCCAGCTCGGCGGGGTCGTTGACCAGTTCGCCAGCAGCATTGATGTTGGTCCAACGCTTTCCTGAAGCCATTTCGCTGGTGAGGTTGCGATATTGTCCTTTCTTGGTGTATGACGATGTGGTCATCTCAATTTTGTTGGCATTGTACACATCATTGCCCACACTGAAGTTGAAGTTGGCAGAAAGGTCGAAGCCATAGGCACGGGCATTGATGGCGAAACCGCCTGTGAAGTCGGGATTGACGTCGCCGATGAGCTCCGTGTCGTTCTCATAAGTCACAAAACCGTCGCCGTCGACATCGACGAGCTTCATCATACCCGGGCGGAGCGTACCGACAACAGGTGAGCTGTCCACGACACCGCTCTTCAGCTTCCACGACTTGCTTGTTGGGTCGTAGTCGAAGTCGCTGACCTCGTAGCGGCCGGCATTGCGGTAGCCGATGATTTCACCCACCGAACCGCCCACAGCCACGCGGTAGTCCATACCGATTTCGGTAGAACCCCAGTTGGTGTTGGTCGTGAAGTCGTCCATACCGAGTTTCTTGATCTCGTTCTTGTTGAAACCGATGTTGCCTGAGAAGTCAATGCCCCAGTCTTTCTTGTCGACCATGTGGTAGGTCAGGCTGAACTCGAGACCGCGGTTCTCGGTCTTACCGAGGTTGCGATACTGTGTGTCGTAGCCGGTACCACCCGTCTTGAATTCGATGAGCAGGTCCTTAGTCGTATTGATATATGCTTCCAAGCTACCTACGAGTTTTCCACGGAGCATGGTGAAGTCGAGACCTACGTTGCGGGTGATGGTGGTCTCCCACTTCAGGTCGGGGTTGGCCATCGTCTTCGAGGGAGCCCAGTAGTTGGAGAAACCGTTCACCCATGTGGTGGCCTTATTCTCGTACATCTGTACGATCTGTCCCACGGGGATGTTGTTGTTACCAGCAGTACCGTAGCTGAAGCGGAGTTTCAGGTCGTCGAGCCAGTTTTCTGTCGACTTCATGAAGGGCTCCGACGAGATACGCCAGGCAATGGCTGCCGAGGGGAAGTAGCCCCAGCGGTTCTCCTTAGCGAACTTCGAGGAAGCATCGGCACGGAACGTGGCGCTCACGAGATACTTGTCCTGGAAGTTGTAGTTGGCACGTCCGAAGAACGAGAGCAGCTTGTCGTTGGCGCTATAGGCATCGTCGATGGTATAGGGATTGCCTTGCGAGGTAAGTCTCCAAGCCTTCTTAGCATCGTAGTCGATGGGGAATCCGTGTGTCTCGCTGGTGATGGCGTGTTTCTTCGTGATGACATACTCATGACCGGCCAGCACGTTGAGTGAGTGGTCGCTGTCCTTGCCGAAGATACCCTTGAAATCGTAGCTCACGGTGTTGGTGTTGCGGAACCTGTTGCGCTTGGTGTCGACAAGGCGGATGGCAGGTTTTCCGGAATCGCTACCCCTTGGGATGTTCTTGATGTAGTAGGCCGAGAGACCCCAGAAGCGCTGGTCGAATTCGTCGTAGGTGTCGTAGCCGAACTCAACTTTTGCCTTGAGGTTCTTGACAACTTCCCATCCAAAGGCACCTGCCATGTTCAGGTTGCGGCGGTTTTTCTTACGGTCGTTGTCGTCAGATGCAGTGATCGGGTCGACGAAGCTCGACTGCTCGGCATCGTCGGTTCCGTCGATGCTGCCCAGTGGGATGGGTGTGAAGAGCACGGCGTACTTCAGTCGGCGATCGGTGTCGTAGACGCCAGATGCATCGTTAGAGCCAGCACCACGTATGTCGGTGTCGGCATAGCGAGCCTGAAGGTCGAGCGTAGTGCGCTTGGTCGGCTTGGTGTTGAGTTTCAGCGAGAAGTTGTCGCGCTTGAACGATGAGCCGTACATGATGGCCTTGTCGTTGATGTGGGCATAGCTGAACGCATACTTGATGTTGTCCGAACCGCCGTTGATGTTCACACTCTGGTTGAAGGTGTTGCCGGTGCGTCCATAGGCGATGTCCTGCCAGTCGTTTTGCTCGATGTTCTGATACAGGTCAACGTCCTGGTAGTTTCCAAACTTGTTGGTGTAGTGGTCGTTCTTGCTGACGTCTCCGTTGTTGTAGAGCATGCCCAGCTCGTAGTGCCACTTGGCGAAGTCGTAGGCGTCGAGCACCTCATACTTCTTGGCAATCGTCTTCCAGCTGTAGTAGGCATTGTAGCTTACCTTGGTCTTGCCGGCCTGACCGCTCTTGGTGGTGACGAGGATTACACCGTTGGCACCTCGCGAACCGTAGATGGCGGTCGAGGAAGCGTCTTTCAGCACGGTGATGTCTTCAATGTCGTTGGCAGGGATGTCGCTGATGCTCTCTACGGGGAATCCGTCGACGATGAAGAGCGGGTCGTTGCTCTGAGTGATAGAGCCGCCGCCACGTACGCGGATTTTTACATCGGCATCGGGCGAACCTTCCGTTGTCGTCACCTGCACACCGGCCATCTTACCCGTCAGTGCCTCAGAGGCGTTCGACACGGGTACAGCCTGCAAGGCTTCGCTGCCCACGGTGGCCACCGATCCTGTCAGATCCTTTTTCTTCACGGCTCCATAACCGATGACAACCAGTTCGTTGAGCGCTGTTGCCTCGTCTTCGAGCACGATGTTCACAGTACTTTTGCCTTCCACGTTCAGCGTCTGCGTCTTCATACCGACGTATGAGACGACGATGGGATTTTTCGAGGATGACAAATTAAGGGTGAAGTTACCATCGAAGTCGGTTACCGTACCATTGGTCGTACCTTGCTCCATGATGGTGGCACCGATGATGCCTTCACCGCTGGAATCCTTCACTGTTCCATGAAGGGTTTGCGCTTGAAGGACGCTCCCGCCTAAGAATACGAATAGCATCGCCAGCGCAACTCGAAATGTTTTCAAATTACCAGACATAAATGATTATTTTAAATGAAACATAATAAAAATTCGGTTAGTAATGGTGCAAAGGTACAAAAAAAGATTAACCTGCGCAAATTAATCTTTCGGAAATATTAACTGTAAGTACGTTATCGTTTTCGTAAATGGCAAAAATTGAAGTCTCCCCGTTTCACAATGGGGAGACTTCTACAAAGGTACAAAGTATTTCTGAATAATCAGAAATTTCATTTTATTTCACAACGAACTTGAGCTGCCGCCCGAGTTCGTTCACACTCGGAAGAACTCGGGCAAGCTTAGCTCTTCGCTCATTTAATCACGAACTTCTTGCCATTCTGGATGAACACACCCTTCACGGCGTTGCTCACGCGCTGGCCGGCCATGTTGTAGATGGGGGCATTGGCGTTCTGCTCAGCATTGACGTTGCTGATGGCGGTAGCACCGGCATTGGTCGGGTCGACGGTGACGTACATCTCGGGCTGCTCTCCATAGAGCACCATGATACCCGTGAAGGTGTAGGTCTCGCCATCCTGCAGCTCGTAGCCAATCTTCCACTTGTCGTAGAACTGCACGTACTTGTTGCTGGAGTCGTACCAGTTCTGGTAGGTCTTCGAACCGTCATCGTTGGTGGTCTCCTCGTAGTACACTGTAACATCCTGGATGCGCACGAGGTTGCAGATGTTCTCTTCACCGGCTGCTGTGCGGACGTCCATAGTCTCAGGTGTCACTGTTCCTTCTGTGATTACGATATCAGACTCTACAACACCAGTCAGTTCCGGTGTGTTGTTGTAGACTGAGAACTTGGCCTTGATGGTACCGTTGAGGATGTCGCCAGCCTTCAGTTCCAGACCTGACTTGAAGAAGTCGATGGCACCAGAAGCATCCTTCACATAAACGTCGTTGCCGCCATTGTACAGCACCTGGGCATCGGTCAGTTTCAGCACGGCTGTTGCGCCATTCTCCAACTGCTTGAAGGCTGCGATGTTTTCGCAAGTCTCATCGGGAGCACCCACGAAGTCCTCAGTAGGAGCAATCTCGAACGAAGTGTTGAAGGGGATGATAATACCCGTGATGTTGAAGGTCTTGCCTTCGATGTCGGCGGTGTTGTAGCCAATGCCGAACTTGTCGTACACCTGGAGCTTGTTGCCATCCTGGTCCTCACCGAAGTAGTTGTTGCCATCCTTCGAGATGGTCAGCTTCACGGTGACGAGTTCACAAGCGTATGCAGCCACCTCGCTGAGGTCGATGCCTGTCATCGGAGTCACCGTACCGGTGCTTCTGGAGATGTTGTTGTCGTTGGTCTTGTTCTCCACAGCTGCCAGTTCGGGCAGTGAACGGTATTCCTTGTATTCGCCGAAGATGCTGCCGTTGAGCACCTCACCAGCCTCAAACGCGATACCAGTCTTATAGAAGTCGATGGCACCGCTCTGGTCGTGTACGAACACATCGTCGCCCTTTGCGAAGAGCACCAAAGCACCGTTGAGCTTCAGCTCGGCCTGTGAACCCGTTCCGAGAGCCTTGAAGGCCTCAATGTCGTTGACCACAGTATCTCCTCCAGGACCTGGATCGTCGCCAGTCAACACCTGTACGGGACGTACCTCAGGAGTGCCTTTGTAAATAGTGTTGAACACACAGATGATGTCCACCTTCTTGTCGGCATAGTCTTTCACAGCGTTGTTGTTGCCATAAAGCTGAATCTGCTTGCCGCTGGCATCCTTTGCGAAGTAGTTGGTCACAGTGTTGCCACTGCTGTTGGTGCTTTCTTCTGCAATGATGGTCACATTGTCGAACTCGATGAGGTCGTTCTTGTAATTACCATCCAAGATGTTCTGGATGCTCACCACTACGGGGTCGAGGTCCTCGCTTGCACTGGTGGTGATGGACAGTTCGTTGGCATTGGTAGCCGATGTGGCGATCACCTGCGGCATGGAGCTGTAAAGCTTAAAGCCTACGATGACCGTTCCGTTGAGCGTAGCATTCAGCGGCAGGTCAAGGCCCGTGCTGTAGAACAGGATGGCTTTGTCGCCCTCGCGCACGTAGACGTTCTGGTTGCTGGTGGTGTTGTAAGCGTATACGACCTTGGCATTGGTCAGCTTGAGGTTTACAAATTCAATCTCCTCAGTCTCGTCAGCCAATTCAGCGATGGTCTTGTCAACGGGGTTGATGTCGATGATTTCACCATTTCCCATCGTAATGGTAATGGAGTTGATCTGCGTGTTCTTGTTTACGGTGAACACCACTTCATTAGTTCCCTCGTGAGTCCAGGTCTTACTTGCCAAATTACCTTTGTTGGCAGTCATGTCGAAGTTGCCGGCATTGAACACAATCTTCGAGAAGTTACTTTCGGCATTGATGGTGATGGTTCCGCTATAGCAACGGAGCTGAGGACCGTTGTTTGTGCGCCAAAAGCGGTTAGGGTTGCTTGCCGATTCTTCCTTCGGAGATACGGCAACGGTCACGCCGTCGATCGTCTTGGTCCATGTTTCCTCAATGTCGCCGGCAGAACTCTCAGTCTGGTCACTTTCCGTTTTCTGCCACGACACGTCAAGATTCATCTCATTGAAGTTGAAAACAACTTCATCCTGTGCGTTCACATTTCCCGCAAACAGCGTCACGAGGAGCAATGCGAACAATTGCTTGATGTAATTTTTCTTCATGATGTTTATTTTTTAGTTAATGAATAGATTATTTGGTGCAAAGTTACACAAATAATCTGACTTGCCAAATGTTTCAGGCAGAAAATTATGAATTTTTTGGGAAGTTCATTCTGTTGATGAAATCAGTCACCAGAAAGACCGCACCTTCCCGAAGTTCCATTCGGCAGGTGCGGTCTCTTTCTTGCAAATAATGTTACCCTCTCTGGCGGGTATGGCCAACTCTTATTTCACAACCACTTTTCTTGTGGTGCCGTCACCCAGACGCATAATGTTGATACCACGCTTGTAGGGACTTGCTTCATGCATGTCCGTTCCAATCTTGCGGCCCTGCAAGTCATAGACAGCCTCTTGATTGGATATGGGATATTGGGTAACGCTATCGATGTCAGTGGGTGCGGTGTTTCTGAAAATCTCAATGCCGTAGATTCTCAGTTCGCCGTTGGCATCAGCCTTTTTCATGCCTTTTGCCTGCGTGGCGTTGTTGCCGCCGTAGATATATACGTAGGTTTCTTCTGCCACGTTATAGGGGAACGTCACTTTCAGCTTGCCCTCTAATTCCTTCGTAATGGGGTAAGCGTTGCCAATTTTCACCTTCAGCACCATGCTGCCTGTAGTTTGCGCCTCCACATTGATGGTTCCCTTGCCCGGGGCCACCTTGAACACGATGCCCGTGAAGCCGTCCTTGAAGTCCTCGCCGAAGATGTCCTGGCCTTCAAGTTCGCTCATTGTGTCGTCGTCGGTCGGCGTGGTCACCACAATGCAACCCTCTTCGGCATCATAGCTGCCATCCTCGTCGCTGATGTTATAGTAGATGTCACCCACCACGTTGCCGTCGAGGTTCGTGTCCTCGTCTATCTCCTCAGCGAAGTCCACCGTCTCGCCGTCCTCCACCGGCTCGATGTTCATCTCCACGATATTCTCAAACAAATTCCATGCAGGCGTGGCCTCATACTTCTCTTTCGTGCCCGCAGGAACATAAAGAGTGGCAGAGGTGTAACGATATTGGAATACGTTTTCATTAATCTCGAACGGCTCCTCTATCATTGAGCGTATTTCCGTCAAACCGCTGCAACTATCGAAAGCCTGACTTCCTATTGACGTGACGGAACTTGGGATGGTAATGGAGATCAAGGCGCTACAACCTCTGAAAGCCCCCCATCCTATAGACGTGACGGATTCGGGGATAGTGACGGAGGACAGGCTGCTGCAACCATCGAAAACTCCATTATTAATAGACGTGATGGACTCAGGGATAGTGACAGTAGTCAGGCTACAGCAGTTGTTGAAAGCACCAATATCAATTGACGTGACGGAGTTGGGAATTGTGACAGCTGTCAGACCAGTGCAATCTATGAAAGCCCATAAGCCAATGGATGTAACGGAATTGGGGATATTGACAGTGGTCAAGCCGATGCATTCGTTGAAAGCTATGGCGCCAATAGAAGTAACGGAATTGGGGATAATAATGGAGGTCAGGCCATGACAACCCTCGAAAGCCTCGTTTCCAATAGATGAAACTGTATTGGGAATAACCGAATTCATGCATCCTGCAATTAACTCATTGGGTTCAGTAGCGATGATGGCATTACAATTATCACGAGAGTCGTAAGTCGTGTTACCGCTTTCAACTGTGATAGAGGTAAGGCCACTACAAAAGCCAAAAGCACCATAACCAATGAACGATACAGAGGACGGGATGATGATAGAGGTTAAGCCGCTACAATTATAGAATGCCATAGATTCAAGGGAAACGATAGTATTAGGGATGATGATGGAAGTCAGGCCGGCGCAACCATAGAACGCATTCCTATCAATGGAGGTGACGGAATTAGGGATGGTGATGTTGGTCAGGTTAGCGCAATCATGGAAAGCATCTTCTCCAATGCTTGTCAATCCTGTGAAATACTGCAATTCATTGAAACTGGTAATGCTCTTGTATTTGAAAACTCTCCCAAGGTCTGTTACTACAGCAGCCTCAGCATAATTCAGTTCACCGTCACCGTTAGTATCCCAGTTTTCTACACAGAGTGCCTTAACAGCATCGTCGGCAAACAGGATGTTTTCCATCTCCACGATGTTCCCGAACTTGTTCCAAGCAAATGTTACCTCGTATTTTTCCTTGCAACCAACGGGGACATAAAGAGTGGCATCCGTATAAATGGGAGAATCCAAGAAGTCTTCTGTCTCCTCGTCCCAGCATTTGAACGCCCATTCCTCTATTTCAAACGGCTCGGTAATCTCACTGACGATAGTCCTCAAGCTCATACAGGATTGGAATGCAGAGCCGATGATGCTTGTCACTCCACTTGGAATGTTTATAGATTCAAGTGAAGTACACCAATTAAATGCTCCGCTTTCAATAACCTTGACATTGCTTGGCATGGAAAAGTTGTTGAGTGCATAACAGCCACTGAAGGCATACTCTTTTATTTCTATAATGCTCTCAGGCAGATGGATGGTAGAGATTCCGCAGCTACTAAAGGCTTTAGCTCCTACCGCTATCACACGGTAGCCATTCACTTCTTCCGGGATGGTCACTGTGCCTGTCGTTGCTGTGGAAACAGCTGTTTCCACAGCAACACCATAAATCACTTCCGTCCATACACCCACCTGACAGGTCTTGTCTGCCGCACTGAGTACCCTGTAAGTCACTTCCACGCCTTCTTCCGTCAGAGCCGTGAATGTGTCGCCGTCTTGCAGTCCTTCGCTTTCCATCTCCACAATGTTTGCAAATTGATTCCAGGCAGGTGTGGCCTCATACTTCTCCTTTGTGCCGACAGGGACATAGAGCGTTGCCGTTGTGCATTCATCATATCCACTCTCTTCATTCTTATAAAGGAACACGCTCCTGTCGATTTCAAAAGGTTCTTCAATGTATGAAAGAACTTCAGTAAGTCCACTACAATGATAGAACGCATTCCAGCCAATATGCGTTACGTTTTTGCCAATGATTACTGAAGAAATACTGCTGCATTCATTAAATGCATAGTTACCGATGGAGCACACGCTTTCAAGAATGATGGCAGAAACAAGACTGTTGCAATATGCAAATGCCTCATTGCCTATAGAGGTGATACTATTAGAAAATAGGACAGAACGCAGGCCTTCGCAATGGTCGAAAGCTGCCTCACCGATGGTGGTCAAGCTATTTGGAATGGTTACTGAAATTAAGTTTTCACAATTTTGGAAAGCACAAGGAGAAATACTGACAGTACCTTCATTAATGACTATTTCAGTGTCTGATGGCATATCTCCTTTATAACTATATAGGCAACGTCCAAGATAAACAATTTCGTCATCCATGTTGTTGTAGAAAGAAGTTCCATCGAAAGCAAAAGCTCCAATAAAGGTCACACTATTGGGGATGGTTATGGAAGTTAGACCATTGCAATCAAAGAATGCGTTACCCGATATACCCAACGTTCCTTCTCTAATGTCTATGCTTGTGTTGTCGGGCATAATTCCTTTATATTTGTAAGCAACCCTACCAGCATATACCAAACCATCTGGCTGATTATCAAACCATGCTGTTCCAGAAAGAGCACTTGACGCAATATTATTAACGCTGTTACCAATATCTATAGATGCCAGGTTTTCGCAATCTAAGAACGCTTGCTTCTCGATGGTAGTTACACTTTCGGGAATAACTATAGATGTCAGACTGCTGCAATTCATGAAAGCCCGATAGTCGATGGTGGTCACGCTATTGGGGATGGTTACAGAGGTCAAGCTGCTACAACCATAGAATGCACACCAACTAACAGATGTCACGCCGTTAGGGATGATTACAGAAGTCAGATTACTACAACCAGAAAATGCATAGTCAATCGAAATTAGTCCTGTAAAGTATTGTAGCTCATTAAAGGTGGTGATTGCCTCATTATAAGTGAAAACACTGGACCAATTATCTCTCTTGATCGATGTCACAGCCGCAGCCTCGGCATAGCTCAGCTCACCGTCGCCGTCGGTGTCCCAGTTTTCTACACAAATGGCCTTCACGGCATCATCGGCGAATATGATATTCGGAATGGTAATGATAGGACGAACACTACAGCCAAGTTGACGGTTATCGTAACTATCACAACTTACGTTTTTATTGTTGAGATACATGTAGTAAGCACGCTCGGAATCCGATGGGCCGAGAGTTGATGTCCAATAACGGCCGTCATTATTATCGAAAATATTGGTTGAATCGAAAATGAATCCAGCTACGGGAACGAAGATTGTGTTGCCGTTTGGTCCCGTAAATGTATAACCGTTAATGGCACCTTGAGTTTCCCATTCTCTTGTGCAGTTTTCAACAAGTTCTTTAACCTGAGCTTGGCTGGGCATTTGCCACGAGCCTTTCCATTTGACATGGGCAACGTCATATTCTGTGCCTGCTATGTCTGTTCCGATATCATGCGAGGTTCCATATTCACCGTCGGCATGAATATAGTTTTCCCAGGTGTAGGATTCCTTTTCTTCCGTTTCTCCCCAGGCATAATATCCGCCGTAGTCCTCGGGACTTGATGCACCTACGTTGCAGCATGCCCAGAGTGTGCCGCTGGGCAGTCCGAGGTCGATCATGTGTGGATGGTTGTTGTCAGGGCACTGCGCAGAGGCCAAGGATGGCATTAGCGCGAATAAGAACAGCAGCATCAGCGGCTTGGCGCTGAATGCAATGCGGCTTTTGTTTAATTGTCTCATGATAATCATATTTTTAGTTTGAATTATTCTATGTTCGCCTGATGGCTGAATATCTAGCTACGTGGACTGATTACTTCGTCAACGTTTCTGAGGTATTGGGGAAAAACTGATAGCCTTATGGGTGCAAAAGTACAAATAAATGTGGACTCTGCAAAACAAAAGGGGAGAATCTTTGTTTTATGGTTTTCTCTGCGAGAACAAAAACAATAGCTATTGATAGAAAAGATGATCCTGTCCAATATCTGGTCATGCGGTGTCCAATATTTGGTCAAGCGGTGACCAATATCTGGTCATGCGGTGATCAACGTCTGGTCATCGGATGACCAAATATTGGTTATGTTTTTGGTCAATAAAAACGGATTAACGTTTGCGTGTAATTCATAGCTTTATATAAAGATGAGAGATTATTCAAAAAATGCCGTTTTGCACGCGTATCAAAATAGGTTCATTCGGCGTTAAGCATTTCCATTTCCAAGGAAGCCCAGATGAAGGGGCCGATGCCTTTGGCGTCGTTGTCGCGGATGGGTTCGCTCATGTAGTAGTCGAACGAGCCGTCGCGCCAGGGCTTGTCCTGCGGACCGAGGCCTGCCACCTCACAGCAGTCAGTGAGCGAGATGGTGCGGTCGGCATTCACGCGAATGAACTTTTTCAGGATTCCCTCGTAGGCACGGATGCCAGCCTGCCGTTTGTCGACGCCCACATAGCCAAGTCGGGCGGCTTTCAGCAGACAGTAGGCGAACATCGACGAGCAAGTGCTTTCCAGGTAATTGCGCGGGTCTTTCACGTCGAGCACGTCGTACCAGAGGCCTGATGATTTGTCTTGATGTTTCATCACTTGTGTGAGCACATTGTCGAGAATGTCAATCAGTTCCTGCCGCTTGGCATAATCGTTGGGCAAGGCGTCGAGCACTTCCACGATGGCCATAGCAAACCAGCCGAGGGCGCGCCCCCAGGTGTGCTGGCTGAGTCCTGTTTCTGGGTTTGCCCAGAACATCTGGTGCGTCTCGTCCCATGCGTGCTTCCACAACCCCGTGGCTGGGTCGAAAGTGCGCTGATTGGTTTTCACGATCTGCATCACCGCATCGTCGTACACCTTACGCGTGTTCTTATTTAAATATGTACAGGCGTGTGTGTAATAAGGTAATCCCATGAAGATGCCGTCGAGCCACACCTGCTTCTGATAGATGGCCTTATGCCACCATACGCCCTCGTCGGTACGCGGCTGTTTCTCCAACTGACTGAAAAGGGTTCGCAGGGCTTTTTTATTCTTCTCTTCCGGGTATAGCTGGTTCCAGCGCAAGACAAACTTTGCCGTACGCACCTTGTCCAGGTTGTAGTCGTCGAATCGGTAGTCCTTGATGTTGCCCTTTTCGTCGATCATCTCCTGGCAGTATTCCGCCAGATAGTCAAGAATGCCCTGGTCTTGATAAGCCAGGGCAGTGTTGAGCATTCCTTCCATTTCTATTCCCATCACGTAGTTCCAGCGCGGTTTCTTGGCGAAGTCGAGCAGGTAGGGGTGCGGTGTGCGCTTCATTTCGGAGTGAGTCATCCAAAGACTGTAGGTGGGGTAGGGCTTCTCCTGAAGAACGAGCGAACCGTTCACGAAGAGGTTGTCGAAGTGAAGTTCCTCGGCCTTTCCCGTCTGGTGTATGGCTTTGTCGGTCACACCGTTGAAGCGGCAGTTCTTGACGTAGATGTGATTCACGGTGTAGGCCAGCGAGTCTTGTTCGTAGCCAACGATCATCACACCGTATTTCGACTTCTCGCACGTCACGTTTTCCATGAACACGTTGCGCACGATGGGGTAGAAGCCGCGGCAGCACACCTCTTTCGGCTCATAGTCGGTATTGATTTTCAATACGGCTTCCTGGCATTGGCCCACCTTGACGTTGCGGAAATAGATGTTTTCGATGATACCGCCGCGACAGGAGTTGGTCTTGATCCTGAGCACGCGCTCCAGGTCAGGCGAATCCATCTCGCAGTTTTCCACGAACACATTCTGGCAGCCGCCCGATATCTCAGAGCCGATGACGACACCACCGTGACCGTCCTCCATCACGCAGTTCCTGACGATGATGTTCTTCGAAGGAATGTTCCATCGGCGTCCGTCGGCATTGCGCCCGCTCTTGATGGCGATGCAGTCGTCGCCGGTATGGAAGGTGCATCCCTCTATCAGTACGTTCTCGCACGACTCTGGGTCGCAACCGTCGCCATTGGGACCTTCGTTCCACACCTTCACGCCCTTCACCGTAATATTTTTTGAGAGCATGGGATGCATCACCCAGAAGGGCGAATTGAGCATCGTGACACCCTCGATGAGGATGTTCTCGCATTGGTTCAGGCACACCAGTTGCGGGCGCAGGCCGTGGCCTTTTCCGAACTGTCGCTGGTCGATGTCCACGCCGTCCTCAGCGTATTTCAGCAGGCGGTCGCGACTGCCAAACTTCTGGTTCTCCTTGATGTCGGGATTTTCTGGGTAGCCCTTCTTTCCACTCATGGCCCACCACGTGTCTTTCGTGGCGTTGCCGTCGATGGTTCCTTCGCCCGTGATGGCGATGTTCTGTGCCTGATAGGCGTAGATGCAAGGCTGATAGTTCCATAGGTCGAGGCCTTCCCAGCGGGTCAGTACGAGGGGATAGAGGTCCGTGTCGAAGGCAAAGAGCAGGGTGGCGCCTTTCTCCACCACAAGATTCACGCCCGAGCGCAAGGTGATGGCTCCCGTGTTCCACACGCCAGCAGGTACGACGACCCTTCCGCCGCCAGCCTTCGAGCATTTCTCAATGGCGCGGTTGATGGCTTTCTGGTTCTTGGCAGCTGTCGCTGTGGTTTTGGCTCCATACTTTGTGATGAGGAATGCCTTGTCGGGAAACTGTGGAGCCTGAATGCTCCGTTCGATCTGTTTGTAGGTGGTGTC
>JAEEGL011065542.1_pt1 | contig 13200 bp, 12 predicted proteins | sample 9134231 | NCBI WGS metagenome assembly JAEEGL01 (sample SAMN16246548, study PRJNA631951) | gut metagenome | biome: gut microbiome; feature: rumen; material: fiber-attached | host: Bos | place: Iran: Karaj | collected 2018-10
TATAAATATTTTGTTACATACACGTTACGTATTAAACATCTATATGAATTAGAGAAATCTTTAACGTTTCACGTGAAACATATCTAAGTATTAGAAAGGCGTAATATTACATATATAATAGTTTTTATATTGGAAATCGGTAACATTACATATCAAACATTATATACATTAATAAAAATAATGTTTCACGTGAAACATAAATAATACAAAGAAGAATATTTTATATTTAATTATTGGGATACAATTAATTAATAACAAAAGAAAACATCCACTATAACAATTACAAATCTATGTCTCATATGATTATAGCTTATAAAAAAATTCCAATAATCATCTATGACGATCATATTAGGAATTATAATCCGTTATGTTTCACGTGAAACATTTCGATATAATAAATACTATACGAATAGTAATAATAAACATAATATAGTATACAATGATCAAATAATAAGCATTAATATAGACATATAATGTTTCACGTGAAACATTGTTTATTCCATTATATAAACAAAAACTCCGGAATGTTTCACGTGAAACATTCCGGAGAATAATTACTATATATTTACATTTCCTCAACACATCCGATACCAAGAAGATCTAAAGCATCTCGTAATGTACGACGTGTTATATCAACCAGCTTAAGTCGAGCATTTCTAAGTGCAGGATCATCAACATTGATACGATTATCTGTATAGAACTTATTAAAGCTTTGAGCAACTGCAATTGCATATCTAGCAACAATATGAGGTTCATATGTTTCCGAAGCACTAAGTACAACATCTGGGAATCTGTAGAGATTCTTTAAAAGATCAACAGATGCCGGATCAGTAATCAGATTATAATCTACGGCATCATCAGGATTATATTCTGATTTTCTAAGAAGACTTGAACATCTTGCATATGTATACTGAACATATGGACCAGTTTCTCCTTCAAAACTGAGAAGATTTTCCCATTTAAAGGATACATCCTTAATTCTTTGATTATAAAGATCATTGAAAAGAACTGCACCTACACCAACAGTCTTGGCAACTTCATCCTTATCTGCAAGATCAGGGTTCTTTTCATTGATTATATCCTTTATCTTAGATATTGCTTCCAGAAGAATATCTTCAGCATATATTACATTTCCTTCTCTTGTTGAAAGCTTTTCTCCTCCAAGACTAACAAGTCCATAAGGAATATGTACAAGAGAGTCCTTAGCCCATTCATTTCCAAGTAATTCTATTACCTTGAATACCTGTTTAAAATGAAGTTTCTGTTCCTGTCCTGTAACATATAAAGCCTTTTCGAAATTATATGTTTCTTTACGATACATAACAGCAGCCAGATCTCTGGTAGCATAAATAGTACTTCCATCATTCTTTACTATAAGACAAGGAGCCATATCATATTCAGACAGATCTACGATCTTAGCGCCTTCACTTTCAGTAAGAAGTCCTGCATCATCAAGAGTCTTAATAACATTATCAGTCTTATCTCTATAGAAGCTCTCTCCAGTATAATGATCAAATTCCATACCGAGAAGAGCATATGTTCTCTTAAACTCCTCAAGACTTATATCAACAAACCATTTCCAGATAGATAATGCTTCCTCATCTCCAGTTTCCATTTTATGGAACCAGGCACGTGCTTCATCTTCAAGTTCTGGCTTTTTTTCAGCTTCAGCATGGAACTTAACATATAATCTCATAAGTTCCTCTATACCTTTTTCCTTAACTGCTTCTTCAGTTCCCCAATTCTTATATGCTACTATAAGCTTACCGAACTGAGTACCCCAGTCACCAAGATGATTTATTCTCTCTACATGATAACCAAGTTTAGAGAATATCTTATATAAAGAATTACCAATGATAGTAGTTCTAAGATGGCCAACATGGAAGTTCTTAGCAATATTAGGAGATGAATAATCTATACATATTGTCTTTCCCTCACCAATAGTAAGAGAGCCATAATTATCATCACTAACCTTATCAAGCATCTGCTTAACAAATGTATCCTTTTTTATAAAGAAATTAAGGTATGCTCCTTCAACCTTAATCTCTTCTATAAAATCTACATCACCTATGCTTTCTTTGATATCAGCTGCTATCATCTGAGGAGCCTTATGCATAACCTTGGCAAGTCTGAAACAAGGGAATGCAAAATCACCAAGTTCAGGCTTAGGTGGGATCTCAATTGAATTTCTGATATCATTTTCTTCCATATCTGGAAGAGCAGCAGTAAGTAATTTAACTATTTGTTCTTTCATATTCTAACCTCATTTATTATTTATTATATAAGGATTGCATAACTGTAATAACAATTATTGCAATCCTAATAATCTAGATAACTATAGAAAACTCTACAATGGTACCGCCAATTACATCTCTACGGATATCAAGAGAACCATCTAATAGAAATACTAATTCCTCAGCCCTATGTATGCCACTATACCACATACTATTTTCCATATAATCGTCTCTTATTCCAATACCATTATCAGTTATATTAATTTTAAGTAAATTGTCAGACAATTTACTATTAATCTCAATGCTTCGTGCTTTCGCATGCTGGAATATATTATTAAAGAATATATCCAATAATTTCTGAAGAGAGAGTAGTCTTACAAAATTAGTTTCTGCATCTTCAGAGGATTCATTATAAACTATACGAATACTAGGGTGATCATCCTGGCACTTATCTATATATGAAGACATAAGTTCATTTATAGTCTGCTTATCATCAAAGTCATAATATAGTTTTCTAAGCTGTTCCTCGATTACATTTAATATCTTCTTATTATCAGATATGATTTCCTCGAGTATAAGTTTTGCTCTTTCCGGCTCAACACTAATTAACTTAGCTATAGTATTAAGCTTATGATTATTAATTCCTATTTCATCTTTGATTTTCTTATCCAGAACAGTTGAAACATATGTATTATCAAAAGCAGTTATCATTAAAATATTCTGATAATGCTTTTTCATTTCTTCTATTTCAGGATTGATATTTTCTTCTTCCTCTTCTTCAAAATCTATAAATTCAAAGACATCCTCTTCCTCTTCAAGCTTTTTAGCTTCTTCTTCAGCTTTACGCCTTTCCTCTTCTTCGCGTCGTTCTTCTTCATTCTTAAGATCGATTATTGCAGAATGGGCTTTATTAAGCTTTGATAATCTGTTTTCGATTGACTTTAATAATATATCCTCTTCGTCAATCTTAATTTCCATATCATCTCTGGCATCAGTCAATTGATTTATCTCATCAGCTATTTCTCTTTCCTTCTCACTTTCAGAAGATTCCATAGCAATAGGACTAAATATATTTTTTCTATAATCAGTATTAAGAGAATATACAGATCTGGTTCTAATAAGTTCATCTAGTTTTACATTTATCTCAAACAGCTTGGACTTATAATCCTGCAGGTTGGATAAATGATCTGAATATATTTTATTGAAATATGTAAGCATTTCCTCATTGGAATCTGCTATATACTTTAAATCATTTCTCATTATAAAATCTCCTGGCTGTTTTCCTGCTTAGCTTTTTCTTCTCTTTCCTTTGCCCTCTTTTTTCTTCTTGCATCAGTCTTACGTTGTTTCCACCTTACAAGAATAATAACTACTACTAATATTGATATTAATAGTCCGGCTACTACGATAACTATTTCACCGATTGTCTTGATATAATTCTGCTTCTTGTACATTTTAGCATTAACATCTTCTTCTTCATCTTCATTATAAATAGCCTCATCAATTCCAGGAACATGTATGACTATATCACTCTGTGCTAAAAATGTACCATTATATGAATAACTAATATATCCAGCCACATCATCTATCGGTTCATCATAATAATGAATATCTTCTTCCAGATCAGAATCCTCAACAAAACTTCTGACATAGAATTCAATATCCTTATCAACTGTATAATAAGGAAGATTATGACTTATACCATAATGATAATTGGATAGAAGAGGAGTTGATTCCTTATCCATCTCAGGGAATTCATAATTAAGTAGTGGCTTGCATAATCTGTAATTATCAAAACAATAATTATAAAGCTTGATGCTATCAAGATATGATTCTGTAGTAGGATCACAATCCATAACTACACATACAAGTCTTCGGCCATCTCTCTCAGCAAAAGATATAAGGGTAGCATGTGCAGTGATAGTATAACCTGTTTTACCACCAGTACAATTGGCATAATAGTATGATCCATTTTCAACATACATCATACGATTTTCCTGCCAAAGCTCTCTGGATTCATTCAGGTTTGTTTCTGCCATCTTATAGCTTTGTGTACCAATAAGTGTTCTGAACTCCGGATACTGATATGCAGCTCGTCCGATCATAGCCATATCATAAGCAGTAGTATAATGATCATCACTATGAAGTCCATTTGGATTAACAAAATGAGAATCCTTACAGCCTATGATCCTGGCTCTCTCATTCATCATATCAGAAAAGCCATCAACAGAACCTGCTATATATTCAGATATGGCAAGTGCACACTCATTTCCAGAATTGAGCATCATACCGTACAATGCATCTCTAAGAGTTAATTCTTCTCCAGCTACAAGTCCTATAGAAGAACTTCCTTCTTCAACACGTGACATAGCCTCGCTGGAAACTGTAATATAATCATTTACATTTCCATTCTCTATAGCAAGAAGAGCAGTCATAACCTTCGTTATACTGGCAGGATAATGTCTTTCATAAGCATTCTTTTCATATAATATATCACCGGTATCAATATCCATTACAATTCCGGCAGATGCATTTATCACAGGAGCATCAAAAGGCACTCCACCATCTGCAGCTGCATCGGTGGAACTTGCGGTATTACCGGCTATATCTAATGGGGACATGTCGTCTGCCCTGACAGGTATATATGTAAGGAGAATTGATAATATGATAATTATCACAGCAAATATATTCTTATGGAATAACTTTGTCATTTTCTCTGATCCATTCTAAAAACAATTTCATAACTATTCCGTTATGTAATCCTAATACTTAATTATGCAACGAATTACGGAAAAAAACAAGACATGCTTTTACAATGCTTTTTGACATTTATTAATTATCCCTTTATAATCTTTATGCACTTTATTTATGGAGGAATTAAAATGAGACTGAGAAATGTACCGGGATCAAGAGAAACAATTGCAGAAAATGATTATGTTATTCATGACGAAGAATCCATGAAGGGTAAATGGCATGAAGTCTATAATAATGATAATCCTATCTATATAGAAATCGGAATGGGAAAAGGTACATTTATCATTGAGCAGGCTATAACTCATCCTGAAATAAATTTTATTGGAATAGAAAAGTATTCCAGCGTTCTTGTCAGAGCAATTGAAAAGAGAGAAGAGCATCCAGAGCTAAACAATCTCTTCTTTATAAGAATGGATGCTGAATATATAGAAAATGTTTTCGATGAAAATGAAGTTGCAGGAATATATCTTAACTTCTCAGATCCATGGCCAAAAGACAGACATGCAAAGAGAAGACTTACAAGTGACCGCTTCCTGGAAAGATATACTCACATCTTAGTGCCGGAAGGAGAGATCACATTTAAAACAGATAACAACGACCTCTTCGATTATTCAGTAGAAATGGCAAAAGAGTGTGGCTGGACAATTCTTGCCCTCACCCGCGACCTCCATCACAGCGAATACAATGAAGGCAACATCATGACTGAGTACGAGAAGAAATTCTCCTCCCTTGGCCAAAAAATAAACATGCTAAAAATAACTCAATAGCATAATTCTATAGCATTAATCAGTAGTATTAGTATAATTATTAAAATTAGTAAAGCAAACAAAAATACCAGTACTTATCTGCGAGGAACCATGTAGTGACGCCGGTTCTTAGACTGTGTCCTTTACAGTCTTAGAATCCGTTGCGTCACGATTTGAGGCGCGAGCCGCGTGACGAGCAGATAAGTACTGGTATTTTTGTGTATTATATCAATAAATATTTTTAATTATACTTCTTATAATTATTCTTCTTTGGGTAAACAACAACCTTTCTATATGGTTCCTCACCCTCAGATCTTGTTGATACATATTTATCATTCTGAAGTGTTGAATGAATGATACGTCTCTCATAAGGATTCATTGGTTCAAGTGTGAATGCTCTTCTTGACTTCTTAACCTTGAAAGCTATATTCTTTGCAAGATTCTCAAGTGTTTCCTTACGTCTCTCACGATAATTCTCTGTATCAAGCTTAACTCTGATAAATGTTTCGCTCTTCTTATTTACATAGAGGCTGATAAGATACTGTAATGAATCAAGTGTCTGACCTCTCTTACCGATGATGATTCCCATCTCAGGTCCTTCAACATCTATATTCATTGTCTTAGAAGGCTTATCAAGATTGATATCAATTACTGCTTCAAGTTCCATAGCAGCGAAAAGCTTTTCAAGATAAGCTCTTGTTTCATCAACGATTGAATCATCGATTACTGCTTTATCATTAGTTTCAGCTGTCTCTGCTGGAACATTTTCCTCAGCTGCTTCTGCTTCATTAGTTTCTTCAAAAGACTTTTCTGCAGTTTTCTTTATATCTTCTGAAACATCTTCAAGTATATTATCTAAATCATCTGAATCTGATTTAGGTCTTGCTTTGATTACTGCTGGCTTAGAACCAAGTCCGAGAAATCCGGATGTTCCCTTATTAACAACAACAGTATCAAGCTCGGAGCTGGCTACACCGAGTGTTGTAGCTGCTTCTATAATGGCATCATCAACAGTTTTACCTGTAAACTCTCTATATTCCATATGCCTTAAACTCCTTCATCATTAAAACGCTTAACAGCATTTGCCCTATCGGCAATGCTTCCTTTTTGAGGTGTAGACTTAACCTCACTATCTGTAGATGTTGCCTCATCTGATTCTGAACCAGAAGAGTCTTTACCATAGTTTTTAAGATTATAATTACTGTACTGTTTAATTCCTTTTTGCTGCTGAACAGCTTCCTGATTCTCTGAAGTACCATAAAGAGACTCATTGAATCTATCCATAAATGTCTTCTTTCCGGACTTTCTCTTCTTTTCAAGAGCAACCTCAGCTTTTGCACGCTGCTTCTCAACAATCTTTTCCATATCAACATGATCATAGTAAAGATTTGACAGGAAAGTAATAAGGAATCCTATAAATGCACTAGTTGCCCAGTAAACACCAAGACCTGCAGGAGCATTTATAGTAACGATGAAAGACATGATAGGCATGAAATACATTGACCTTCTCATAGCCTGCATCTGCTGATCCTGTTGAGGATCTCCTGTTTCATTCATAGGCTGAACTATCATACTAAGAACCTGACAGAGTGCCGACAGAATAGGAATTATAAGTGCCGGTGTTAATCTAAAACCAGGTGCCTCTGAAAGATTGATTCCAAATATGAAAGAATTTGTTCTTAAAATAGCAGCTGAATTTTCATTAATAGCCTGAACAACTGCTGGATTTGATGCAAACTTATCAGAAAGAGTAGTAAACAGATCACCAGTACATCTGTTAAGTACATCAATGATAGCATTTATTGACTCAGCTCCAGTCTTAAATGCATCTCCATTTGCAAAATCAGATAACTTAATTGCAAGTCTCTTAATGTTATTATCTTCAACAAATGTATTAAGAAGAGTATAACCATTATCTGTCTCATAAATCGCATTAGCTATAGGGTCATAGAATTCTCTGATACGACCTACATAGGCAGGTACATTCTGAATAACATTATAAAGACCTATAAATATAGGAAACTGAATGATAGAAGTAATACATCCAGATGTCATCTTGATGCCATACTTCTCCTGTAATTCACGTGTTTCCTTCTGCTGGGCAAGCATAGATTCCTGATCCTTCTTACCCTTATACTTCTTATTAATCTTGTTAAATTCAGGCTTCAGAAATTGCTGAATCTTAGATGACCTTGTCATCTTTACGGTAAAAGGCAACAGTATAAGTCTGACGAAAATAGTAAACACTACAATACTAAGTGCTATAGACTCAATTCCGCCAACACTATAAAAAAAGTTATAAATAGCATTAAAAATAAAGCCCAGTAGTTTCGAAACAGGACCCATTATAATGCCGTGCGCCTGAGTTAAAATCATTATTTAATGTCCTTTCATGGAACCGGATCATATCCACCACGACTAAATGGATTACAACGAAGTACTCTCCATACAGTTAGAAGAGTACCCTTAAAGAATCCATATTTCTCATATGCCTGAATAGCATATTCTGAACAAGTTGGATAAAATATACAGGTTCCGCGTCCTTTTAGAGGTGACAATACTTTTCTGTAGATTTTAATAATAGATATACAAATGTACTTCATATCACTCACATTTTGAAAAAAATCTACTATTATAATAGCTTATGTTTTCTGCACAAATGAAGGAATGCGCTTTCGATTTCACGAAAGCCTTTTCCTTTTGCAGTATTCCGGGCAATTACAACGATATCATATCCCGGCTTTAAGCTATCCTTGTTCAATCTGTAACTTTCCCTGATAAGACGAGTTACTCTATGTCTTACCACACTATTACCGACCTTCTTACTAACAGAGATTCCAATTCTACTGTACATACGGTCATTTGGATATATGTACATCACAAGATATTTATTAGCAAACGATTCTTTGTGGTCATAGACCTCGCTAAACTCTCTGTAGTTTTTTAATGAAATAATGTTTTTCATAACTATGGTGTTAAAGATTTTCTACCCTTAGCTCTTCTAGCTGAAAGAACCTTACGTCCGTTAGCTGTGCTCATTCTCTTTCTGAATCCATGAACCTTAGCTCTAGTTCTCTTCTTAGGCTGAAATGTCATTTTCATAATTCTAATCCTTCCTTTCTTAAAAAAATTTACAACAAAAACACCTTGTCTAAAGACAAAGACTTTAATATTTTATGTGAATTATACTGAAAAGTCAAGAAAAATAGGGCTTTACAAATATTTTAATTTTATTTTGTTGACATAAATTATCAACATTTTGTTAGTAAACTGTTGATAACCTATTTTGTAAGTGTTTATTATTTTTTTGATAATTACGAAAATACTCATAAAATAGGTCTCTACAGCATTTCATCTTTCAACAAAATTTATCCACAGCTTAACATAATGCACGTATTTTAAATCCTTGTTTACATCACCGTTTTGTTGTACAATATAGAAGTGCATTTTTGCCCTTTATAAGCCCTCATATTTGCTTATTTTGAGTATTAAATGCAAATACATAACTTTTTTGAGGTTTTTACAGATGAAAGATGAAATAATCAAAAATTGGGACGAAATACTAAATATATTAGAAACTCACTATGACGTTTCAAGGATTATTATAGAGACATGGATAAGACCACTGGGAGTTTATGAGGTTAAGAATAATTGTGCTTATCTTTACGTTGATGAGAAGCGTGGCAAGTACGGACTAGATTATCTTCGTAAGAGAGGTTATGACGTATTTCTACTTTCTGCCATCAGAGAGTTTTTTAATGATCCTTCTATAGAATTAGTTGTTGATGAGAAATATAAATTTGTTGTAAATGAAGATGATTCATCTACTGATTTTGATTTTTCATCTAATGATGATCATTACAGTGCAGCTTATTATGAAGCAATCAAGAAAAGTAATCTTAATCCAAGATATACTTTCGAGAACTTCATAGTTGGTGATAGTAATAAGCATGCTTATGCTACTTGTACTGCTGTAGCTGATCTTCCAAGCCAGGATAATTTCAATCCTCTGTTTCTGTATGGTGGATCAGGACTTGGTAAGACACATTTGATTCATTCAATAGCTCATTACATCCTGCAGCATAATCCGGATCTTACTGTTCTCTATGTTCCTTCTGAAACATTTACAAGTGAGATCATTAAAGCTATCCAGAATAATAAGACTGATGAGTTCAAAGCTAAGTATAGACAGGTTGATGTACTTATAATAGATGATATTCAGGAAATCATAGGTAAAGAAAGAACTCAGCAGGAATTCTTCAATACATTTAACTTCTTATATGAAGCAAAAAAACAGATAATCATTTCATCAGATAGACCACCTAAGGAATTCAAGGCTCTGGATGAGAGACTTCGTTCAAGATTCGAGTGGGGAGTTCCTATTGATATTCATGCTCCTGATTATGAGACCAGAATGGCCATCCTCAGGAAGAAAGCTGAAATGGGCGGTCTTAATGACGTGCCTGATGAAGTACTCACATACATAGCAGAGAACATCGTGTCAAATGTACGTGAGCTGGAAGGTGCTCTTAATAAGATAAGAGTTCTTGCTACACTTACTAATGAAGATATTACTATTGATCTGGCAAAGGATACTTTGAAGGATATCATATCCAAGGATTCAGAGGTTACAATCACTCCTGAGCTTATCCTTTCAACAGTTGCTGATCATATGAATATTAGTATAGATGAGATCAAGTCTTCTAAGAGAAGCAAGGATATAGCTATTGCCAGACAGACAGTCATGTATCTTTGCAGAAATTATACTGACAAGAGTCTCCAGGCTATAGGAGAGATAGTTGGCGGTAAGGATCATGCCACAGTTTATAGTGGTATTAATAGAATAGAAGAAAAAATTAAGGATAATCCAGAATTTTCTTCTACTATAGATGTTATCATTAAGAAACTGAATCCTCAACCTCTGTAAATTAATCAACAATGTTGTGTAGATAACTTGTTAAATGTTTGTTATACGGATGTTATGTGATTGTTATATAGTTTTGATAATTTTTCAGAACATTTTATTCACTTTCATTTGAATTTATAAAATGCTTAGTTTTTCAACAATCATCAGAAATTGATAAATACCATATATACAGAGTTTTCAAAACCGAAACCCATTGAAATATAAGGGGTTGAAGTACATTTCAACATATCAACACACACTATAATAATAACTACTAATAAATATATATATTTAATTATTCCATAAAAGCTTTCGAAAGGAGTTCGAAAATGGTAATCAAATGTAACAAAGCATCTATTATGTCAGGAATAAGTATTGTCAGCAAGGCAGTATCTTCCAAGACTACAAAGCCAATACTTGAATGCATACTTATTGAGGCTAAGAACGGAGAGATAAAGCTTACAGCTAATAATCTTAATCTTGGTATTGAGACATATATAGAAAGTACAATAATCGAAGAGGGAATGGTTGCTATAAATGCAAAGCTTTTTTCTGACATTATAAGAAGAATGGTAGATAGTGAGATCACTATTAAGACTAATAATGATTATAAGACCATAATCACTTGTGAGAAATCAGTCTTTGAGATTCCATGCTGGTCAGGTGAAGACTTCCCTGAACTTAGTAAGGTTAATAAAGAGAAGAGCATCACAATGTCACAGTTAGGTCTGAAGGATATAATCAGACAGACTATCTTCTCTATATCAGATAATGAGAATTCCAAGATGATGACTGGTGAATTCTTTGAAGTAAATAATAACAAGCTTTCAGTTACTTCTCTTGATGGACATCGTATATCTATGAGAAATGTTGAGCTTAAGGGAGATAATCCTGATCTCAGCGCTATAGTTCCTGGTAGAACTCTTCAGGATATAAGCAAGATAATAAATGGTGGACCAGAAGATGAAGTGATCATTTACTTCTCAAATAACAATATGCTCTTTGAGTTTGATAAGACAAGAGTAGTATCAAGACTTATCGAAGGTGAATATTTCAAGATCACACATATGCTTTCCATGGATACTAATCTCTGTGTAAAGGCAAATAGAATTGATCTTATGGGATGTATAGACAGAGCTACTCTTCTTATTCAGGAAACAGATAAGAAGCCTATCATTGTCAGTGTTAAGAATGACAATAATATGTACATAAGACTTGATACAAATATTGGTTCTCTCAATGAAGAGATAGAGATTGAAAAGGATAATGGAGAGATAATCATAGGATTTAACCCTTCATTTATCATGGATGCCCTGAGAGTTATAGATGATGATAAGGTAAATATCTACATGAAGGATTCTAAGAGTCCTTGTCTGATAAAGGATAACGACGGTACATTTACCTATATCATTCTTCCAATTAACATCAATACAGAGGCTTATTAAAATCGGAAATCTATAAGAGGTCTGAAATATGGATGAAAGAACTATCACTTTGCGTGAATCGGATGATTTTATAAAACTTGGTCAGGCTCTAAAGCTGGCTGGTCTTGTATATTCTGGTGTTGAAGCAAAGGATGTTATACAAAACGGTGAAGTTAAGGTTAATGGTGAAGTAGATCTTCGCAGAGGCCGTAAACTATATGACGGAGATTATTTTGAATATAACGATGTCAAAGTGACTGTAAATGAATAATTATGTATGTTGATAAACTTGCATTAAAAAACTTCAGAAATTATGAGATTCTTGAAATGTTTTTCAGCCCGGGCATAAATATCCTATATGGGGATAATGCTCAGGGTAAGACAAATGTGCTTGAAGCCATTTATATGACAGCCACAACCAAGTCACATCGTAACTCAAAAGATAAGGACATAATAAAAATAGGCTGTGATGAATCTCATATAAGACTTGAACTTAAGAAAAGAGAAGTTGGACATAGGATAGATATGCATCTAAGAAGGTCGAAGCCTAAGGGCGTGGCTATAGATGGAATACCTATCAGGCGTTCTACGGAGCTTTTCGGATTGATAAATATAATAGTTTTCTCGCCTGAGGATATGTCTGTTGTTAAAAGAGGTCCTGGTGAGAGAAGAAGATTCATGGATATGGAGATATGCCAGCTAAGCAGGTTATATTACAGCAATCTCCTGAAATATAATAAAATCCTGGATCAGAGAAATAATCTCTTAAAGCAGATAGCCTTCAGTCATAAAAAGGACCTGGAAGATACACTTGATGTATGGGATAAACAGCTTGTGGATGCAGGCTCTGACATTATCAGGGAACGAGAGAATTTCATTAAGATGATGAATGAAATCATAAATGAAATACATCTTGAACTTACTGATAACAAGGAACATATAAAACTTGTTTATGAAAAGAATATAGAGATAGACAAGTATGAGAAGGTTCTGAAGGAAAAACGTAAAACAGATATTAAATATGCTATGACCATGACAGGTCCACAGAGGGATGATATCGGAATTTATATAAATGACGATGACGTAAGACTTTATGGATCTCAGGGACAGCAGAGAACATCAGCTCTATCACTTAA
>JAEEGL011078744.1_pt1 | contig 13200 bp, 7 predicted proteins | sample 9134231 | NCBI WGS metagenome assembly JAEEGL01 (sample SAMN16246548, study PRJNA631951) | gut metagenome | biome: gut microbiome; feature: rumen; material: fiber-attached | host: Bos | place: Iran: Karaj | collected 2018-10
AACTTCATCAACATCATTAATAATTCCAAAAAAGAAAAAAGGCAAAATATTTAAATTAACAGCATATTTTGAAAACTTATCTCATTATTTCATATATAACATATACATAATATTATATTATGTTTTTATATTCATTTTATTTATGTTACTTTGGAGTAAGAGAATTAAAGCAACAAAAAATATAATAGAAATAATAAAAGATGTAGATAATGCTGAATCATCTGGATTTAATGGATTATCATTACTTCAATTAATGTATTTTGGTAATCAAACTGAAACAAATTTAGGAATGTTATTACAGAATGAAACAAATAATTATTTATCAAATCTTTTTGTTGATGCATTTAATACATTTTATATATATAATAAAAGAAGTAAAGGTTTAATTCCTCCTATTAGTTATTATTTTGAACCTAATTGTAAAAATTTTTATGAAAATAGTAATGATGATTTAATTTATAAAGTTTCAGAATTATTGAATTTTAATTATAAAAATGGAATAATTGATATTTGTGAAAAGAAATTTTATTGGGAATATCCAGATGAAAAAATATTTTTACAAAGTTTATTTTATAATTTACATTCATTTGTAAAATTAATAAAACAAACAATTCCAAGTGAATATATATATAAAATAATAAATTCTAATTTATTTGGAATTTTTGATATGGAATTTTTATTATATAGACCATTAAGAAGATTTATGAATAATAAAATTTTTAATGATGCAATAACTGATGCATCTCAGAAAGAAACAATTGTATTAGTTATATATTTAGTTGTAAGTAATTTAACTGAGATTTTTTTATTATTAATTATTTATTTTGGATTTATTGTCAAAATTAGACATTTAAATCATAATATTGCAAAAATTGTTTCTGTTTTTTCTAGAAAAAATCATTGATAATAATAAATTAATAAAAAAAATATTAAAAAAAGGTATGAATGTGTAAATTAATATAAAATTGATTTAGAAATATATAAATATCATATTAAAAAGTTAAATTAAATATAATAATTTAATCTTTAATTAAATATTTTATTATTTTAAAAAAAAAATTTGAAAAAAATATAATAAAAATATTAAAAAACATAAATATAATATAATTAAAAAATAAACAATAAATTTTATATATTTTTTTAAAAATTTTTTTTATTATACTCTTCTATTTATTATACTTCTTTTTATTCTTTTATTTTTTTTCATATTTCATTTTTTATATATTTAATTTTATTGTTTTCAAAGACTTTATGTTATATATAAATTATTATTATTTTAATTTATATTATCTTTTTTATTTATTATTTAATTCTTGATATTATGTCTTCAAAAAATGTAATTACTAATAAATATTCTAAATCTAATGCTGTGTTTTTACTTTGTGTTAAATAATTCATTAAATTTATAGCATTTTTTTGTGTAAAACAATTAATTTTTAAATTTTTTAATTTTTCATTCTCAAATTCAAATAAATATAAAATATTACTATTTCCAACATTAAATTTTATTTCTAATCTTCTTAAAGGAATTTTTTTTAAAATTTTAATTTTATTTGGAGATTTAAATTCTCCATTTAAATTTTCTCCTAAATAAAACATATCATTAGTTAAAATAATAAAACAAGGTTTTGTTTGCATTTTTCCTCCATGTTCATCGATATATTCACAATTTTTTTTTTCATTTCCTAATTCATTAAAATCATATTCTTTTCCTATAAAAAATATTTGACTTTGAAGACTCAATGGAAATTGTTTAGTATTAATTAGTAGATTATCATTCTTTTTGATAAAATTAATAATATCAAATAAATAATAAACTGTTATTAATTCATTTATTATTTCATATTTATCTTTATTCGGAATTAAATAAGAAGGATATTCATTGAAATTTTCAGAATAAATTAATGGTACTAATAACCATGGTAAAGTTATTAAATCATTAATTTTTTTTTGTTGATTTTTCACATACATTTCAAATGCTTCTTTTGTATATTCAAATGATAAAATTTTGAATATTGATTTTTGTGATATCAATCTTTTAATTTCCACTATTTTTTGAACAGTTTTATCTATAATTATTGGTAAAAAATTTGAATTTAAAATCTGTTCAGCATTTTCTATATTATTATTAATGTAAATAATATAATTTGTTAAATTAGATAATATTATTTCATTAGTTGTAAGTCTAATAGAATTTGGAATTATAATTAAATTTGTTAAAATATTAAAAAAGATAAATTCTTTTTTAGCATTATTTAAATTTGACAAAAAAAATTGACTGTATTTTAAGGGATTAAATATTAATTCGTTTTCAATTATTTTTTCTTTACTATTTATATTAATTGAATTAATATTTAAAAATTCTTTTTTTTTTTCTTCACTATTTTTACTATATAAATCAATTATAACATAATTGATTAAATTAATCATTAAAATAAAACAATCATCTTTTGTATAACAGAAAATTTTGAAATTATCAAAAATTTCATTTTTTATACAATCATCATAATTTTTATTATTTATTTTTATTATATAATCTTTCATTATATTATATGAATTTATTGTTTCTTGAGTTCCATCTCCTAAATTCATTCCAGTTTCATTTTTCATAAATTCAGAAATTTTTTTCCAATTTTCATCATTAATATCTGCAGAATCAGTATTTTGAATCATAAAATCAATTGATTTCATTTGTTCTGAAGAATAAATTCCAAATTCTTTTGATTCACTAATTAATTTTAAAATATTTTTTTGAATTAAATCATTAAATAAAAGAATAGAAACTGAATTAAAGATTAATTCATTTTTAACTGAATATAAAATTAAAAGTATTATATAAAAACACATTAATACTGTAACAGTCTCTACTTTTTTTGATATTAAACTTCTAAATGTTGGAAAGATTATATCATTAAAAAGACAATTGATTAAAATAAAATTTATACTTTCTATATTTAAACTTAATAAATCTGAAATATAAAAAATTAAATCTATTAAATCATCATGAATACTTTTAAGTGTTTTAATATTTTTTTCAATATCAATATTTATTTTTGCTAAATTATATATTATTTCCCTTATTTTAAAAACTAAATGAGGATAATATACACAAAAAGGAAAAGCAGTTAAAAAATTCCTTAAATTAGGTTCTTCTATTTTTATAATTTGTAATACAATATTTCTAACAACATTTCTAATCATAGGATTTTTTGAATTATAAAAAGATAATGCAGTTGTTAATAAGGGAAAATCATTTATTTCATAATTATAAAAATAAACAATATTATCTTTATTTAATTTTAAAACTAATGTTTTCATAAAATTAATTAAATATTCAGTTAATTCATCTTCTGCATCATACTTTATAGATATAACAACATTTATAATTTTTGATGTATATAATTCTTTTATAAAATCAATATTTTCAATATTTGTTGTTAAGAAACATATTGTTTTTAAAATTGCATATGAAATATCTCTATTATTAATTTCAATTAAACTTTGTAATAAATCAAAATAATCTAAATTTAAAAATTGATTAAAATATTCTTGTGAATTATTTTTATCTGCAACTAATAAATATCCTTGAATTTTTCCTAATATTTCTATACATTGAGAAGAATGAATTGCTGCAAATTGACCATCAACAAAATTATATAAATAATTATAAAAACTTTGTAAATGTTCTACCATCATATTATTTTCATCTGGCATAATTATTGACATTTTATATATTTTTTATTTAAACATTTTATTTAATAATATTTTAATTTTTAAAATAACATGAAAAATAATAAAGAAAAACAACAAATTAATTTAAATTATACTAAAGAAGTAGAAGATAAAATAAATTATGATGAAAATGAAAATTCAAATGAAGAAGATGATAGATTATCTTATACTCTCATAACTCTTGGTTTAGAAAATTTAATTCATATTTTTGAAGAAAATAGTATTTCATTTGTAGATTTATTATTATTATCTAAAGATGATTTAATAGAATTACAACTTGAAATGTATCAAAGAAATAGAATATTTTATTTTTCTAAATTATTTACAAAATATGCCAAAAGTTATTCTATTAATGAAATAAGTGATTTTTTTAGTTTTAATAAACAATTTATCTTTAATTCAGTAATTTTTGATAGAATTTCAACTTTGAATAATGATATAGGAGAAGAATATCAAAATAATACAACTTTAGATTATACTAATGATGATAATAATAATATGAAAAAGAAAATTATTAGTAATTTAAATTATAATTTTTTTGATGATAAAATAGAAAATTATAAAAAATTAATAATGAAGAATGATATAAATACAAAAAAGTATGAAACAAAAATAAATAAAACAAAGAGTGCATCTAATAAAACAAGTAAAAGAAAAAAAGGTAAAATTGAAATTAGAATAAATACAAATCAAAATTTTGAAAAAAATAATTTAAGAGATAACAATTTAAAAAATATAAGATATAATACTGAACCAAAGAAAAATTTAATGAAATCAAAAAGAGCATTTCAAAAATATTTAGAAATTCAACAAGATGCAGATATAATTTTAGATAAATTAAATAAACAAAGAGAAGATATTGCAATAAAAAAATTGAAATATCAAAATTTATTATTTAAAAAGAAAAATTCTCCTTCTAATATTTTTTCACATCATATTAATAATATACATAAGAAATATATTATTTCAGATTTAAATGATTATGAAGAAGAAGAATCAAAAAATAATAATTTAAATGAAGAAAATAACTATGATGATGATATAGATATTAATGAAGAATATGAAAAAATGATTAATTTAATTGAGGAAACAGAAAATAATAAAATAGATAATAATACATATCAATATTTGAATAATATTAAATCATTTATTAGGAATAAAGGAATTGATATAACATTAGAAGATATTTTTAAAATAAATACAGAATTAAATAAAATAATAAAAAACATTAATAAGAATTCAAAATTAAATCAAGAAAATAAAAAAATTCATAAACAAAAAAGAATTTTAAATTATAATAATGATAATAGTGATGAAGAATTACATAATAAAGAAGGAAATTATTTTGATACAATGAATAATAAAGTTGATGAAGTTGAAGAAGTAGAAGAAGAATATGAAAATGATTCAAATATTAATGAATAATATAAATTAATTTAGAAAATATATTATTAGTATTTTTTAAATTAGCAAATAACTTAAAATTAATTTTTAATTAAATTTATTTTTTTTATATTTATATTTTAAATATTAAATATTTTCATTAATAAAATTTAATTGAGTTAAATATGCATAATGATAATTTATTAAGGAATTCATATTCATATTCATCTTCAAATTCAATTCAAAATTCAAATTCAATTCCAAATTCAAATTCAAATTCAAATGATAATGATAATGATAATGATGATAATAGTGGATCATCAAATGAAAGATTTTCAAATTCAATTTCAAATTATGTATCAAATTGTGAATCAAATTCGGATTATGATAGTAATTCAAGTTATTCTAAATCATCAAAAGGAACTATTAATGAAAGAAAAAGATATAAAAATTCAATTAAACAATATCGCTTTTTTATTGAAGAATTAACAAAATTATCTTCTGATGAAAAATATTTCCTTTATAATAAAAAATTAGACAAATTTTTTGAAATTAAAAATATTAAAAAAAAAAATTCAGATTTATCAAAATTTAGTATTAAAGTTAAAGAATTTATTAAAGGAAAAAATGATAATAATAATGTTGAAAAAGATAAAAATAATGATGATGTTTCTTTTGGTATAAAAAGTGATTACGAAGAAATTGAGGAAGAAGAAACAAAAAAAAAATCTAAAAAAAAGAAAAAAAAAAATAAAAAGAATACAAAAAAAAATAAAAATAAAAAAAAAAAAGAAAAAGAAGAAAAAGAAAAAGAAAATAAACAAATTGAATTAGAAATTAATGAAAACAATTATACTGAATTTTCTTCATATCATAATATAAAAGTTTATTATATTAATTATATGAATAGAAATTTATTCTTAAATTTTACAATTAATATAAATAATGACTTTAAAGATTTTTCTGAAAGCTTTAAAGGAATAAATAATATTCAATCAAATATAGAAATTGTTTATAAAAATGAAAAAATAACATCTTTGTCTTCTTATATGTTTACACCTGATAAATATGATTATGAAAATGATTATATCATTGTTTTAGAATTAAAAAATACGAACGATATTTCAATAAAAACAAATTTAAATACAAAATATGAAATTTGTAATAAAGGAAATGTTCCTCATTTAATAATACCTAAAGAAAATGTTAAAGTTGAATTAATAAAAGTTCCACCTCAATTTCAAAGTATAAATATTGATATTTATCAAACTTCTTTAAATTTAGTTCATTTTTCAGTATCAAAACAAAAAAATTTAGGACAAAAATTTTTAGCTGGAAATTGGAAAAATGATGTTACTTTAATTCAAAATATTTTATGTTCAAATTCTAAAAATAAAACTTATGATAGTAAAGAATTTGTAATATCTCAAGATTTATATTTAAAAAATGGAATAACTTATATTTTTGATATGAATGTTCCTTCAACTCATATTAAAGTAAATCATAAAAAAGCATATACTTGTGATTCTGCAAATTTTATTGCTCAAAAAGATAAAATGTTTATTATTGGATATGATGGAAAATCAATATCAGATTTTGCTTTTATGAATAAATAAATTAAATATTCCAAAAAAAAAATTAAATTAAAAAAGTATTTATTCTAAAAAAAAATTAAAATACTTTATAAAAAAATATTTATTTCTTTTCTGGATTTATAAATTCAAGATATCTAAAAACTAAAGTATTTTCTTCAACATTTGCACTTAAATCAACTTCAGCATGTCTAGAAATATTTTTATGATATTTTATTTCTGCAGCCATTTTCCCAGTTTTAACATCAGATAAAATAAAATCAATATTATCTTCTTCACCAAAAGCACTAACAATAACTTGATTATCTTGTATAAAATTAGACATTTCAGCATCTAATTCACAATCAATTCTTTTAATATAATTTAAATTTTCAAAATTAGAAATTACTAATTTATTTCTATTAATATTAGAACTTCTTGATAATAAAAATTGATTTCCTTTACCAAAATCAATATTAAAACAATTATCATATTGTTCAATAAAACTTCCATTTGTTAAATCAAAAAGAGCAGCTTGTGATTTACCAGAAGAATCAATTCCTTTAACAAAAAATAATTTATTCATTAAATTACTTTGAATATCTTGTATTTTTTCAAAAACATAATTAAAATGACATTCATATAAAATTTCTCTACTTTCTAAATTAAAAACAATAGGATTTTGTTTTTCAGAAATACAAATTAATTCATTTTTAGTAATATTAACCCAAGTATTTTTATTATTATTTCTCCCTTCATAACTATAACTAGAATAAAATTTTTCTGAATCTAAATCCCAAACTCTTGCAATTTCAGTACCAAATTCTGCACCACAAGCAAGTAAATTTCCTAATGAATTAAAAGAAAAATGATGAACATTAAAACCTTCTAAAGTTACAACTTCTGCTCCATTTATATAATTCCATATTTTTATTGTCTTATTATCTAATTTTGTTGCTAAAATTGCTATATCCGAAGTCTCTGGTACCATTTCACATGCTATTGACCATTCTGGTAATTTATTCTTAAATTTTTTTATTATTCTACCTGTTTCACAATTATATAATATTGCATTATGTTCATCTATTTTACCTAATATTGTTTTTTGATCTGGTGAAAATGTAAAGTTCATAAATTTATCTGGATTTAAATTTAACCATATAAATTTATCTAAAGCATTTTCATCATTATATTTAAATATATTTATACATATTTCATTTGATGTTACTAATTTTTCTTTTTCAAAATTTATTGAAAATGAATGGAAATATTCTTTATAAATTATACCCATTAAAATTTTTTTTTCTAAATTATAATAATATAAATTTAAAAAATCAGTTGCAACTGCTACTTTACAATCATCACTAATAATAACTTTTTTTGTTTTTTCCTTAAATAAAATAATATTTTCAACATTCCCATCATTTAAATTTAATTTATAAACTCCATTATCAATAGCAAAATAATAATTATCATTAGGAGAAAGAATAGAAGCTAAAATTTCATTATAAGAATTAACACCTTTAATTTGAAAAGACTTTATACTATCTCCTCTTATAAAATCAATAACTCTAACTTGACAATTAGTATCCATAGAAATAAGTAATTCATCTCTAATTATTTTATAAGGTGAAATTTCTTCAAAATGTTTTTTAACTTTTCCACTTAAAACATCCCAAACAGTAAAATGATTTTCAGTAGCTAAACCAAAATATCTACTAGCAGTAGAAAAAGAATAAGAAAGAGTTTTACCTTGATTTTCTCCAGTTGATTTAAATATAGTAATTTTATGACCACTTTTAATATTATAATGAATTGGAGGTTGTTGTTTATAAATTATAATAAATGATTTATTATTAGGTGCAAATTCAATTCCTTCAATTTTTCCTACTCCATCATATTTATATAAATAACTATCAAAATTATTTAAATCCCAAATAAATACTAAATCATTATCTTTTCCTTTTGCTAATGCTGATAAATATTGCTCATTTTTTGATAAACGAGGATTTATAAATTTGTAATTTTGAGGAAGTTCTTGATGACCAAATAATGGAATATTTATTGTTTGACATGAATTATATTTATATAAGTTTGAATTTGTATTTAGTTCTATTGTGTAATGATTTTCTAAGTCAAGATCAAATTGAGGTTGTTGAATCATTTAATTATTTTTAATTTTTTATGAATTTAAATTTTAACTTTTAATAAATTTTATAAATTATTAAAAAAATATTATTTTTATTTTTTTAATCATCTTCATCTTCATCCATTGAACTTTTTTTCCTTTGATTTTTCTTTTTATTTTTTTTCTTCTTTTCTCTAGGTTTTTCTTTTTCTTTTTCCTTTTCTTTTTCCTTTTCTTTTTCTTTTTCTTTTAAATCTTCTTCTTCATCAACATTATAATTATTAGTATTTTCTTTAATCATTTGTTCTAACATTTCATTATTTTTATCTTCTTTAATATCATCATTTTTATCTTCAACAATTTCTAAATCATCCATTCCTAATTCAGAAATTTCAGGAACAACATAAGTTAAAATCCCAATAATTCCTCCAAAAGCATCAACTTTTTCTCCAGTTACATGTTTAGATGACATTTTAAAAACTTTTACTCCACTTCCTTTTAAACTTTTAATATTTAAACTTAATTTTTTTCTTGTAGTTGTTGAAATTTTTCTTAAAAAATTATCAGTTATAATTAAAGTATCAATAGCATTTTTTTGAAAAGCAATTTCAAAAGATTTTAAACCAAAAAATGCTTTATCCATTTCAGTTCCTAAAACTTCATTAAATTTTTCCATAATTTGATTATCTTCAATACATTTTGTATCTTTAATTAATTTTTTAATATCAGGTTTTGATAAAATTTCTTCTAATGATTGTTTATAACCAGAAGATGAATGACAATAAATAATTTTATTAAAATTATTTTTAATATTTCCATAAACTTTTAAATTATTATTAACTTGATCAGTTAAATAATTACCAAATTCATCTTTTGTAAAACCAGGACTTGCAATAATAACACATTTTGTATTCTCAAAATTAATTTCCTTAACTAATTGATTTAAAATTTTCGAAAAAAAATTAATTTTACTTTTATCATGTTGACTACTTCCAGTTCTTTTTTTAGGAATACTTTGAGTAATTTTACCATGAAGTGTTGTTTGATTATTAGAAATAAAATATAAATGTGCTATTCCTTCTTCCATTATAATTGCAGCAACATCTGAAGTTATTGTTTTATCTGTTGCATTTTTTAATGTTTCAATATGAAATTCATCCCAATAATTTTTTAATAATGTAAAAAAAGCTCCTTTTGAAATTTCTGCAGTTTGAAATTGACCAATTGATATATTTTCATTTTCTGAAACATTTTTACCTTTTATTCTTATTAAATCATCTTCTTGACAATATTCTATTTCTTCTATTTTTATTGTTATTATTATCTTTTTTTTTGTACTTGATACTTTTCCTCCTCCTGATTCATGTTGTACTTTACGAAACATTGCTGTTTTTAAATAATCTCCTTTTGCTATTATCTGGTCTAATATACATAAATCTTCATCACTATCTACAATTATATCAACTTTTCCTTCTCTAAATGGTTCTAGATCTAATTTTCCTTTTATTCTCATTTTTTACTTTATATATATAATTTTTTAAACAAATTTTATTGGAAAAAATTTAATGCTTTAATTTATTTTTTTATATATAATAATATTAAAGAATTATATAATAATTTGAATAATTTAAAATTTTATTGATTATTATATAATAAATTATTTCAAATATATTAAATTACCATTTTCATCATAAGATATTTTATCAATTTTATCTATATTTTCTATGAAATATTTCATATTATTTTTTTTTGTTTGAATTTCCTGTAAATAAATATCAATAATTTTAACAAAATCAACATTTTCATTACAAATATCCTTTAATTCCTTTAATTTATTTTCATAATCTAATAAAGTATTTTCATTAATATTTAATAAATCATCAATTTTAATATTTTCAATTTCCTTATCAGATAGATTTTTCATTAAATTACTAAAACATATTTCTTCATTTATATTATCATTTTTAATAAATTTAACAATTTCATTATTTTTAAAACCAGAAAGAATTGCTTTATCACTTATATAAAATGGTTTAATTTGAGGAATGTCTTTATTTTTTTTTGGAGTTTCAAATTCAAATATATGTTCATTATCTAAATCATCATTTTCAATATCTTCTTCATATAATTTTTCAGTAAAATAATTTTTTAAACTTTGTTTTAATTCATTTGGAGAATGCATATTATCTACATTTAAAAAATTAAAAATTTCATTTTTTGCTTTTGAACTTATATTAAAAGCTTGATGTCTTTGTCTCATTTAAAAAAAAAATTAATCTTTAATAATTAAACACATATTTAAATAAATAAAAATTAAATAATTTATGCTTTCAAATATACATGAATTTAAAAATCAAAATAAAAAAAATCAAGAATCCAAATTATTATTATTATATGATGATTTAGAATTTTCAAAAGAAGAAGCAGAAAAAAAATTTGAACAAATATTTACTTTAATAGAAAAACAAAATCCAAAAGAAGAAGAAACAAATAATAAAACAAAAAAAACAAAATTAAACTTAAATAAAGTAAACAATTCAATAATTTTAGAAAATAAATATTACAAATGTGAAATACCATTTATATTAAATCCAATAAGTAATATAGAAAAAATTGAATTAAAATCCCATGAAGGAATAATAATATATTTAACTCAAAATTCAATAAAAAATAAAATTTTTTCAAATATATCACAATTAATATCAGAAAATGATAATTATTCTTCATGTATAATTTTATTAGATGAAAGTAGAGAAGATTTATCATTAATGAAAGAATATGAAAATTTTATAGGTGAAACTTTAGATAAGCATTTTGAAATTATTTGTGATTGTAAAAATGAAGAATTTTATGAAGATGATGGTCATGGTGCTTTAAATTTATCTCTTCATAGTTCACAATGGAGTTCTAGTCAAAAAAATAATGATAAAAAAGAAGAAAATAAAAATATAAAAAATGAAAATAAAGAAAAAAAAGAAATTGATGGGAAAGAATATTCAAAATTAAATGATGAAGAAGAAGTTGATAAATTATTTAATGAAATTAAAGAAATTAAAAAAATAAATGCTGATCCTAGTATTTCTATGGAAGAAAGAAGGAATAATGCAGAAAAAGCTATTTATATGTTAATGGATATGTTTGGATTAGATGAAAATGAAGAAGAAGAAAAAGAAGATGAAAAAGAAGAAAAATAAAGTAAATAATAATACAAAAAATAAATTATTTTTTTATTTATTAAAAAATTTAAATTATATCTCTTTTAAAATTAAGCTATTTTTATTTTAAATATGTCGCAAAAAGGAAAAAAAGGAGAAAAAAATAATAATTTACAAAATGAAATTGAAGCTTATTTAAAACAAAATCAAATGTTAGCTGAAATGAGTAATGAAAAAGAAGAAGAACTTAATAAAATTAAAAATGAAATTGAAGAAAAAAATTTAAAAGCAAAAGAGTTATCATCAGAAGGAATTTTCGAATTAATTGTTTCTCAACTTAAACAATCAATTAAATTACAAAAAGAAATTAATGAATCATATTCAAATATTGAAATTTGTAAAGAAAAAACAAAAAATTTTTATGAAAATTCACAAAAATTAGATAAAGATTATGAAGAATTAAATAAATATAATACAAATTTAATAGAAAAAATAAAAGAAATTAAACAAGAAAAAGAAAAATTAATTGAATTAGAAAAAAAACAAACTGAAGATACAATAAAACAATGTGAAAAATTTAAAGAAGAATATCAAAAAAAATTTGAAGAAGTATCAACTGAAAATATTATGAAAGATAATGAAGAATTAAAAAAAAAATTACAAGAATGTGAAGAATCTAAACAAAAAATAAAAGAAAATATTGATTCACAAAAAGAAATGAAAGAAAAACAAAATTTAGACTTTAAAACTTTATTTGAAGATCAAATTCAAGGAAAATTAGATGCAATAAATTATCAATCTGAAAATTTTGAAGAAGAAAATGAAAAAATAAGGGAACAAATAAGAAAAGAAAGAATGAAATTTGAAAGTTTTTCTGATAAAATGAAAAAGTTTAATCAAAATTTTGAAAAAGCTAAAAAAAAATATACTAAAATTATGAATGATATGCTTTCTATTAAAAAAGAAAATCAAGAATTAAAAAGTATTGATGTTGTTAGTGTTAAAGAAGAAATTGAAAAAAATAAAAAAACTTTAGATGATTATGTTCAAAAAAATAAAGATTTACAAAATAAAATTAAAGAATTAAAATTAGAAAAAGCCAAAAAAGAAGAAGAAGAAAACAAAGAAAAAGAAGAGAAAAAAAAAGAGAAACCCGAGAATATTCACCACAAACACACCCCCCTTCTTTCCCCGTACCAATTTGGGGGGGTGGTGTTGAGGGAAAAAAATA
>JAEEGL011197380.1_pt1 | contig 13200 bp, 7 predicted proteins | sample 9134231 | NCBI WGS metagenome assembly JAEEGL01 (sample SAMN16246548, study PRJNA631951) | gut metagenome | biome: gut microbiome; feature: rumen; material: fiber-attached | host: Bos | place: Iran: Karaj | collected 2018-10
CTTTTAAAATTAGGATTAAAAGTTAAAGATAATGAATTAAAGGCAGGTGCCTTTTCATCAACTGGTAATTTTGGTTTTGGAATTTCTGAACATATTGATTTGGGTATTAAATATGATCCTAATACTGGTATTTATGGAATGGATTTCTTTACTGTTTTATCTAGAAAAGGTCAAAGAGTTTGTCAAAGAAAACATCAAAAAAGTAGAATTGGTAATTTCCAAAAAGTTTCTAGACAAGATGCTGAAAAATGGTTTGTTGAAAAATTAGGTGGTACTCTTCTTTAAAATAAATAAATGATAATTTAAGAATATAAAAATGGAAATTAATAAAACAAAATGAATATTTATTTACTTTTTTTTTTTAATTTTTATTAAATTAAATTAAAAATAAAACTAATAATTAAAAAAAAAATTTAATAAATAAAAAACAATTAAAAAATAATAAATCAAATAAAAAATAAAAAAATGGAAAACGATGATACAATAGATCTTCAAAGAGTATGGAAAGAATTTGGTAAACATACAGATGCAGGGAAATTACTATATAACATATACGGAGTAAAATATCGTCCAGAAGATCATATTAAATATCCAAAATTAATAATGAAAACCCCAGAAATGAAAGAAAGAGAACGTTTAGAAAAAGAAAGACTAAAAGAACAAAATAGAAACAAAATGTTAAAAGCATCAAAGAAAATAGACTATACATCAGGATTACGTCATTACATGCCACAAAGATATAATCCATACGGTGCAGTTGATTATATGCCTCATAGAAAAAATGAAAATCAAATAAAAAGAGAAATGGAAGTTATGAAAAAGCAAATGAAGACTTATGTTAAAAAAAATTATGCAGGACCATCACAAAGTAGAGAAGATAAAATTGCAAGATTACAAGATAAATTTGAATTTCAAGAAAGGACTGTTATGCCTAAAGGAGCTAGATTACCTGGTGTTCAATTAAATGATGATGAACAAAAATTACAAGATGAAGAAATACATAAGAATTTTGAATATAATATGATTAGAAGAAATGATAAAAGAGCTGAGTTGGAAAGATTATATAATAATGTTGTTCAAGAAATTGATGAAAGATATCAACATATGGCAGATATGAAAAAATTAGGAAAGAATGTTGATGGGGTTATTATGGGAGAAATTAAAGAAAGAATTGAAGATATGAAACATTTAGAAAAAATGATTGAAGATTATGATAAGGAACATGGTGGGAAATAAATAGTATAATTTTTATATTGATTTTTATTATATAATATTTATATTTATTTGTTATTTTTTTATAAATTTGTTTTTAATAATTATTTATTTTTTTTTGCCTTTTTATGGAATAATATTTATATATTATTAATATAAAAATGATTGATTAAATTATTTAAATATCTTTTCCAATTGCATTTAATTTTTCAATTGTTTGAGGGAAACAATATTTATTTATTCTATTATGAATATAAAAAGGTACCCAACTCACGATTGAAAGGGTAGCAATTTTCCATAAAAAGTCAAAACTAAAAATAGAATAAACGTTTAATAAATTTTGTAATAAAAATATAGAAAGTAAATAGCAAAATCCAGTACCAATTAGTGAAACAATCATAAATTTATGAAATTTATTTATTTCAGTATAAACATTTAAAATTTCTAAGAAAATCAAAGCAGTAAAAGTTACAGTAACAATAATTAAAAACAATCCATCATCAAATAAATATAAAGCACCAAACATTATAACCATAGCTTGATAAATACTTTTAAAAACCCACCATAAAAATATTTTCAAATTAAGTTCTCTTCCCATTAATAATTGTTTATATAATCCAGGAAATTTCATAACATTTTTTTTATCAGTATCTTGATCTAATAATACACTAATAGAAGGGAAACAAGTATAAACAGTAGAATATCCCATAATTAAAAAACCATTATATAAAGCAACAGAATTATAATAAAACATACAAGAAAAAATAAATTGAATTAAACTAATAATTAATCCTCTATGAATGATAAAATTACTCATTTGACTTGTATTTTTATATGATAATCTACCCCACCATAATAGTAAAGTATCTAAATAATTAAATTCTAAAATTGAATAATCAGCAGCTAAAGATGCTTGTAAACCTTCTTTACCAACAATTCCAATTCCAACATCAGCTTCTTGTATCATTGCAACATCATTACCACCATCACCTACTGCTGCAGTTCTCTTATCTGTATAATTTTTTATTGTTTTTACTATTATTCTCTTTTGAGTAGGTGAACAACGACAACATACTACACTAGGTGCTTTCATTGCAGTTTCAAAAAAGTCTTTTTCTAAATTATTTAATGCTAAATCTAATGTATCACCATCTATTATAAATATATGTGGATTATCAGGAGCAAAATTTTTATATTCATCAAATTTTGCTTTTAATTCTTTTGCTTTTTTTTTTATATCTTCTATATGAGAAAAATCATCAAATTTAATTGCATAAATTTTATGATTTTTTGCTTTTAAACCACATGATATTGAAATACATGTTGCAGTTTCTATTTTATCTCCTGTAAGCATCCATATTTTCATTCCTGCATTACGTAAATTTTCTATAGTTGTATTTACTCTATCTTGTAATAAATCTTCAACTCCTGTTACGCATAAAAAATCCATATTATTTTCTAATTTACTAACTACATCTGCTACTTTTTGTTTTCTATCAACCATTGATGTTATTGCTTCATTATATTCTTCATTCCATACATCAAATTCATTTTGTGGTATTATTTTTTGAGTTAAAACTAATGTTCTTAAACCTTTTGCTGCTAAATTTTCTGCATTTTCTTTTATATATCCTTTATATTCATCTTTTACATAATTTAACATTACATTTTCTGCTCCTTTTAAATAAAATATTATATGACCATGTTTTTTATTTTTTAAAACAATTCCCATTCTCTTAGTATCAGAACTAAATGGAAAATTTGCTAATACTTGATATTCTTCAATAATATTTGCAGTATTTTTAATATGAATTTCACTATCAGTTCTAAATATTAATCTCATATTTAATGTTTCAGCAAATTTAACTAATGCAACTTCATCTGGTGAAGATGCTTGATAAGTAAATTTATTAGGATCATCTTTATCTTGTATAGGAGTTACATTATTACATAATACCATTGTTGTAATTGTATCTCTAATAATTTTATTTTTTTCCCTTTTACTTTTTTTATTTTTTTTTTCTTCTTTTGAACTAGTAGAAATAGTATCTTTATTTGAATTCATAGAAATATTATCATTATTATCATCTTGTAAAGAATTTAATTCTTGTAATTTATCTAATAAAGGTGCATCTGCAGCATTACATTCATCATCTAAAATTGAATTTAATTCATTAAATGATTCTTCAGAAAATTGATCCATTTCCAAAGCAATTTTTTTAAATATCATTTCATTTTTTGTAAGAGTTCCTGTTTTATCTGAAAAAACATATGTAATTCTTCCTAATTCTTCTGGTATAGTACTATTTCTAGCAATTGTATTTTTAATGCTATTATCTCTATTTATTGATAATGAAAAATAAGTTTTTGAAACATCTAAATTAACTCTTAATGATATAGGAATTATACCACAGAAAAGGACAATAAATCTAAAAAATATAAAAAACAATAATTCAAAATTATTTACATGATAAACAATAATTTTCAAAACTGTTACAATCAAAGCCATTATAGACATAATAATAAATAAATAAACATTAATTATATTTAACTCTTGATCTATTTTTCCAATTTTAATTTTAGGAACACTAGAATTCATTCTAGCTCTAGTTTCATTTCCAGTATAAATAACCATACCAAAAATTTTCTTAGAAGCTAAAACAGTAGACATCCACATAGTATTTTCTAAACTTAATGGTTCTCTAATAATATTATTATCATTTATTTTACATTCAAAAACACCTTCAAAATTATAAATTAATTTAGAAGGAGGTTCATATTCAATATAACCATCAATATTAATAATTTCATTAATAGATAATTTTTGTGTATTACCTAATGCTTTTCTTAATTTCCAATCAGTTTCACCATCTAATTGATCAGTTCTAATAAATGAATGATTATCATCTGCATCATTATTAAAAGTTTTTAATAATATTATATCTGCTGGAATTCTCTGATTTTCATTTATTATTATAAAATCTCCTATTTGTAATTCTGCTGATGTTACTTCCATTTCTATTGCTTCATCATTTTCTACTGTATTTTTTTTATAAATTTTATATTTTTCATTATTTGTTATTTTATCTTGAAAACGTCTATTTATATCATCATATAATTCTTTTAACATTGCTGCACCTACAACTATTATTAAAGGAGAAAGATAACTAAATAAAAAACCTACTGTTAATGAAGGAAAAAATTGAGTTATTGTCATAATTAAATAAAAAAAATTTCCAAATTGTTTAAATTGATTAAATATAACAACAGGGATGAATGAAAGTAAATTATATTTATGATTTTCTACTTTATTACTAAAATCTGTATAATTCAATTCTGTGTCTTTAAAAAAAACCATTTTTTTATTCAATTGATCTACATAATGTAAACATGGAAATATTTTTGTGAATAAAATTGAAAAACATCCTTTTTTATTATTTGTTTTAGATAATTTTTGATGATTAAAATGAACTAATTTTTCATTTAGGATATTATCAGATGTTTCATTTTCTTTCATTTTATTATTTTTTAAAATAAAATTAATATAATAACTGGATTAAAAAATTATTTATTATATTCGGAAAACAATAAAATATTTATTATTGAAAATTTAGGAGTTTAATTTTGGAAAAAATAAAAGTGATTTATGAATTGTTAAATAAAAATGAGTTTTAAATATTATAATTGATTTTTACAATTTTTATTATAATTAACTAATTTTTTTTATCTTTAAATCAATACTCATAAAAGAGAATTCTATCCTAATTTAATCAACTCTTTTCATTTATAAAAAATAATTTTTAATAATAAATGGTAGATAGGAAACTTACTTTTGAAATAAAAAAAGAAACTTTATCAAAAATTTTTATTCAATTAGAAAAATCGATTACTAATAAAAATATAACAACTAGTAAAAGTGTTAATGATATCAAAAATGATGATAAAATAATGTTAAAAAAAGTAACTTTTGATAAAAAAAATCCATATATATTAAATGTAAAAAAAATAAAAAGAATAAATGAAACAATTCAAAAAAAATAATCATCTTTAAAATTTAATCATTATTGGTAATAGCATTTTTATTAAATAATAAAGTAAAACAAATATATATTGATAATCTTACTATTGATGTTATTTTTAAATAATAATTTCTATTACTCTGTTATATATAAAGTAAAAGTATTATTTGGTTGAAAAATGTATATAATTAAGTTAATGGTATTTTTTTTTACATAAAAACATTATACTAAAATTGTAATCTTATTTTTAAATTTCTAAATTATCACATATATATATATATATTAGCATAAAGTATTTTATAACTTATAAACTTTTGTTATTAAAATTTAAAAATAAAAAAAATTGTTATATAAATAAATAAAAAATGAATGAAGAAGAAGAAAAATATGATGATTTTTTAGAATCTCAAAAAGAAGATAATTCACTTCAAACTGATTCTCAAGATTCATTTGCAAAAGGAATATTAAAAGCAAATGAGGAGCATAAAAAAACAGAACAATTAATAAACCAAAGACCAATAAGTTCATATCATAACAACAATAATCAAAATAAAAATTTAAATAAAGAAGATATAATAAATCCTTCAAAACAAAAACCACAAAGTGCACATCCTATTTCATCAAATAATTCAAATTCAAATAAATCAAAGAGTTTTTCTTCAAAAAATGAAAAAGAAAGTGATAAAACTTTTGAAGAAATAATAACTGACTTAAAAAATTTTTTAGAAAAAAATAATATTAAAAAAACTGATTTTATTGATAATAAAAATGTATTTCTTTCATTTGAAGAATTTAAAGCTCAATTACATTCAATACATTATACTATTCCTAGAGAATATGTAAGAGTTTTATTTAATTATAATAATGAAGGAGAAAAAGATGATTATATTTCAATTGCAAAATTTATGAAATATTTATATGAAGAAAGTGAAGAATCAAGTGAAGTTTCATATTCAAATATTAGTATGAGTAATAAAAATGATAGTTCTTTTTCAAGTAAAAAATTAAAGAATTCTAATAATATTAAAAAAGAAAAATATGAAATGGAATTTTTAAATGAACAATTTTCAGTATTTAATAAAGATATTATTGATATTATAAAAAATACTGGTAATAAATATTATTTTTCTACTAATTCTACAACTAAAAATAGGCCTGCTTCTGGAAAATCAAAAATATCAAGTAATTCATCTAAAATTAATATTGAAAGTAGACCTATGACTGCTAATAAAAAAACTAATTCTAATATTAAAAATGAAGAAGAAAAAATTTCATCTGATGAATATGCATTAAAATACTTAATTGATGAAAAAGATAAAAAAAATCAAAAATTTAATCCAAAAGATTTAATAAAAAGAAGAGAATTAGAAAAAAAAAGAGAAAATGAAAAGATAAGAAAACAAATTGAAAAAAGAAAAAATGAATATAAAAATGAATGTTTTGAAAAATGTGTAGAAATGAATAAAATTTGTGAAACTTTAAAATTAAAGAAAAGATATAAAATTATATCAAAAAATGATGAATTATATTGTGTATTTAAAACAATTGGAAGAAATAAAATTGGTGAAATGGATATTAAAAATTTTGATATTGAATATAGAAGATTGAATAAAATGTATCAACAAAGAGATATTAAAGAAAGATATGCACCTCAAGAAATTCCTCCTAAAAAAGATATGGAAATTATTGTTAAAGAAAGACAAAATGAAAAGAATGAAAAGAAAAAAGATATTAAAGAAGTTTTAATTGAAGCTGTTAGATTAAAAACTAAATTAAAAAATCAATTAGATAATTTGAAATCTAAAGTTAAAATAGATGAAAGAGTTGTTATTGAACAATTATTAAAAGCTGGAATTGAATTACCACATAATTAATTATTTCAAATGAACCAAAAAAAAAGTATTTAAATAAAAGGGTTAAAAGGTAATAATAATTGATAAAATTATTTTTATCTTTTTTTTTTATTTTATAAAAATAATTATTTTAAAAATATTGTTAAAATTTTAAATACAAAATTGTAATTGTCTAGGAATAATATATTATTTTTAAATATAATAATTATATTACAAATTATAATAATTGTCCCCAAAATCTTCTTTCATAGAATCTTCAACACTTTTACCACATTTTTCATAAAATTCTTCTTTTGAATAATTAAATTGTTGATATGAAATAGTATTTAAATAATTAACACATGCTTCTAAATTAGTTAAAGCATATCCATATAATGAATTCAAATCACTTGAAGTAATAAAATATTTAGAAACTTTTAAATTTAAAATTAAATGAGATGGTTTACTTTGTATAATTAAATAAAGTAAAATAGGTAAAAAATCTTCAACACTTGAATCTTCTTTTCCTGAAGTAAATTGAAACATTTTAATAATTATATTAATTCCTTTTAAAAGTGATTTAAGGATATTTATATAGTATACTTCATTATCTATATTTTTTATATGATATAACGCCATATTAATTTGATTTTGTGATATTTTTTTTATATCAATTTTAAAATCTTCTAATTTTATCCAAAGTGATGTTCTAATTTTTATATTATATAAATTATCTTCATCATCAATTTCTTTTATTTCTAAATTATTTACGATTTTTGTTATAATATAACATTTTAATTCTTTTAAGAATTTTCCTTTTTTTTCTTCAATTTTGTCTTTATTTTTATATATAAAATAATGTTTAAAATTATTATCTTTCATTAAAACTTCTTCAGCATATTGGAGATATAATTCAATAATTTCATTTGTTTTGGTATAATTTTTTTTCATATAAATATCATATGCAATGTCTTCTATATTTTGAAGTAGTTTATTAATAAAATCATTTATCGTATAACAATGTCCATTTATTTTATTATATTCAGCTCCTATATTTTTTGCTAATTTTAATATTTTATTTATTCCATGAATACATCCATCTATTTTTTGAAGATTAAATTTATTATCCGAAGCAGTTTTTTCTTTAATTTTTCTTCCAGTTATAAATTCTTTTTTCTCTGATTCATTCATTAAACATATTTTAATTTCTGCATTATCAATAAAATCTTTTAAAATTGTTTTAATATAACATTTCTCTACATTTTTTAAAGCATTTTTAAGAATAGATATATTTTTTTTAATTGATGCAATTTCTGATGATAATTCAGTTGAAATTATTAATTTCTTATTTAAAATAGTTTTTAAATTTAAATCTTCTTCTTGAAACATTTCTGAAAATAATTTATAAAAGTTATCATTTTTATATTCTTCTGGTAATTTGTTGATATTTTGAACTAAATAATTAGAATACCAATATAAAGGTATACTATCAGATATCAGAATATTTTTATATTCTTCTTTATCATAATTAATATTTGAATCTATTATATAAAAAAGTTCTTCAAAAGGAAATGAGTTTGCTTTTTCTGATAAAGATGGAATATTACAAAAAACATTATTAATACATATTTTTATTTCATTAATATAATTTGTTGTTGTTTCTGATATAATATTTTTTTTAGAATCAATTTTTATTTTTTGTTCTCTTGATTTATCATAATTTCTATTAATGAAAACATAAAAATTATCAAATTCACTATTTGAATCTTTATCTCCTAAAATGAGTTTTTTATTTAATATCATTTGAGTATAAGAATTTTTTGATTTTAAACTATTCTTTATGTCATCATATTTATTTAAAAATATTTCAATTTCTGATTTTGATAGACAAAATGTTTTATAAATTTCTTTTTCTTCTGTTTTATAATCATCTTCAAAAACTCTTTTTTCTTCATTAACTATAATATTTATAAAAAATTGATGTAATTCATATAAAACCTTAAGAATCATTTGATTTAAATTTGTATAATAATAATTTAATTCATTGTTAAATAAATTTCCAAGAGAAATTTGTTGAAAAATAAATATTATACTTTCTAAGCTTTTATGATTAAAAGTTGTAAAGTCTATTTTACTATATAATAATTCATTTGCTTCAGGAATTTTTAAAAAAGGAATAATTAAATAATTTATAAAATAATAAACAATATATGAATTAATTTCATATTTTGATTTAGAAGGGAATTTTTTATTAAGTGCATTATATAAAGTTTTTATTGTTGTTTTTATAATATTAGGAATATTAAATGAATATTTTTTTAATTTTGTGATAAAATCGTTAAAGAATTTATTTACATTTTCCATATTTTTAAGATATTTAGAAAGGATTAATTCTTTATTTGCTGTTCTATTAATTGTATCAATAAAAATTTCATTTGAATAAAAATTTGAAGATCTTTTTTTTCCTAAATTTGATGCAATTGAAAGTTGTTTATAAATTAGAAAATTTTTCAATTCATTAGTTTCAGTGTTAAGTAAATGTCTTAAATATTTTTCGTTTAAAGCTGGAATCTTTTTAAGAATATTTAAGTTATTTTCAAACTTTAAATCATTATTTTCATTTCTTTTAGAGTTATCTGATGAATTTATAAACATATTTGATAATGAATTTCTTTTTATACGGAAATTTTGATTTGATTTGTGTAGTTTTCTTTCTAATCCTATTATTTTTGATAATTCAGAAAAAGAAAACATGATATAATTTGTCTCATTATTATCTAAAAATAAATTTCTGACTAAATCTTTAAAAATAGATTTTAAATATATTTTTACTTCATGTCTATATATATATTCATTTAAAATTAATGAAAGAAATGATTCATCATTAATAAAATTATCATTCAAAAATATATCCCAATCATTATTTTTCATAATAATTTGTGCAATAAAATTATTTAATTTATTTGAAGAACCATTTTTTGTTACATCTTCAAAAAAATAATGAACTAATATTTTAGAAATAATTTTCTGTTCTTCATTATTTAATAATGAAATAAATGTAAAAAGAAGTTCAAAATTATCTCTAAATTCCAGTAAATAATTATTTACTAAAACATAAAAATTTAAACTTGAGACTTCTGATGTAACTTTTATTTTTTTTTTTATTACATTTTGGTCTATTGATTCATCTAAACCTAAAATATTTATATTATTATCATTTAATTTTCTTATTTTTTTTTTGTACTTATAATATGTATTAACATAAGAATCAAAATCCTTTTCTAATTGTTTTTCTTTTCCAATCAGATCAAAACTTGTTAAATTTATTTTTTTAATATAATCTTGTAGTAATTTCCAATTATTATTCATTTTTTTAATGAATATTTAAAATCATTATAATATTATTTTAAAATTTATTTGAATAATAATTATAGAATATTAATCCATTTATCAATAGTTATATAAAAGATATCAACTCAAATTTACCAAAAAAACAATACTATAAAGATTATGAATAAATAATTATTTTATTTATATTATTCTTTTAATATAAATATTTTCATTTATCAATTATTATATTTTATTTTATATTAAATTTCTTGTGAATTGATATCTAAATATAAAATTTTATTTATTTAATAAAAAGATAACAAAAATATTATAATAATTGTGATTTTTGATATATTATATTTTTAATGTTTTAAGGTGCCATTATTTTTTCATTACTTTGTAATTTCCCTCTCATAAATTATTAAAATGATAAAATATTTAACCCAAAAAATAATATATAAAATCAATGAAATTTGTAGAATCCCTTAAAACCAAAACATCTAATTCCAAAGTAAGTAACAATTTTCCTTTTCTTTTTTTTTGTTTCTATACAAAAAATAATTTCCACAATTTTTTTTTATTTTTAAAATTAATGGTATTAATTACTTTTCTATAGTTTCAACAAAATCAAAATTCAAATGAATTAAATAATTCAAAAAATTTCATTTTATGGAATAATCATGCAAAAACAAAAATAGACTTTGAATTAAAACAAAAAGATGATTTAATGTGGTATAATTTAATATTCATTGAACTTAATTTTAATATAAATAGTATAATAAATTTTTTTAACAATTTTTTAGATTTCTTTTTCCATGATGAATTTCTTTGGGAAAGAAAAAATCATAATTCAAACTATATAAAGGAATTTGCAATAGAATTAATTAAGAGTAAAGTAATTAAAAATGGCTTTGAATATGAAAAAGGAGTTGAATCTCTAACAAAAGATTGTTTAGATTGTAAGAATTTTTATTTTTTAATTAATTAATCATAAAAAATGAATTTTAGTATATGCAAATTTTGTAACATCAAAAATATTAGAGGAAATTTATTTTTATGATAAATTTAATCCTTTTAAATTAATCAAAGATGGTGTTTTTTCTAATGGTAATTTAATAAATGAATTTTTTGTTACTATTACAATTAATATAAATGAAAAAGATGTTAATTATTATGATATTATTAATTGGGATGTTTTAAATAATCAATTCACTCCAGAAGAATTTGCAGAACAAATTGTTATTGATGAAAATTTACCTTTTGAATTTAAAGTTATTATTTCACTTCAAATAAGAAAACAAATTAAAAACTTTATTTTTAATCTCTTTAAAAATTTTTCTGAAAATTATTTGAAATATAATCAAAAGGAATTTTTGGAACAAAGAATAAAAAGAAAAGGAGAAAAAAATATTATTGGATTTTTATTTGATTCAAAATTAACTGATTTATTAGGAAATAAAAGAAAAAGAGAATTGAATAATAGTGAAGATGAATTAAATAAAAAATTAAAAAGTAATTTACTTAAAGAATGTAATTCAGAAGTCATTAAAATAGATAAAAAGTTACTTAATAAATTTAATAAAGTCAAAAATTATGATGACTCAGAACAAGTTTCAATTTCAGGAAATGATGAATCTGATTTTAATAGTAAAACTCATTCTGCAAGTACATCTCATTTAAATACTTTAGAAAAAGATTTAACTGAAAAAGTTGTAATACAAATTGAAAGTAAATTTTAGATAATTAAATTTAAAATATTCCAATTTATTGCTGAAATTTAAAGTATAAATAAAATAAATAAATAAATAGTTTAACTAATTTTTATTTTGAATGTTTATATTATAAATTATGGATGGAAATTATTTTAATGTGTTTTAACATTTTAAAAAAAAATATAGATTTTATATTTTCCTTAAGGAAATTTTAAATCATTGTATTATTGTTAATTTATTTATAATATTTATATTTATATATTGCATTGCAAAATTAAATTATGAAAAATTAAAAAATTTGGCATTTACAATGAGTTCCACTTTCTTTTTTATTTTTTTTTCCATTATTATCAACTGTTGTTTCTTTATCATCATTATTTTCTTTTTCATTTTTATTATCTTTATTATTATCATTTTTATTTTGTTTATTTTCTTCTTTTTCATTATTTTTTTCTTTAATATTATTATCACTTTTATTACTTTTATTACTTTTATTATCTTTTTCATTTTTTTTATCTTCTTGATGTTCATTTTTATGATTATCAATATTAGTATTATGATTATGATTATGATTTTTATTTTTTACCTTATCTTCATTATTATTTATTTGAGTAACTTCAATATCAAACTCACTATTACCCCCATTATTAATTATACTTCTTCTTTTAGGAATAGAAGAAAATCCAATTGTACTATCTTTTTTTTTCTTATAACCTCTTTTAGGTGATTCTAATAAATTTCCCATAATATTCCAATCAAATAAATTATGTCTAGCAGAATTATTAATACCATTATTAACATATTTACAATCACAATATTTTTTAAGAATATGTTCAAATATCTGAATTAATAAATTATAATCAGGCTCTTCAATAAATTCTAATTGTTTAACATAATTAAAATAATCACAAAGTTCATTAGGAAATCCATTACATAATTCTTGAACAGAAGTACTTTGTTTAACATTACCAATTTTTTCATAATGTTTATCATTACTTTTAGCTTTAATACCTTGCCAAGGTAAATTACCTCTAAGAAAAAATAATAAAACATAACCAATACTTTCTAAATCATCTCTTCTACTTTGTTCAATAC